>Ga0265797_10000257_pt1 | contig 101915 bp, 80 predicted proteins | sample P2T30metagenome_FD_192433 | JGI IMG/M metagenome (GOLD analysis project Ga0265797, IMG submission 192433) | Plant litter microbial communities from East Loma Ridge, Irvine, California - P2 T30 | ecosystem: Environmental > Terrestrial > Plant litter > Unclassified | place: USA: California... | reverse complement strand
TTCCCGAATTGTGTGTGTCGCACTGGAGTCCTATACACCGAGGCGTGGACACATGCAAGGCCTTGCGGGCGTGGGTTGGTCCGGCGGTGCGGGTGCGTAGTGGTCGAAGTGAGTGACTGTGAGCAGTTGGCCGTGGGTGTCGGGCTGGATGAGTATGGCGTTCAAGGCGGAGATGGAGTCGTCGTTCAACAGTCAACAGGCGCGATGGAGCTGAACTGGAGGCTCGGTCAACGATGCCCAGGGCCGTCTGGTGGTGTTGAAACGGGGGGCGTCGTGACAGAAGTCGAGGCGATGAAACTTGTCGGCTGCCCCTTGGAAAGTACCCCCGTAAAGTGACGCAAAAGGAATGAATCGACGGGAGATGGGTTCAGGATAAAGAGTGTAGTGTAGCGATAAAACGATTGTGGGTGTCGACGATTGACAGACGTGAAGCAGACAAACGAGAGGAGGCTCGGGCCCTGAGAGTGGATCGCAAGTGAAGAGCAAAGGAGAGTGCGCCCCAGTTGGGACAGGCAGGCATGTAACAGGGAGCAGGAGCCAGCCTTGGCAATTAGCCTGCGTCTGACTGCCGCCAACAGTGCATTTTAATTCCCATGCCGCCTAGAGCACACTCGACACACATCCAGATTGCATGCTGCCTCTGAGGCACCCCTCGCATCTCCTGTGCCAAAGTTTATCCTCGCGGTATTCACGCGCAGCTTCACGGTACACGTCCAGGGCCTCTCGTGTGCGCGACAGCCGGCCACGATGCCGACCGCGCTGGGCATGGCGCCGGCCCACTAGTGCCAGGAACGGCGCCGTGATTGGCTCGTCGGTGTTTCACCAAAGGCCACATGCTTGCCGGGGGACGGCAGGGGGTGGATGAGGACTAACCCAGGACCGCGCGGTCAGGCACGAAAGCGTCTAAAGCCCTCGGCCACCTGGGCATCGCTGACGTTGCGATATCCAGGACGCGCACGATGCTTTTTGGCCATGGACTGCAGGTCGAGAACGTTCTTGCGCTCCACTCCTCGCTGTTGGGAATGCCTTTGTCTGTCCAAGGCGGGAGTGGGGACGCGGCAGAGGGTCGAATCGCGTGTCCTCGATGTGGAATCTCATTTAACTCACTTCTGGAGCATGCAAGCCGTCGTCCGCTCTATCCGACATGCAAACACCTCAGTCCAGACATGCGCGGCCCGGCCTTATCGTGCTCAAAGTTTAAAAATACAGCATGAGCATAGCGCACCACGAAAGGAAGCAAGGACTCTGCTCCGAGAAAAAATAAAACATGCACGACAATTCCTCTGTGATTAAGTGGCTCTGCAATTCAACATTAACCGTTGCGCAACGCCTCTGCGCTCAACGGCTGAATTAGACAGACGTCAAGAATGCTTGGGTAACCTGAGACATGAGCGGACGCAACCGTGTCGTGTGAACTCTGCCCCAAGATTCATGCTCGTGTCAAGATTCCCCAGGTTTGTTGCAGGTAATGCCAAGTCGCCGGCCTGTACTGGTACCGAATCCCAAGCTTGCTCCAGGGCTGAATGGCCTGCTTCTACCCAGCTGTATTTGTCTTAGTCATCATGATCACGTGCATCTCCCACTTCCCGATTGGGACGCGACTTCACTGTCGAACCAAGCTTCACCAGGCCCTCCGATGACCAGCCACGCTTGATGCGCCGTCCGCCCATTGCCTGCCGCCGAGCAGTGCAATCGCTCCAATCTCCCTCTCCTCAGCACATATGGATCTCTGACAACCTCCTCACCGATGCCATTGGTCGATTTTTCCCCAGTTCGTGCCCGCAACAGAAGCGCCATGGCAGCCATGTTCCGGGACCATTGGAGGCCAGGAGGAGGGCAGCAAAACGCCGGATGACTGTCTCAGCCAACTTCTATCCCCAGGAAAACTTTTCGCCGCTGTTCAGCCTCGGTGCGCTCTTCGGCTTCCGCAAAGACACTCAACCCACTTGGAGATATGAAGCGCCGTCTCTACAGCACTACGTAGAGCCATTGGACACATGTACGTATATGCAGTCCGCCTCACCACATCACTTCAGCTAACACTGGTAGTAGCTCCTCATGTTCCAAGCTTGCCAATAGCACAATCCGACGAAATATCTACTGAACACGCACCGTCTACAACTAGCGCATTCCCATTCGGCGCACCGTATCCCTTCTCGCAGAACAATGCGCAGACCAAACTGCAGGGCAGAGTAGGCCGGCTAGGAGGATTCAGCACAGATGCTGTGACCGCGGAGACGCATTTTAACAATTTCGCGACACAGATTTCAAACGCAGAAGTTCTGTCCACGGCCGAACGCCGTCGATCCTCACATCAGGCCTGGATATTATGTCGACCAGTTGACAGTAACGCTTGGATCTACAACGTTATGGTGGTCAAACATCTGACAAGCATTCGTTGGGATCCTACGCGCATCCTTTCCAACCTCAAGTTCTTCGATGTCCCTCCCACCTATACGCCTGAAAGTCTTGACTTCTTAAGGTGCCTCGAGGCTTCTGGTGCACATCATGCTCCTCGGGTCTATCACCGCCTATATGTCAAGATGGTTAGAGCAGCCACATCTGCTGCAGCTTCAACAAGTTTATCACAGGATACCGAGCTACTCACGTTAGTTCGATTAACCTATCAGAGCTGTTTACGCAGCACAAAAGCCATACAAGGCGTTGTAGACGACTTGCGTATGCTTGCAAACAAGATTGAGGCACCTGCCATTAAGAAATCGCTGCTTTCTGAACTGGCTGGCAGCAATAACGCAGCCGAAAGTATCAAGGTTTTAGTCGCAAGCGCTGCTCAAGGCCGTTCTCCTTGTGCGTTTATTGAGGAGATGCTCCTTTTCTTGCCTAAAGAGCAGCTTCGACTACAACTCCCATCAATCACACGGTCTCTCGTCGAAGCCGTTGAGCGGAAAAGCCGGCTGCCAACTGAGACATGTTGGTACCGTCTGAATGTGTGGCTGGGTGTCCTCGAAAACCTCGATAACAGATTCAATGTTCGCTACACTGATACCGGTTATACGAACGCCGCCTTTGTGGAAGTGGTTGAGCATGCATTCGAGAGTAATCATTCGAGCGTAGTGCGACTGCACGCAGTGCTCTATGCTCTCGTATTCCGAATGGCACAACGGCAGCCGGAGTTTGCCAAACACAAGGAAAGCTTGTGGCGGGTTGTCAGTGCCTCTGCTGTCTCTGCGCTAGAACAAGACGGCACGGTACAAATCGAGGAGGATGTAGTGATGATCTTCTCGCACATGCGTAGAGCCTCTCTGCCATATGAGCCAATATTGCGCATTGCTGCTAATCTTTTCGCATCGCATGCCAATCTATACTCCATGCACAGATTCCTCATTGCCCTGGAGAAGCATGAATTTCTACTGGACAGAGTATCGAGCATTAAAACTCGCATTACGGCAGAACTGTCTTTGCTTCGACAACACATAAACGCTCAGACGCTCGACCGAAATGGACACCATGCCTTCGCGTTACAAACATGTCAGAATATACTCAATTCTCTAACAAGGATCGCTAAACCAAGCGTCTCGATTGAAGGCGTCAACATCGAAAAACAGACAAAAGAGGAGATCAAAAAGGAGATCAAAACTCTGAAAGCCAGTAGGGATTTTACTGCAATCCTTGACTCCGCTTCGAACGATCACGCTCTGCCACAAATTTATGCGAACCTTACCAACAACATCGCACCCTCTCAACGTACAGTCCTTATACACCAATTAGCTCACCACTACTCCCTCGATGCCACTCGATCGCAGCGGGCGGCTTGGCGTTCCATATACACTCTTTACAACTACCTCAAGTCGTACTCTCTGCCAATCGGTCCTCTGTTTACCAAAGCCGTAGTCCGAGCCGCCATCATTCGACCTATGATGGAGCATAGGTTCATTAGCGCGAGGAGATTGATCTGGGTATGTCAGTTGGTTGCTAGGGTCGAAGGCGTGAGTGTAGCAAAGCAGATTGAGAATCTTTTTTGGCGCTGGAGAGGTGACGTGATCGCGCATGCCAAGCAGGTGCATGTGGCCGCTCGTGGCGACCGTAAGGCGAAGGCCATGGTGAGCGTGTTGAAACAGCTGAACATGCTGGGCCAAGGGGGAGATTAGACGATGTTGCATACTCAGCAAGGCGCGAGAAAACGTATACCCGATAGATAACACATTATAAAATACATGTTGCAATTGACCTGACGCTGATACTCTAACAAGCATACTTCACAGTCCGTACATACTACGTTAGAATTGCGTAGACCAATCTGCGAACCTATTTTCCATTTCTGTGATATCTAGGTTGCATCGCATGTCCATCTCTGGAGAAGAGTCGAATACTCTGGCTAGTGCAGCTAAGGACGTAACAGGTGGGCTGCTGACGCTCACAAGATCAAACCTTGGAAACATACCCCACTTCGGACCACCGCTCTCCCCACTCCCGGATTCTACATCATCGTGTGTTTGGCATCAAAAGAAACACCAAGTCACTGGACAGAATCGATGCGACTGACTGGAGATTGATTCTGAAGGTTGCGCTAACACTCCCGCTTTACCGACGTCATCGGGTTGACCTTGGAACATACCTCACGAACAACGCATTCGTTCGACTTGGATTATGCCTGTAACGCACGAAAGTGCAAGAGTGCGAATAACTACATCATCTTTTTGGTTCTGAGACAAGAACGCGACCGGAAAACTACCACCACGCGAAATATCGCAGTCCTTTTCCTCACACAAGCGCGGCACAAATTGCGATAAAGGCTAACATCAGAAGGAGTGGTTCCATTCTAGAAGATCAGCTAGCACCTAGTCCCAGGAGCTCACAATGGATCAGCCTAGCTCCCCTGCTAGGCCTACTATCGAACAATTACGACATGTTGTCAACAACTATCCCCTCATCGATAACCACGCACACAATCTCATCCTGCCTCACCAAGCAGATACGATACCTTTCGAGACCATAACTACGGAAGCCCAAGGAAGAGCTCTAAGAGACACGTTCAAATCCCTTCCTCATTTGCGAGCAGCTAGACAGCTAGGCCAACTTTACGAATGCGGCCAAGACGCAGATTGGGAGGACATTCTGGAACAGAGGGTTGAATGGGTTCGAAGCAATTCCGAGCGTCTACATCAGCGATGCTTCGAGAACGTACACGCGTTACTCATCGATGACGGACTTGCCGGACCAGAAAAGGTCTTTCCCTACAATTATCATGATCGTTATACCAAGGCACCCAGTAAGCGCATTGTACGTATTGAGACAGTCGCTGAGCGCTTGATGGAGAACCTTGTTCAGGACGCATCAGAAGACGACCTGGGGAAGACCAAGTTCCTACCACAGACCTGGACAAACTTCACTGAGGACTTCGAGCGCGAGATTCAAGAGGCCGTTGAGGACGACAACGTCGCTGGGTTCAAATCTGTCATTTGTTACCGAACAGGGCTCGACATTGAGCCAGAATATGAGGAAGCTGCAAAAACTGTTGGGCACCCTTTCGAACGCTACGTTAAGAGCTGCATTCGCAAACGCAATTACCGTATTGAGAAGAAGCACCTGAATGACTATCTCGTTTTGCGTACCCTGGAGATATTGTCGGAGCGACTACCTCATTCTGATTCCCTTGCGAAGCCATTTCAGCTACATACTGGTCTTGGAGATAATGACATTAGCCTTCTTGAGTCCAACCCTGCTTTCCTCCAGCCATTGATTGAAAACTACCCACAGGTACCATTTGTACTTCTTCATTCTGCCTATCCGTATACGCGCGAAGCCGGCTACCTCGCAACTGTATATCGACACGTGTACCTTGATATTGGCGAAGTCTTCCCAATGGTCAGTAGGGATGGCCAGAAAGCGATTCTACGACAATCCATGGAACTTGTCCCGGCCAGTAAACTCTTGTATTCCTCGGATGGGCACTGGTTTCCAGAGACCTATTGGCTTGCCAATAAACAGTTCCGCGAAGTCTGGCTCGATGTGAGTTTGTTGATGTACCGTATCGCCTGCTTGCCCATGCTAATTGATACAGCTACTCGTAGAGTACATCCAGAAAGGCGACCTAACACCGCATCAAGCGATTGGCATGACGAAAGACATCATGTTCAACAATTCCAATGTGCTATACGACTTACGCTATGAGGCTTTCTTCGATGAAACAGTACAAGCAGATCCAAAGCAGCTCACATACAACCCGAAGCCAGTCGAAGCTTCGCCTTATCAGTCTCCAGCAGTAACACCAATACCCACCATGGGCTTTCCCAACCGGTCCTCAGCTTCCAATGCGCAAGCTACTCGATCAGTCTCTCCGTACACACAGCCAGCTTTCCCTCCACCGCCAAAGGCACCGTAAGTAATGTCTGTACGAACTATATGTGAGACAAATACTGACCTCGTACACCGATCTTCAGGCAAGTCTACGATATTCAGCTGTTTGACGATTTCAAGGAGAAGAATCCCACAGTGAAGTTCATTTACGTACAATGGCTTGATTACATGGCCACAATCCGTAGCCGCATAGTTCCCATCAAGGAGTTTACTCGCATGATAACCGAAGGGGAACGTATCGGTATATCCCAGGGAAACATGGGCACCCTTCAAAATGACCACATAACGCCCGTCACAAATACGACGGGCCAGATATACGTCGAGCCGGACTTACGTTCTCTCCGCAGAACGCACAACAAAGATCCGCTACCCGCTGCAACAGTACTCAGTTACTGGCGCACGGAAAATGGTTCTGCGCTTCCAGAAGACCCGCGGAACAACCTTGAGACGCTTATCAATGACCTCCAATACAACTACGCCACAACACTTCTTATCGGGTTTGAAATTGAAGTCACGTTTCTTTCCCGAAACCCCCCTTCGGCATCAACCAACCCTTTCGAAGCTGAGCCCTACTGTCAGTATACCCATACAAACTGCATATGCGACATATACTGACTTTATACGCCCGGATTTAGCACCCCTGACAAAAACCCACGCATGGGGCACACTAACACCAGAACAGTGGCTTCAGCTTCCCTTCCTTAGCGAAATCGTTCTGGCACTTGAGGACATGGGTATTGAGGTCCAGCAATTCCATGCCGAATCAGGACCGGGACAGTATGAATTCGTACTTCCGCCCCATCCTCCTCTCCTTGCAATTGACACGCTTCTCCAGGCCAGACAGGTCATCGCTCAGATAGCTAGTCTGCATGGGCTACGTGCGACGCTTCATCCCAAGCCCTTTGAAGGCATTGGTACGGCGGCTCATGCGCACATCAGCTTGCACCCACCAGAGCGTGATATGCAGTTTTTCGTTGGAGGTGTCTTGAAGCACTTGCCTGCCATCTGTGCGTTTAGCATGCCCGAGGAAATCAGTTACGAACGCGTAACGGAAAACTCTTGGACAGGCGGAACATGGGTACGTTCTCTGTTTTGTGCTTTGATGATACCTATTGCCCCTTCACCATATTGTCTAGATGTATAAATAAACTGACACTTGGAAAAAGGTAGCATGGGGGACCCAAAACCGTGAAACGCCACTCCGACGCATATCTCCAGGTCATTGGGAGCTTCGCTGTCTTGACGGATTTGCAAACATGTACTTTGCTCTTTCTGCTGTTCTCGCCGCTGGTCTACTCGGTCTCGCTGCGAACGAACCTTCTTTCCCGGAACAAGACATCCAAGTTAACCCTTCGACCATGGACGAGCAGATGCGGGCTGAGTTTGGTGTAATGAGAAGGTTGCCGAGAAGCATGCAAGAAGCTGTCACATCGCTGAGAGCGGATATGCCACTTAACGAGGCTTTGGATCCCGCATTTTTGAAGGCATATCTATATATGAAGGGCGAGGAAGCAAAGATGTTGGGGGATATGGGCGATGGCGAGCGGAGAGTGTTTCTGGTGGAAAGGTATTGATGGCTTCTCGCATCAAACACATACGCGTGTCAGCAACCAAACGGTGTGGTAGCAGTTAATATCAAAGTGTAAATGTTTCTTTAATCTGATATCTAATGTGACAGCGTGATGTGCGAATGGTCTGGTTTTCAAGAGTCTGATCAAGTATGATTCTGTACATCAACGTACTTGTGTCGTGAGCGAACTACCAGACCAAAACGCATTGCAGATAATTGCAAAATCAGCTATTTCCTTGAGGTTGTACGGGGACACAATTTCACAACATGTTATTAAGCCAGATTTTCAAACGATCCAGTATCATGTTTCGGACAGGTTAAGGTCTCATTTCAATGTGTACCATACAGAAAGTATAGTACAACTATTATAATTTCACCTAAGCCAAAGAAAACCACAGTACTCTTCTGGGACATACATTCAAGATGATGCCAGCAAACCCAAGGGGAATAAGCGCAACCCAACGCAAACTATGCAAGATAAATGTCAAGTCGAGCCATCTCTACCACGTCTACTACTCAATCCTAGATCTTACAACAAGATCATGGCCATTCCGGAGGCGACAGCGGCAACAACGTACAGACCCATGCCGAAAGCGCCGTTGGTGAAGTGAGGAGCAGAGAGACCAGACGCGGCACCAGCGGAGCCAGATGCAGAGCTGGAGTCAGAAGCACCACCAGTAGCCTTGGCAGCAGCGCCAGAGACGGAACCGGTGCCGTCAACACCAGCGTCCTTGAGAAGGCCAGAGCAGCCGGAAGCAGTGGGCTTAGCAACGGCCTTCTTGGTGGTAGCCTGGCCCTTGAAGTCGCAGCCGCCGCTGACCTTCTTAGCGTAGGCGTTGAGAGCAAAAGAGAGCTGCTCGCGGCTGGAGCACATGCCGTAGACACCATAGGGACCGGCAGTGGCGTTCTTGTTGATACCCTGGCAGTACTCGCCATCCTTCTCACCGCAGAGGAAGCCGAACATGTCGCCGAAATCCTTCTCCTCGGTGTCGTCGGCGACTTGGCAGCTAAGAGTCTCCATCATGCACGAGCAAAGATTGGCGTTGGCGACAGGAGGGAGGGGGTCAGACTCGGCTTCCCACTTGCCAGATGTAACCTTGGGGCACGAGGCGGCAGCAGTGTTGCTAGGGTTGTACTCAGACATCTTGACGCCGACGGGAGTGGCCTTGGCGATTTGCTTGGACAAGTTGTCAAAGTCCTCGTTGGTCTCAACCTTGCCGTTCTTGATGGAAGCAAGACCTGACAGTTGTTAGAAGCATCATACGTCGGAAAAACAGTGAACTTACCGAATTCGTTCTCCTCCTCGAAGTACATGTAGACAATACCGCCGGACCAGACACCGGTCATGTCCTTGCCGTAAAGAGCCTTGACTTCAGTGAACTTACGAGGGCGAGGAGTGTTGCAGCCGTATTCAGCGAAGAAGACTGGGACATTGTACTTCTCGAAGTTCTTGGTCTGGACATCGAAACCGGACTCGGTGAATGAGGAGTCACCGCACCACGAGTAGATGTTGTAACCCCAGAAATCGATGGCACTGTCAGAGTCGCCGCAGTCGAAGTAGTTGGCCATGTTCTCACGAATATCAGCATCGTCGTTGGTAGCATATCCGACACCAATCTCGCGGTAGTTCTTGCTCTTGATGTAGGCCTTGGTGTCCCGGACGGCAGCCTTGACGAAAGCGCTGGCAACGGTGTTGTTGGGCTGGTTGCTGACCTCGTTTCCAGCAAAGAAACCGAGGGTGTTGTCGTACTTCATCATCTCGTCAACGACGCTGGTGTAACGGGCGTACAGTTCGACAGTCCAACCGGGGTCGTCACGGTTAATCGACATTCCTGGCTCAGACAGATCGGCTACGACATAGATGCCGGCGTCTGCAAGCTGTGTCATACAGTCCTCATGGTCCTTCTTAGGGTCAATGGCGTAGACACGGATGGTGTTGGTCTGGAGCTTCTTGAGCTGCGCAATGTCGCGCTTGCATGCTGAAGAGTCGGCAAGGGGATCGGTGATGTCAATCTCGTCGGTTGAGGCGGCTGTGGAGTTGGAGTTGACTTCCTCTGCGTTGTGTAAGTAGTGTGCTATGCAATTAGGATAGTACTGGGCGCGTACGTTGGTATGCAACACCCTTCATGAAACTGTCTGGTTGTTAGCTTGGCTTCATCTTGGTGTCTTGGTGTCTCTTACAATTGTTCACCACTGTTCTTGTGGAAAAACTTCTGACCCTAGGCATTGTTAGACATGGAAGTCGCACCTATCGCACGACATCATACCTTGATGACAATGGGGTCAACGGCGGCTTGGACGCCTGCGAGTAGGGCCGCTGTAGCAAAAATTCCGCGCATATTGGTAATAATAGTATAAGACTGCTTCCAAGAGCTGTGGTGGTGTTGGCGAGAGCTTGGGTTGATTCGCCGAGAATCACGTTTAAGAGAGTGTAGAGAAGTTGTTTGAGCAGGTGCAATGAGATCAAAGAGTGTGGCGCAACAGCGAATGAGGCTGTATGCGAAAAACAAATTATTCAAGGACGTAAAGACAGACTGGTAAAACAGAAAAGTGAGTGTAGAAACGACTCTGAGGCACAATGAGTGAAGAAATGTATGGTGAACCAAGCATTCCAAGAGGGATCAGCGAGGTTCACCTGTACCCCTGATACTAGGCTTGTTTCGCAATTACTGGTCCAAGCGCCTGCCTTCGAGACCTTCTATGCTTCTATTGCACCAGCAGCAACTGTCAAGATGTCATGTTGATAATCGACATCTGACCATATGTTTAACGCGAAAGTCGGCCTGTTTTCAAAACACTTTTTAAAGTCATCATAGCAGTTGCGAATTGTCAGCGCGGCTCGGAGTCGAGAATCGCGGTCTCGACGCATACGTACACCCAATTTCGTGTACCCCACCAAGAAGCCGCCTGATGCCCCACTGCGGATCATGTTGCTAAATTGAAGTGCATCTCTTCAGATGTCAAGGTACGCGTGCCGAACGGTCCCGGTGCGTCGTATGAGAATATACGAGAAGTTCGGCGGAAGTCGAGGCTGCGGATCATAACCTTGGGGATGGGGATCTCGTGAGTATGGACAAAGGTCGTCTATGCTTGGTTGCACAGCCTCGTGGAGTTTCACCGAGAGCGGCACTTGACGCGCGGGAGGCACACGACACGCAGTTTGTGCAGCTGAAACATAGGCGTAGGTGTGGCAAAGTCGCTCGAGCCGTGAGGCGGCCAATGGAATATGATGCGCACACGAACAGATGCAGCTGAGCTGGTGTTCGGTGTCTGCGACGCGGGCCCAGGCGGCCATTGGTCATCACGATGGCATGGCGGCAATGCTTCGGGCCGGCAGCTGGCGCCCCCGACAGCGTTTGAGAGTAATGCTTGCATTCATGGCTTGCGGTGCCTGTCAAGGATGGTGCGCGATTACTTATGTATCGATAGGGCTGTTGTAAGCTCGAGGGTAACATGAACAGAGTTTGCATGCAGACGTAATCATGAGCTTAACTGCCAGCCCAGCCTTACTATGGTAGCTTCCAAGTTGTTCGCTCTGGAGCCGTAGCCGGCTCATTTGCCTTGCCATGCAGTCGACGTTGGAAACCGGGCAGCCTAATATAGCTCACTTATGCTAGGGCCCATGTCGATTTGATTTGCGTGCGGTGAGGGATTCCGTCATAGTGCGGTGTCGTTCAGGTTCATGCACGACTCAGGAGAATCACATCTGTGCAAAGTGACAGCGGCTTTGGGACGTCTGAAGCAAAACATACAAGCGCGGCGGGCAAAAGGATTGGGGGGCGTTGAGCATCCGGTGTGCTCGGGTGTGGTGGCAGACTCAACAGAAGCACTAGGAGCGATTGGCGGCCGTCAGCCCCCTATGCATTGCGACACCAAGCACCGTTGACCTCAAGATGAGCTAGGGCTAGGGCGTTGCGGAAGCGCGCCACGTCGCGATTGGATGTCAGATAAGAAACTTATCGTCGCTATCGCGCCGGTCGAGCAGCGGGCGAAGATGGCGGGAATGATTTGGTCTGCCGGGTCGCTAGTCGTTGTCTGATCAGCGCGGGCCTCTGGCACCGTGCGGTGCAGCCTCTGTCTATGGCTGGGGGCAACAGTCGTGACGTGAAGGCCATGACGAATGCAACGAGCGTGAAAGGCAAGCAGAAGCGGAGGAAGGCAAGGGAGAGTGGTAGCATCCAGCTGTCAGCCGACTCACCCAAAGCGATGGTGCATCTGAACCGGTTGACGGCAAGCAGAGTGGGCAATGTCTTTGTTGGTATCTTCGGGAAAAGGTATTATCGATATGCAACCAGATCGGAGATCCCATGGTAGTCTGGTTTCCATTCCCAGAAAACTCGCGCCACCGCCCTGGGAGACGAGAGCAGAGAGGCTGGGAGGAGCAGCGGGAACAGCAGATCAGAGCATCTGTAGCTCGAGTGAGCGCAATCGTGCATCTTTGTAGTGTGCATATGTCCATGATCTCCGATGCCGTTTTTAGAGGGGCGACTCAATATCGGGAAGTGAATGCTAGCGAAGGGGACCCATGCGCAGCGTCTCTGACGGCGTTAGGCTAGCTTGGCGGTCGTGCCTTTCATTTTCAGGGGAAGCTGCTAAAAAGCTCTTTGCCTGCCCTTCCGCATTCCACACTGTCGCTCACTCACCCACCCTTTCTTCCCCCCGTGTCCGTTTTCTTCTACATTGCCTCTCGTTTCATTGCGTTGAGGCTGTGTAGTGTACTCGCCGACAGCTCTCTCGACGCTTAAAGAGGAGAGCCGCTACCCGCCACTTCTACCAGCCTAATTCCAACTTTTGCCCCAGCGACTGACAAGCGCCGATTCGCCGCGCGTCTCTCCTGGCAACCACGACACGGCTGCATAACCAGCTTTCCACTCGCTCGTTACGACCACAACATTCGACTCTCGCCATCAAGCAGGCACGAGCAATCCGCCGTGCTACTGAGAGATCGTCACCCCAACACACTCGTTCAACAACAACAATCCGCACCCCAGTGCTCCTCGCATCAATTGTCTTACACGGCAGTCCATCTACGAGCAATTTGACTCTGCCGCTCCTAATGCCCATTGTTTGAGGTACGGCCATTCTTCCGACGTCTGCCGTTTCACCACTGGCGGCTCCCCGTGCGACACTTATTGACACTTCGTCTTGCAGATTCTACATCCAACCCTAATAGCTTCCCACGATGTCCGGACATCCGCAGGGAGGCCACTACGACGACGGCTACGGCCAGACTCAAGGGCACGCCCAGGGCCAGCAGGGCCAGGACGCCTACTACCACGACGACCAGTACAGCCAGTACCACGACGATGCGCACGGCGCCCAGTACCAGCAACAGGGCCAACATGGTGATGCTTACTACGACGAACAGTGCGTATTTCTGCCTTCGGACCAGTGCACCATCACATGCTAACAGACGCGCAGAGGTTACTATGATGGCCAGCAACAGGGTGGCCACTATCAACAAAACGGCTACTATGACGACCGAGGCCAGCAAGGTTACCAGGACGAGTATTACAACGACCAGTACTACGACCAGGGTGGTGCGCAAGACGGCTATGCCGCCAACGGCCAACAGCCTCGCCGCCGTCAACACGACTCCGAGGAGGACTCCGAGACCTTCAGCGACTTCACCATGCGTTCCGACATGGCCCGCGCCACGGACATGGACTACTACGGTCGCGGCGACGAGAGGTATAACAGCTACGCCGAGGGCAACCGCGGCTACCGCCCTCCTTCGTCTCAGGTGTCATACGGTGGTAACCGCTCTTCTGGTGCTTCAACTCCTATATACGGCATGGACTACTCGAACGCCCTTCCTGCTGGGCAAAGGTCTCGCGAGCCGTACCCAGCTTGGACTGCTGAGGCTCAGATTCCTTGCACAAAGGAGGAGATCGAGGATATCTTCCTGGACTTGACCGCTAAGTTCGGCTTCCAGCGTGACAGCATGCGCAACATGTACGATCATTTCATGACTCTGCTCGATTCGCGTGCCTCCCGCATGTCGCCAAACCAGGCTCTTCTGTCTCTCCATGCCGATTACATCGGTGGAGAAAATGCCAACTACCGCAGGTGGTACTTTGCCGCCCATCTGGACCTGGATGATGCTGTTGGCTTTGCCAACATGAACCTTGGAAAAGCTAGCCGCAGGACCCGCAAGGCCCGCAAGGCCGCTAAGAAGAAGGCCAGCGAGAACCCAGGCAACGAGCAGGAAACTCTTGACGCTTACGAGGGTGACAACAGTCTGGAGGCAGCTGAATACCGCTGGAAGACGCGCATGAACCGCATGTCTCAACATGATCGCGTGCGTCAGGTTGCTCTCTACCTGCTCTGCTGGGGAGAAGCCAACCAGGTCCGTTTCATGCCTGAACTTATGTGCTTCATCTTCAAGTGTGCCGACGACTGGCTAAACTCGCCTGCCGGACAAGCCCAAACCGAGCCAATCGAGGAATTCACATACCTCAACCAAGTCATCACGCCGCTGTACCAGTACTGCCGTGACCAAGGTTACGAGATCCAAGATGGCAAGTACGTTCGACGTGAACGCGATCACGCAGCCATTATCGGATACGACGACATGAACCAGCTTTTCTGGTACCCCGAGGGTCTCGAACGCATCGTTTTCGAAGACAAGTCTCGCCTCGTCGACATCCCACCCGCTGAGCGTTACCTCAAGCTGAAGGATGTCTTGTGGAAGAAGGTTTTCTTCAAGACTTACTACGAGCGTCGTTCATGGTTCCACATGGTGATCAACTTCAACCGTATTTGGGTCATTCACTTGACTTCTTTCTGGTTCTACACGGCATACAACTCGCAGCCTCTTTACACCAAGAATTACCAGCAACAGCTAGACCAGAAGCCCGAAAAGGCTGCTACTCTTTCTGCTGTCGCTCTTGGTGGTACCATCGCGGCCTTCATCCAGATCTTCGCCACCATCTGTGAATGGTGCTACGTCCCTCGCCGATGGGCTGGTGCTCAGCACTTGACCAAGCGCCTCTTGTTCCTGATTGCGGTTTTCGTCGTCAACATTGCTCCAAGTGTCTACATCTTTGGTCTGGACAAGCGCACTGGTACCATCGCCAACGTACTTGGTGGTGTTCAGTTCGCCATTGCCTTGGTCACCTTCATCTTCTTCTCCCTCATGCCCATCGGCGGCCTGTTCGGTAGCTACTTGACACGCAACTCTCGCAAGTATGTCGCCAGTCAGACGTTCACCGCCAGCTACCCTCGTCTCAACGGAAACGACAAGTGGATGTCATACGGCCTGTGGGTCTTGGTCTTTGCTGCCAAGCTCGCTGAGTCCTACTTCTTCTTGACTCTGTCGATCAAGGACCCAATTCGTATTCTTTCTCACATGAAGAAGCCTGACTGTCTGGGAGATGCTATCATCGGCAACATTCTTTGCAAGTACCAGCCCAGAATCCTGCTCGGTCTCATGTACTTCATGGACTTGATCTTGTTCTTCTTGGATTCCTACCTCTGGTACATCATTGCAAACATGTTGTTCTCGGTCTCTCGATCGTTCTACCTCGGTGTTTCCATCTGGACGCCATGGAGGAACATCTTCTCCCGTTTGCCCAAGCGTATCTACTCGAAGGTTCTTGCCACTACCGATATGGAGATCAAGTACAAGCCCAAGGTTCTCATCTCGCAAATCTGGAATGCCGTGGTCATCTCTATGTACCGTGAGCATCTCCTTGCGATCGACCACGTTCAGAAGCTCCTCTATCACCAGGTTCCCTCTGAGCAGGAGGGCAAGCGCACCCTGCGCGCTCCTACCTTCTTTGTGTCCCAGGAAGATCACTCCTTCAAGACCGAGTTCTTCCCTGCTCAGAGCGAGGCCGAGCGTCGTATCTCTTTCTTCGCTCAGTCCTTGTCAACTCCCATCCCTGAGCCTCTCCCCGTGGACAACATGCCGACATTCACTGTCTTGATTCCTCACTACGGTGAAAAGATCCTTTTGTCACTCCGTGAAATTATTCGCGAGGATGAGCCATACTCCCGTGTCACTCTCCTTGAGTACCTCAAACAGCTGCATCCTCATGAGTGGGACTGCTTCGTCAAGGACACCAAGATTCTCGCCGATGAGACATCTCAATTCAACGGTGACGACGAGAAGGGCGAGAAGGATACCGCTAAGAGCAAGATTGACGATCTTCCTTTCTACTGCATTGGTTTCAAGTCGGCCGCTCCTGAGTACACCCTTCGCACTCGTATCTGGGCTTCCCTCCGCTCGCAAACACTTTACCGTACCATCTCTGGTTTCATGAACTACAGTCGTGCCATCAAGCTTCTCTACCGTGTCGAGAACCCTGAGGTCGTCCAGATGTTCGGTGGCAACTCTGACAAGCTCGAGCGTGAACTTGAGCGCATGGCTAGGCGCAAGTACAAGATCTGCGTGTCTATGCAGCGTTACGCCAAGTTCAACACCGAGGAGCGTGAGAACACTGAGTTCCTTCTCCGTGCGTACCCCGACCTCCAAATTGCCTACCTGGACGAAGAGCCTCCGGAGAACGAGGGCGAGGAGCCCCGCATCTACTCTGCTCTTATCGACGGTCACTCTGAGATCATGGACAACGGCATGCGTCGTCCCAAGTTCCGCATTCAACTCTCTGGTAACCCCATTCTTGGTGACGGAAAGTCCGACAACCAGAACCACTCCATCATCTTCTACCGTGGAGAATACATCCAGCTTATCGACGCCAACCAGGACAACTACCTCGAGGAGTGCCTCAAGATTCGCAGCGTTCTCGCTGAGTTCGAAGAGATGACCACTGATAACGTCTCCCCATACACCCCTGGCCTTCCTAGCACCAAGTTCAACCCTGTCGCCATTCTCGGAGCCCGTGAATACATTTTCTCCGAGAACATTGGTATCCTTGGTGACATCGCTGCCGGAAAGGAACAGACATTCGGTACTATGTTCGCTCGTACATTGGCTCAGATTGGTGGCAAGCTCCATTACGGTCATCCCGATTTCCTCAACGGTATCTTCATGACTACTCGTGGTGGAGTGTCCAAGGCTCAAAAGGGTCTTCATCTCAACGAGGATATTTACGCTGGTATGAACGCTCTCCTTCGTGGTGGTCGCATAAAGCATTGCGAATACTACCAGTGTGGTAAGGGTCGTGATTTGGGTTTCGGTTCCGTTCTCAACTTCACCACCAAGATTGGTACTGGTATGGGAGAGCAGATGTTGTCTCGCGAGTACTACTACATGGGTACTCAACTTCCTCTCGACCGCTTCCTGTCCTTCTACTACGCCCATCCTGGTTTCCACATCAACAACATGTTCATTATGTTGTCGGTCCAGTGCTTCATGTTCGTCCTCCTCAATCTCGGAGCGCTCAACCACGAGACCATTCTCTGCCAGTTCAACAAGGATATCCCCATCACCGATCCTCAATGGCCCAACGGCTGTGCCAACTTGGTTCCCGTGTTCGACTGGGTCTCGCGTTGTATCGTCTCCATCTTCATCGTCTTCTTCATCTCTTTCGTGCCGCTCGTGGTTCAAGAGTTGACTGAGCGAGGATTTTGGCGTGCCGCGACTCGTCTCGCCAAGCACTTCTCCTCTGGATCGCCCTTCTTCGAAGTTTTTGTCACCCAGATCTACTCCAACGCTCTCCACACCAACTTGTCATATGGTGGTGCTCGTTACATCGGTACCGGCCGTGGTTTCGCAACTGCTCGCATTCCCTTCGGTATCCTGTTCTCGCGATTCGCTGGTCCTTCGATCTACATTGGTGCCCGCTCCTTGATGATGTTGCTGTTCGCCACCATTACTGTCTGGGGACCATGGCTCATCTACTTCTGGGCGTCCCTGATGTCCTTGTGCCTGGCACCGTTCCTTTTCAACCCCCACCAGTTCTCATGGGACGACTTCTTCATCGACTACAGGGAGTACCTTCGCTGGTTGTCTCGTGGCAACACTAGGTCCCACAGTGCCTCCTGGATTGGTTACTGCCGTCTTTCTCGCACACGTATCACTGGTTTCAAGCGCAAGATTCTCGGCGACCCATCAGCTAAACTCTCAGGCGATGTCCCTCGTGCTCACTTCACCAACATCTTCATGAGTGAGATCCTTGGACCTCTCGTTTTGGTCGCAATCACTCTCATCCCCTTCTTGTTCATCAACGCCCAGACCGGTGTCAACGACAACCGTCACAAAGACGACGACACCGCCACTGGTGACCCCAAGAAGTCCGGTGCCCTCGTCCGTATCGCAATTATTGCCTTCGGTCCTGTCGCTATCAATGCAGGTGTCTTGGGAGGCATGTTTGCTTTGGCTTGTTGTGCGGGTCCCTTGCTCAGCATGTGCTGCAAGAAGTTCGGAGCTGTCTTGGCTGCCATTGCTCACGCTATCGCTGTCCTTGTCCTCCTTATCTTCTTCGTTGTGCTCATGTTCCTCGAGGGCTTCAGCTTCCCCAGAGCTTTGTCTGGTATGATCGCTGTTGTCGCTATCCAGCGATTCGTGTTCAAGCTTATCATCACTCTTGCTCTCACTCGTGAGTTCAAGGCTGACACTGCCAACATTGCCTGGTGGACAGGAAAGTGGTACACCATGGGATGGCACACGATCTCTCAACCTGGTCGTGAGTTCCTCTGCAAGATCACCGAGTTGGGCTTCTTCGCCGCAGACTTTATCCTTGGTCACGTCCTTCTTTTCTTCATGCTTCCGATCTTGTTGATTCCCTACGCCGACAAGGGCCACTCCATGATGTTGTTCTGGCTCCGTCCCAGGTATGTTCCACTCCCACTCTGTTTGATGAACCACTACTAACGTTTAACAGTCGCCAGATCCGTCCTCCCATCTACTCGCTCAAGCAGACCAAGCTTCGCAAGCGTCGTGTCGTGCGCTACGCCATCCTCTACTTTGTCCTGCTCGTCGTCTTCCTGGCTTTAATCGTGGGTCCGATCGTCGCCGGAAAGTACATCAAGCTCTCCGTGACATTGCCAATGGAGATCTTGCAGCCTACAGGCTTCAGCAACAACGACACTACCAACACTCCTACTGGCAAGTGTGTTGATGAACGTCCTTGCCCTGTGTGGAACCCCGCTGTGGACGCAACTGGAGGTGGTGGTGCCGCCGCTTCGACCGACGATGCCGCTCGTCGATTCCGCCGGTACATGGCATACTAAAAGCAAACGTTGCGAATCGTTTTGTTCTGCTTTCGCAGCCTGTATTGTACAACCTTGGCGAATCATGAGCGTGGCGACTTGGTTGGTCCCATAATGATTGTAATATCCACTACAGCATTTCCTTCGTTTTCTGGCGTTACACAGCAGGCTATCGACCTGCTTTCTCTCTTTTTGAACACCGATGTCCGCCTAAGGCGCGGACTTGCCTGCACATATACTACGAAGGGTTGTTTTGGTTCATCACGGGAAGGCGAATATCTTAGAAAGTGAATGCATTGCAGATAAATACATGGATGTCTTAAACTCAAGTCTCTCCTGCGCCTTTTAATATTGTCTTTGATACGTGTGGTCTGAAGTGATATTCTTGCCCTTTTGAGAAACCTACTCGTGAAACCCCGAAACGGAGGTCCTTGCGAGATGAGCCATTAGGCGTTGAAGTTGCCCAGGGTTCACCTCCGCCCTTTCGCCGCAGCCCCTACACCAACAACCACGCGACAACTAGCCATCATGGATCTCAATGAAATACAGAATGTTACTACGCGCTTCTTCACCGATGCCAATGCGCAATTCAATCGCATACCAGGGTCCGCTATCGCCGTCCGCTACATCAAGTCGAGTTACCAGAACGACCCCGTTCGCAGCGCAATAGAGTTATTCTTGTTCCTCTTTGCGGTGCGCTACTTGCTCGCACCCAAATACAGCACCCAGAAGAAAGTGCAGCTCACCGATGCCGTATGCTCCGCGCCTTGGATACAGATGCGCGGATGTGGCGGGCTGACAAGCAAATAGGAGATTGATGAACTGGTCGAAGACTGGACCCCAGAACCGCTTGTTGCACCGACTACTGCGCTCGAGGAGTTGGACAACGAGAAGCGGCCCATCATTGTTGGGTATGACAGCCTACAGCCCCAATGGCCTCTTATGGTCGCGAATCAATGCTAACCAAGTACCGCGCAGCCCTACCGGTCCCAAGTCGAAGCTCTCCAACGGCCGAACCGTAACGAATCTTGCCTCATACAACTTCTACAACTTCCTTTCCAACGATGTCCTAAAAGACAAGGCCATTCAGACCCTGCGGACTTACGGCGTTGGCCCCTGTGGCCCCCCCGGCTTCTATGGTACACAGGACGTCCACATGAAGACCGAAGCCGATGTCGCTGCACATCTCGGTGTCCCTGCCTGCATCATTTACGCACAATCCTTCTCGACTATAAGCAGTGTTATTCCCAGTTTCAGCAAGAGAGGAGACATCATCGTGGCAGACCGCGCGCTCAACTTTGCTGCAAGGAAGGGCATTCAAATCAGCCGCAGTACCGTCAGGTGGTTTGAACACAATGACATGGAGGATCTGGAAAACGTACTCAAGAAGGTTGTCAAAGAGCAGGCCAAGAAGCCGCTCACCAGACGCTTCATCATTACTGAGGGCCTATTTGAGAACATTGGGGATGTGGTGAACCTGCCCAAGATTGTACGTCCATCACATACTCATGCTTCAGAGGCACCTGGATGGGTTAGCTAACATATTGAAAAGGTCGAACTCAAGCTCAAATACAAATTCCGACTGATCCTCGACGAAACCTGGTCCTACGGCGTCCTCGGCCGCACCGGCGGCGGTGTCACCGAAGCGCAAAATGTCGATGCTGCAGAAGTAGATATGATTATCGGTTCGCTATCCGGCCCTCTCTGTGCGGCAGGAGGTTTCTGCGCTGGCAATGAGGAAGTCGTTGAGCATCAGCGTATTTCCTCGGCGTCTTATACCTACTCGGCTGCCCTCCCTGCTTTGCTGAGTACAACTGCCAGTGAGACTATCAGCTTATTGCAACAACAACCGGATATTTTGGCAGGACTCAGGGAGAATGTGAAAGCCATGAGGGGGCAGTTGGACCCCAGGAGCGACTGGGTCCGATGTAGTAGTTCGGGTGACAACCCGATCATGCTACTTGTTCTGAAAGACGAAGTCATTGACAACAAGAAGTTGAGTATCGAAGACCAAAATCAGATATTTAGGGAAGTTGTCGATGAGGTACGTATCCTAATGGTGTATGTAAGGTTGATCTTGGACAATGTGCTGACAGTCACAGTGTCTCGCGAACGGCGTTCTCATAACACGACTCAAGTCTTTCCCTCTTGGTCTTGGACTAAACCCCCGAGACGCAGGCTGGCAACCTACGCCTGCACTCAAAGTATGTGTGACCAGCGGCCTGACAAAGAAGGAGACAGAGAAGGCTGGCACCATCATAAGGCATGCCATCACCAAGATGGTGAGCAGGCGGAAGTAGAGTCTCAACCATTGGCCATCATCACGACGAGGGCGGTGTATTAGACTTCGAGCATTCCATGATGACCAGTGTTGATGCATGATATACTTCTTGTAAAATTTTGTTGCTATATAGACATACTCGTAATGCATAATATCTGAACTGCTGCAACTCCATCGGTATATATCCTAAAGCAACTGCACGGTGTGCTGCCGACAAGCACGACACTCTTTCGAGGCTACGAACAAGTCCGACTAGACGCGCAACTCGCTCAACCTGATAGACGAGCGAAGCCTACATTGCCGGGCATGACTGCCGATATCAAATAGCCAACATTGAAATTGTCGCCCATGGCAAATCACGGGGCTGAGGCGGGCTGTGCAGAGCAACGCGGAAGTTTGCGTAGGACGAAAATGACGTTGGTCTCCCAAGCCTGGATCTAATGGCGCAGGGCACGTCACTGCCCGCCTGCTCACACCAACAACAAGCTTTCTCCATGCAACAACCCTACCTAGACCCTTAACTTTCCCGCACTTCCCTCTTTTCCCAAATTCCACCTCGCGCAATTAAACCTCGTTTGAGCGAGCAGAAGCGCCTACTACACCACACAAACACAATATGTCGCAACGACGGAACGGCGGAGAGCCGCAGCCCAAGGACGGGATGCCGCCAGCAAAGGGTGAGGGTATGTTGACGCAAAATAGCATCGTCGCATGGGTTCAAGGAAAGACTAACGGGAACAACAGCGCAGGACAAACAGGCGAGGCTCTTGTCCCAGGAAGCTGGACATTTCTCTCTCGTGAGGGCCCTGCATCTGGCTGATTTCATTACTGAGCTCAATGGTACGTTTTCCGACGCCGACCTCTCCTGGCCAACATAACACTCGGCTGTTCAGCCGAAGAATCAAGGCATGCGCTGAGACGATAAATTTCAGGCTTCTGCGGCGTCATGTCCATCTTTTCCTCTCTCCGCTACTGCACGCAGTCGGACCCCTTCAACTACACCAACTTGTACTTCGCCCTCGGCTTCATCCCCCTCGGACTCTTCTTCGACTTCATGGACGGCAAAGTCGCTCGCTGGCGCAAGAAGGCATCGCTCATGGGCCAGGAACTTGATTCCTTGGCTGACCTCGTCTCATTTGGCGTTAGCCCCGCCGCCGCTGCCTTCTGTCTCGGTCTGCGAACACCTGTCGACCATCTACTCCTGAGCTTTTTCGTGCTCTGCGGTCTTACACGTTTGGCGAGATTCAATGTCACGGTTGCTATGGTGCCAAAGGATGCGACAGGCAAGAGCAAGTACTTTGAGGGCACCCCCATCCCCATGTCTCTGGGCATTGTCCAAGTCATGGCGTACTGGGTGTACAAGGGCTGGACGTTGGAACAGGTTCCCATGGGCCTTTGGCTCGAGGGCACGGCATTTGAGTTCCACCCTGTTGTAGCCATGTTCATACTTCACGGATGTTTGATGGTCAGCAAGAGTGTCAAGATTCCCAAGCCCTAGACCATAGCGTTGAAGAGGAACGCGACCCAGTGTGTTGTGTACGTGGGTCTTCGCGTTCGGACAATGGGGGCAATCGAATTTGGTCGTGGTGAGAGGGAGAGAGGAAAGATCAGGTTGCATAACGATGCTGTGATCGATTAGCGGGCGTACAAAATACGATGATACCCTATTATCAATGAAACAATGGTAGAAAGCGCAGAAGACAGATACGTGTGAAGCCCTTCAGAATGATTATCCTATTACGACAAACCCATTGTTTCAAGAACCCTATTGAAATTGCTACTGTTACAAAGAAAGTCAAGCTCAATGACTGTGGTATCATGATTGTAAATCTGCGAATCAAGTTTGTTCGCCCAAAGCAGCTAGAGCTGTGCAAACATGCCAAAGGGGATGCTCCGCTCCCAGTAATCAAGTCAGCTTGTCCAGAAACTTCATTCAGGACAATAGTGACGCAGCATGTAGTGTCTGGTGGTAGCTACTCGACGGCCGAACTGTCTGTTCTGATGTAGGTAACATAATGGCCGCAAACAGAACCAGGCAAGATATGAAAAGTTACACTAGCGCAATCACCGCGTGATAATCAGCGAAAACCCGTCGAGCCATTGTGCGCAAGAACCGGATAGACCACCGATGGTGTAGCCACGGGGAGGGATAAGCGTATGCCTGCATATAGTTAGCTGGCAATTGTTATGAGTATGATCCATACGTACCCGCTGCCGCCATTCGGGTTTCCATACCACTCGCTCTTCCGTCCCAAGCTTGTTAGTATCTGTAGACCGTCGATCCATAGTCCGGCACGCAGAGAAAAGCCCAGCAACAGCTCTCCTTTTCGCGTATCTAGTGCAAACTCAGACATACTGCCTCCTCGCTTGCCGAAGAGTTGGGTGTCCGTATCTTCGTACACAAACTCCAATCCATCCATGGCGGAACCATGGTACACTTTGATGCTAAGTAAAAGCTTGGTCTGAATGTGGACGTAATCGAAAATCACTTCCTGCGGCTGTGAACCCTCCATTTGTGAGTAACCTAGTTTGCCCCCACGGTAGCCCCATCGGCCGTCCGGTATCTTGATGCGTGCATTCTTCTGGTTTGAGAGCTGACTGAAATCTTCAACAACGTGCTTGCCTCCACCAGCGGAGTACACCTCGAGCTTGAGGCGTGACTTTTGTTTTTCTTTCGGTAGCAAGGCACGCAGGGTGCTTTCTTCCAGTGTAACCTGTCGTGGGTATTGGTTGTCTTGTTCAGGAAACTCTTTCCAGTAATGACAGACATCGTCTCCTTCTGTGTACAGCTCAGCCCAAGCGATGCCCGATTTCGAGGTCGCGATGACGCCACCTTGGCCAACGTCAACCGTCCACACTTGCACACTGCCATCTCCGTTGATATTTGGGTTGTCGATAGGTATGCGGAAGCAAGGATGGAATCGGAAACGTAGTACGTCTAATTTGTGCCATCTGCATTCATCGTTTGGCAAGACTAGCCGCTGACCAGGTGACTTGGTGCGTGTTGAGTAGGGCTCTCGACATGTGAAGGTGCGGTTTAACGTAACGTAGTCACGTAACATGACACCCGACTCCTGATGAGGACAACCGAAGAGATGCCCCGTCTCGTGGAGATGGGCACCAATTCCTATGTTAGCAGCTTCCCAGTTGCTTCCAGATTCGTTGCAGTCATTCGCGACGAATGCAGTGTCGGTTTTGGTGCAGTCCTGGAAAGCCTGGAAAACCTCTTCAATGCTCGATGGGTAGCTGTGAAGCGCGTGGGAACCGAAAATGGCCAGTTGTAGATCTCCAGTTCCTCCACCTAAAGCCGCATGTCCTCGAACTGTCTTCTCTTGCGTGTCCCAATGCGTGTCAAGAAACAGGCAGGAGACGTAATGCTTTTGGCCTGGTACCATGGGGAAGTAATCTCTGCATGCCTCGATGGCAATGTCGAAAAGTTCATTTTTCTTCGTCCCCGGACCGTACTGCTGGGCGCGTTGCAGATCGCGTATCTCTGCGACAGATTTTCTGGAGCGGATGACGTGAATCTTTGCCTGCGTGCGGTATTGATTCTGTTCCCAATCTTGATAACTTAGCGTTCCAGGCTCCCAGGCGTCTTCGAAACGGAAACAGCGTCGACCGAATCCATAACGCTTCATCTGCTCGCCAGTGAAGGCCTGCCAAAGGTATGCAGCCATGCGGAATTTCTTGGTCGCAAGGTCAAGGTTGTTTCCCTCTCGCTGGATACGCTCAGGTGGGGCGTCATATGTACCTGGGGAGTCATGACCCAATATGATTGCAAGTTGTAAGGGCGGCGAATGCGACAAAGGGAGGTAGTTTATGTTGATGAAGGAGGCATGAGCAGGTACGGAGGTGTTTGGCGTAGAGACCTTGGGCGAGGCAAAGTCAAGTCGGATCCTGTTCCAGCCAGGCTCAAGATGCACCAAGGCCTTGAAGTGGGAATCGTGTACTGGCCAGCAAGTAGATGGGAAGCGGCCCTGATGGTGATTAACCGTGAGTGTGCCGTCCAACGGTTTGCTCTGTGTCTCCCCAACCTGACCAAATATCAGCAGTACCTGTTGGTGTACCCATGAGTTATCCGAGACAGACAAGACGCGCGGCGCGAGTAGCGAAGATCTATTGAACGAGCTGTTGGAGCCGTTCGAGGTTGGCGATGCTAAGCCATTGATGCTGTAGCGTTTTACGGGGTCGACAGTCGGTCGCTGAGGTCGCGCAGGCGCAGGCGTGGGGCCATTGGTAAGGTCTTTGGTTTGGGTGTTGATTTCGTCTGTGGTAGAGGTGGCTGGGGTGGTAGAAGGCGTCGACGAGCCGACTTGGGACGAGTCTAGAGTAGAGGCGGAAACACGGCGGTTTATACCATTGGCATTCTGACCCTCTGCACTGGTTGTTGGCCGGTCGCCGCTCTTGGACATGCGGCTGCTCTTTCTACCAAGGTTTCTGAGGAAAGACGGCATCGTGACAACTACAGCGCTGATGTAGGCCAGAAGTAGCGTCTCGAGGTCCTCGGGCTAGTCTGAAAAGCTTGACGAATTAAGGAATCATAGGCGTAGGTAATGAGCGACGGTAACGAGCGATACGGAGGGCGCGATGGGGGAGCTATGGGGAGCTGGGGGGACGCGTAATACGGGCGTGATAGTCACTGTAGAGTGGGAACAAGCGAACGGGAGGCTTTACTGGCAATAGCTATGCTACTATGCATGCGGGAAGCGAGTGAAGGCAGAATATGCAGTATGGCGGGAGAGAGCAAAGAAAGTTTGTGTTTGAGAAAGTGGCAGCAATGTCTACGTGGAGAGGACGCCGACGTGAAGAGCTACCTCTGGCGACGCAAGCTAGCAGGACCGAACAGGCAGCTCTGGTGGTCGCGCTAGAGGCTTCCAAAAGGGTCAATTGGCAAGAATTGGGCGTTGGTTACTCGCAACTGCGGAAGATGGACAGAATGGTGGGTTGCACCGAGACGAGCGCATGGTGAGGAGGTTCGCGACTCAACAAATGACGTTGCCAAAGCTTTTAGCCGCTTTGGGATGGCATGCCATGCCATGCACTGTCAGTTGTATCGTGGGCGTGAAACATCCATGGCAGGACACGGCGAGCTGTACGCAATGGACATAGACGAGTAATGCACGTGAGCTGCGAGGGCATTACCGATTCTGCACGTCGTCATGCGCGCATTCATCTGGTGTAGCTTCAGAATCCGCGGATTTGCGCCCGTTCCCCGACGACGGCCTGCAGCGATAAGGCGGGCCTGAAACATTCCAAAGGTCGATACGTTACCGATAGCATACCATATCTTACGCTCGAAGAGCCTTAGTCAGCGACTTTACCGCAGCCACCAGACGCACCCCCCTGCCGCTCGCCAAACCCTCAGCAGCATAGGTTTTCTTTGTTGCAGGCGCACTTGGACAAGGCTCCAGCGCCGGATAGGAGCCCGCCATGGGGTCACTAGGGCTTTCGTGCCGCTTGCGACTCCTAGCATCTTGACTTCATCATCACTCCCACAACGCCCTGACAAGCACGGGGCCTGTGCTGCCGCAGACTTTGAAGCTAGTCCCCTTGCATCGCCAGCTCCTCACATTCCTTGCCGACCGTCACCTCAGCTCCGCCCACATGCTGTTTCGTCTGTAGCAACTCTAGTGAGACGTCCACAGGGCCATATCATCTGCCTGGCTCCCCCTACACGCCCCCTCCAGCAATTGCTACACCATGGCCGAACAGGATGAAGTTGCGAGCAAGGTCCTGCGAAGGGCACAGGTCTCAAAGGTCCATCTCCCTATGTACAACCCCTCGCCCTTGTTTGCTGACACTGTGCTCTTCAGATGACTCGGACGCTGCAGAACCGCCTCGCTCTGGCCAACGTCAAGATGAAGAACGGCTGGGAGAGTCTCAGCCTGGATGCCATTGAGCCTGTCCTCGACGGTGTCGAGCGCAAGCGCAAGCGCCCCGGCTCCAGCAACGAAGCCATGTCGGACGTATCCAGCGTCTCCGAGCGCTTCTACCAGCCCAGCATCCTCGACTCCTCCCCCCTCCAAGCGCCCATATTCTCAGACGACGTCCGCCGCTCAGTCAGTCGGTCCGTCAGCACCGGCAGCTACATCCACAACAAGCGACCTCGTCACGACCGAACAAAGTACCCAGCATCGAGCAACCACGCCCGTGTCAAAGTAAGGACTGCCACCAGTGCTGCCACCTCGTGGAAGAACAACTTCCACTTGCCCGAGTCCTCGCCTGTATGCCATCGCAGACATGCCCGTTTTGGCCGTCAGCATGTTCCGAGCCTGTCCTTTGTCTCTGAAACCTCGACCGTTCCCGATCCGCATTCACCCCTACTGTCCGAAGACGACGACGAAGACCTACCCATTACATCTTTCTCCCTGAACAGATCGCATTTCCAACCATCCTTCCAGTCATCACCGCCCAAAACCCCACGCACACCGCCCCCAGATGTTGCACGTTCAGCACGTCTTCGACAACGGGGGTTCAATGCTGCCGGCGCAGCTCGGGAAGGCAAACATGGGGACAACGACGCAAACCTCTTGATGTATCTCGCAACATCACCCACACCGGTTCGACCTGGTCACCAGAAGCCACAAATGCTTGCCCCATCAACTCCACCGCCCAAAGCCACACCCCTTCCCTCGTCGATGATGTCCACGCCTGGTGGTGGTGGCTCTCATTATACAGGCTTCGGTCTTGCGACACCGTCAACGAACCTCAACTTTGCAGAGTTCCTCAACATGTCCCCGAGCCCTGCGCAGGTCAATGCATCGTCGTGGAACCGCACACCTGTCGCCACCAGAACACCTGCTGCTGTCCGCGAAGCACGGCGTCATCTCAACTTCGACAATATTGCTCCATCTGGTGATGCTTCACACATGACTGGCCACATGGGAAAAGTAGATAGCTTCGGCATGGACCTCGGCGGTGAACTCATCTCGTAAAGTTCATCTCATCTACCATACACAACAACCCAGCAAGCGTTTGGGCACGACGCAACGACACTCTGGCGACATTGAGCACGTTCAGTGCATCGCACAACTACCATTCCATGCATTGCTGCTATTGAGCGGCTTCTCTTATTCTCATCTGGATTCTTTTAAGCATGGCGTTCACGGAGGCTTGGCCTCTTTCTGGATTATGGAAGGCATTATCGACACAACCCATGCATCACTGCACACGTCTTCTACGTTATCTTTCGCATGCATCCGCCAAGTATTCCCCGGCGATAAAATCGAGCTGGCTACAACGCAAGCGCTTTGTACCACCTATTGACGTATATCCCGTTTGCACACTTCTTTAGCAACTGTATTCTAAGCTATTTTCCGTTTCATTTGTTTGCTATCAGCACATCACAGCATAGTGCAGCAGCATTACATTATGCGATTTCGGTAGATTGGGACCGAAGGACTAGCCAGGCACACACTATGCACCTGTATTGCGGGGTGCGGTCATATAGGCGAATAATAAAACGCACTAAATGATAAATGCCGTATACGCCTGTTTTCCGGTTCTGCTAATGTGTCTAGCATGCGTTGCGCTGTGCGCGGCAACAAACCACCGCGATGCCACACCCTTATGCACACCACGTTTCCGGCCACTATACTATACATCCTATCGATACGCGACAAATGCGAACATGATCAACGAGGTGTGGAAGGATGGCGTAAACTGGACATCGCTTGGGCAACCTTAATCAGCGTTAGCCCACCAAGGTTACCATGATCACCACGCCATCATGATACCACGCCATGAGGGTATTAACTGCATATGCCCTACATACATGACACAGAGCAATTCCAGCACCCTCGAGCCACTTAAGCCCAGATAAGAGTCATAACATTCTACAAGGAGCAGCCAGCCACAACCCTCCTCCTCCTAACCTCCGAATATCCTCTCAACCAATGAGCGATGACAAAACCAACGCGCTCTATGGGTTGCCGACGCGTTTCGTGCCAACTTCGTGTCCCCTTTAAAATACTGTGATTGGCTAGTGGGATGAAAACGCAAGGCTCGCCCCTGGTCGCCAAGGGTAACGATTAAGACCTGATATGGAAGTATAGCTGGTATTGAAACGTGATGATGTAAGAAAGGCTGGAAACTGCATGGCTGGTGTGGATTAATGACGAGATGATCGCCGATTTAGTGGTTGTCAGGCGGTGGCTGGTGTTTAGTGCATGGATCACGGCATGGGCTCTGGTTTGGACGTCGTCGGCTAGGTGATGGGACGGAACGGTGCGGTGAAGCATCATTGTCAACACAATATTTGAAGCCAAAAAGAAAAGGACGCAGTACCGCTTTCGCAAGTTTTACAATGCTGTAGGGCAGAAGATCCTCATGTCTTCTTTTTCCGGCCATTTCCTTCTTTGTTCTTTGCCCGTAGTGTTAGCCTGATGTCCAGCGTGACCCGCGGCTCCATCTCCGGGTAGGATAAGCCCCGGGAATCCTATCATTGAGAATGGGGTTCTATCAAACCTGCTTTCGGTGGTACATATTCGTGTTCGTGTTTGCCCTAGCTGTAAGAAAACTAGGCTTGGTGCTTATAGCAGTACGTACTCTTGAATTCCGCGGGGAGGGAGAGGAAATGGTGGAGCTGGGAATCCGACGCAGGGAATATGAAATGCAGGTGAAGTTGCGGTACCGGTCACTGTTATAGCAGAGTTTCCATGTTGGATGCTCCCGGTGCCCGAAAGGTTCCAATCCTTGTGGGAAAGAAGGGTTACGTGCCCAGCGGCTAAGTAGTGATATATATACATACCCTTGTCCCTAGGTAGGTAGTCTCATGGCATGTTGGCACGTTGAAGATGTGATCAAAGTCTTCAAGTTTGAGTAGTTACTATTTAAGGTGCTATTTTGCTTCTATACATCATACTGCTGCGACGATTAAATAGTCCGTCGCTCCGATCACATATCGTTTCTTCCTTCCATCCTTCCATCCATTGCATGCATTCCTTCGGTATCTCGTAATGAAGAAAGAAAGAAAAACAGTGGTATAACGCCGCCGCTACTACTAGAACACCCGCAATGGTGCTCCATCATATACACATGGCCCATCAATTTAGGCAGTAAAGAAACTAATATCAAAGACAAAAAGTAGACGGACCAGAGTCCTGAGAAGTGAAGTAGATTGGCAGATCCGAGCCGCCAGATCATCGAGCATATTGGTTCGAGTTGACCTGGCTGGCCATGACCATCATCCAGACGAGGAATATGCTGCCGATAATCCAAAAAGCGAATTCAGCTTGCCAACATTGACCTATCCTTTGTTAGCCACATGATACTCCATAATTGCAAGCTATAACGCTGCTTATAAGCTCGGGAGAACACTCACAGATGTTCCTCTGCTGTAGGAACGCCAATGTATCCACATTTGGTCCACTTGCGTCGTCGTTAAAGACGTATGTGTTGCATTGGTTGTTGATATTTGGTCCTGCGAAGAGTTGTATCGCGGTTCCGATAATTCCGGCTATGAAGAGGACGAGGAGGATAAAGGATAGTAGCATCATGGTGGCTGGGAGTAGTTTCCGTTGCGCAATGAAGACGATTTCTATGATGATGAAGATTATAGCCAGTGTGCCGACTGTGACACCGTAGGGCATGATCCTAAGGAGCTTGTTAGTACAATTGTTCTACTACACATGTTTTCCCTTCTCGACATCTTGACTATATCGGAAGTTGCGGATTGGGCGTACCAAGGTGTTCCTAATCCCATGCGATCTTGTATTGCCATGAACTGCGCATTGATTCCCAATATTGTTCCGGCTGTTGCCAGCATGACAATTGTCCAGAGGTTCAGCTGTAGGTCGGGCCAGTAGTACTTCTCCCGTACTACTATCGCTGAGCCTACAACTGTGCCTGAATGTCCTGCGCGCGCCATTGCGTTGGTCTTTCGCGCCTCGGCGGCTACGTTGAGATGGGGCTGGAGTATGCGATTGTGGTCGAGCTTGCACTAGGAGGATGCTGTGGTTGTGCGCAATGTGGTTGACAGTGATGGTCGGCTGGTGGGAAGCTTCTCCAGGTCCAAATCGCTTGCGCTTCTAGGTACAGAGCCTTGTGGCCTTGATTTGCGATGCCGCCTATCCGCAGATTGGGCTTGGGACTTGGCGCTACTGCAATGTCGCAATGTTTCCCTTCTCCTGTACCACGAGAGGCTGATGCTTTTTCGCTCCCGGTTCCCGCTTGCTTTTATCGCAAAGGCGCGTTAACTTCTTGCCCGGGTGGTCGTAAGGTGCGTCGGATGATAAATGACGTTACGAGTAACCTCAGCAACGTGTGAGTGTGTTGCGGGGCGGATGCGGAGGTCTCGGAGGTGCTTCAACAGTTAACAATTTCCCTCAAAATGCTGTGTTTATGGGTAGGAGAATCGGAAACGATATTCGCAGAGACGCGGAGAACAGAATGATGGGAATCGCAATTACAAGATGCTGAAATTGCGAAAGCCCCTGTTGTTGTGGTCCGAGGAACCATCATGCCAGCCTCCCAAGCTTTGATGGGGCTGGGAACGAGACTATTGGGCGCGGCAAAAACAGCCATTGCCGGAAACTTGGAATGTTGGCCATCTAGGATGCTTGGGGCATTTGACAGTTGTGACGTCTGGATTATTGTTTGTGAGTAATCTTTAATGCGTTGCAAATAGTCAGCCTGTGCATGTTGTTGATGCTGATGTTTCCGAGGTTGGACATCGGACCCGCTGCTGCTCTACGCAAATCAGTATTCAGCAGGCGTGTACAGAGATTCAGCACTCTTTGCTGTAGTTGCAGTATCAAATAAAGCTACCACTTGAGAGATGTACTCCAAGACGGATTATCAAGATTGGTCTGCTTTCCGCAACCATCATAGTTGACTTGACGAGTTCGACTTGCATCACCTTCCGAGCTTGTTCAGCACGGGCGCGCTATTGCAGAACTCTACTCTGGAGAAGGATTCATTCGCCCAAATGCATCGGGCAAGTTGAACTTCAGAGTAATTTGACTAGAAAATATAACTCGCGCACCCTTCACAGAGTGTCCATAGCAAGGCGCCATGTCTAGACATGATACAGTGATCCCATCAACTCCAAAACGCCTCAAATGATCATGGTATCGGTAGGTAGTCGTAGGATCGAGCCGAAACGGCAGCGCAAACGGTTGCGCATTGCCAGCGTGTTCCGAAAGAGGTGGTTGCCGTCCCAGTCCGAGGCACTTAGTATCCTCCTCGTCCACGTCCACCACCGCGTCCACCTCTTGAGAAACCACCACCACCGCCACCGCGGCCGCCAAATCCGCTTCCTCCACGGCCACCGAAGCTGCCTCCACGTCCAGGGGGTCCACCACGTCCTCGGGGTGCTCCACGGCCGCGACCTCCAAAACCGCGAGAGCCTCCACGGGGTGCTCCGCGACCGGCGCCAGCAGGCCTCTTAGGCTTGGTGACACCACCAACGGGCTTGGGCTTGGGAAGGAACCTAATTTGATCAGCGCAAAACTCCCAAAGGCCATGTAAGCTGGCTTACCTGTCAAGAGGCAGCAGCTTGTCGCCTCCAATGTAGAACTTGTCGCCGGCCTTGAAGGACTTGGCTTGTATGCCCTCTTGGGGCTTGATGGTGAAGTAGACCTGGTTCAAAGGGCCGAGGATTTCGTCGACTTTGCCAACGGGCGTCTATAGCTGGGTCAGCCCATTATCCTCATTGTTTCTTGTCGCAATCTGTGTACCTTGTTCTCGAGATAGATGGGCGCGTTGAAGTATGGGATCTTTGTGTTTATCGATTCGCAGAACATCTCGTTTTCGCAGTCGTGAACGAACTTGCCCATTTCTAGCACGGGGATTAGCAGAATTGCTTGCAGTTTGATCGCTACACGTACCGATGACAGTGTCTGGGGGTCCGAATGAGGCTCCCATGCCACCGCGTCCTGTCGCGCATTAGCTGAAAAGTCGAGGATAGCTTGGAGCGTGCTACACACCTCCACGAGGAGTAAATCCGCCACGTCCGCCGAAGCCGCCGCCACGTCCGCCACGAGGAGTACCGCGAAATGCCATGTTGTTCGTTGTGGTGAAAGTGGATCGGTGCGCGAAAGGTGAGCTTGGTCTAGAGCTTCGCGAAAAGTTCGAACTGAAAATGAAGTTGCAGATAGCGCAACCAATCGGTGCCACGTTTCGCCGGTGGCTCCTTCCGCCGCATGCAACCCCACCAAATGCGCCTCTAAAGGCTAAGTGGGCTGTCGTGCGCGCGCTCTTCTTTTTGGCATTGGCTTCGAGTCTGACGTTACTTTGCTTCCAGACGTGGCTTTTCACCCTGGGTTAGAGTCAGTGCAGCCTCCATCTTCACCATAGAGTCACCCGGCCTCTACCACGCTCCCGGGTTACTGTACCTCGCATACGACTGACTCACAACTCATACAACCCCGCCGAACGCGCCTCACACTCCACCACAACATCGACATGGCTGACGCAGTCAAAGACGCAGTCAACTCGGCTGTCGAGGGTGTCAAGAACCTGTCCGTAGCTGCCGAGCAGAAAGTCACACAGAAGGAGAACAAGGCCCCTAAACCCAAGAAGGAGAAGAAGGCTAAGGGAGATGGTGGTGATGGTCGTCCATTGATGCTCGACCCTGCGCCAGCCTTTATCGACCACCGCATCCAAATCTTCGAGAAGCTCAAGGCGAAATACGACGAGGAGATCGCCCAGAAGCCCCGCGGTATGTTCACCACCTCACGACCACAGTCCTCTCACCCACCGTACTGACACATCGCGCCTTACAGAGAAGATTACCATTACACTCGAGGACGGCAAGAACATCGAAGGAGAGTCATGGGTCACCAGCCCTGCCGACATTGCGCGAAACATTGCAAAGAGTCTGTTCGAGCGCACCGTCGTTGCACGTCTGGACAAGGGCACACCAGATGAGACACTGTGGGATCTCGAGCGACCTTTGGAGAAGAGCTGCAAGCTTGAGCTCCTACCCTTTGACGACCCGGAAGGCAAGAAGGTCTTCTGGCACTCGAGCGCACATATCTTGGGAGAAGCATCGGAACGCAGGTTCGGTTGCGACCTTTGCATTGGCCCTCCAATTGAGGACGGTTTCTACTACGAGGTCAGTTCGCTCCTATCGATAGATGATGTCAACTAATCGCATAACAGATGGCTCTTCCAGAAAACGCTGCAGTTGACCCTGCCGACCACAAGCCGCTTGAGACCATTGTCAACTCCATTGTCAAGGAGAAGCAGCCGTTCCAGCGCTTGACTCTCTCCAAAGACGACCTGTAAGCTCCATGTTTCATGTGCAGGCATCTGTTCTGACCTTTCCAGGCTCGAAATGTTCAAGTCGAACAAATACAAGCAGCACATCATCAAGGACAAGATCGCAGACGGTACCTTCACCACCGTATACCGCAATGGACCGTTGATCGATCTTTGCCGAGGACCACACGTACCGCACACCGGACGGATAAAGCAATTCAAGGTCATGAAGAACTCTGCTTCATACTTCTTGGGTGATGCCAAGAACGACAGCTTACAGCGTATCTACGGTGTCTCGTTCCCAGACAAGGACGCGATGCAGGCCCATCTCAAGTTCCTCGAGGAGGCCGCCAAGCGAGACCACCGCAAGATTGGAAAAGAACAAGAGCTGTTCTTCTTCCACGAGTTCAGCCCCGGTTCTTGCTTCTTCCTACCACACGGTCAAATCATCTACAACACACTGCAAGCATTCCTGCGCGAGGAGTACTGGAATCGTGGGTACCAGGAGGTGGCATCACCGAACATGTACAACTCGGCGCTTTGGAAGATCTCTGGTCACTGGCAGCACTATGCGGAAGACATGTTTACCTTTGATGTCGAGAAGGAGAAGTGGGCGCTGAAGCCTATGAACTGCCCTGGACACTGTCTCATCTTCAAGCATCGTGAGCGAAGCTACAGGGAATTGCCCATCCGTATGGCTGACTTTGGTATTCTACATCGAAATGAGGCTAGTGGTGCGCTTACTGGTCTTACACGAGTCCGCCGATTCCAGCAAGATGACACACACGTATTCTGTACCCAAGATCAGATCACAGAAGAGATCTTTGCACTCTTCGACTTTCTGAAGGCGGTATATGGAAAGTTCGGCTTCACGTTCAAGCTGAAGTTGAGCACACGTCCAGAGGGTTTCCTTGGTGATATTGAAACCTGGAACAAGGCAGAAGCTAAGTTGACTGACGCTCTTAATGATTTTACCGCTGCTGGTGGTGGTGCTTGGGAGCTGAACCCTGGTGACGGTGCCTTCTACGGACCCAAGATCGACATCACCATCTCTGACGCTTTGAAGCGAGAGTTCCAGTGTGCCACCATTCAACTCGATTTCCAATTGCCAAACCAGTTCGAGCTTGAGTACATGACATCTGAAGTTATTCCTACAAAATCCAAGGACCAACCACAGGAAGGCGAACACATCGAGCAGAAGAAGGAGAAGCTGGAAGGTGCCGATGTTACCATCCCCAAGAAGATCAAGGAACCGCAACCAGGTTATGCCCGTCCTGTTATGATTCATCGTGCTATCTATGGATCTTTCGAGCGATTCATCGCGTAAGCTTTATTCCTTTGTAACAACCAAGTATCTTTGCTAACAGAAGTAGTATCCTTACAGAGCACTTCGCCGGTCGATGGCCTTTCTGGCTCTCTCCTCGTCAAGTCATGGTCATTCCCGTCATGCCGGGTGCAAACGATTATGTCAAGGAAGTCCAAGCTGCCCTCCGCAAACGCCATCTCCACGCCGATATCGACATCAGCGGCAACACCATGCAAAAGAAGATCCGCACAGCGCAACTTGCCCTGTACAACTTCATCATGGTCGTTGGTGCTGAGGAACAAGAAGCCCGAGCTGTGAACTGGAGGAACCGTGATGATCAGGAAACACAGCAGCGTGGTGTTATTGTGCCGCTTGATGAAGCGATAGAGAAGCTGGTCAAGTTGAGGGATGAGCGCAGCATCGAGAACAAGGTCTAAGTTCCGAATGTGAAGAAATATTAGCTAGATGCATGAGAAGGCGTACGTGGTATGAAGATACGATTTCATGAAGGAGCAAAAGAGAAAACGAGTGTTTGTGTAGCTTCACTATACGGCAATTTCGTATCCACAATCTCGAACAGTTACGCATGAGCAACAGTTGCTCTCTGTGATACCATATATTTGAACACCGTGATGTGGCGGAGTCAACACAAGGAATGTGTGTTCTTATCTGCCGTCTTTGCTTACCTCTCGAGAAACTTACATCTCTGTCAAAGTGGCAGCATTCACTTGATCGCCATGGCATTTGTAAGGCAAGGTAGAGGTAGAGTGATAAACCAAAAAGGTGTAAGAATTCAAACGAGACGAGAATCAGTAAGTGGTATCTAGCGATCGCGATGAAGGATGAAAGCATACTGTAACGCCTGCAGGTAGGTAGGTATAACAGAAACGCCCAGCATAAAACAACAACGTAACCAACTCCTTCGTTAAGCATTCGTTTCCAGCTTTCCGACTTCCTCTCCGCATGCCGTTGAGTCCATAGACCATTCGCATATGGTGCTTACAACCTCTACTAATCGTCCGTCGTGTTGGTCGGCTACCATCCACCCCTGACCCTCCTGACTTTCTCCTTTCCACCGACTCGACCAGCGGTGATACGTCGGACCCATCGCCTGATTGCCCAACCCCTGGCCAAGGCCTGGAAAGCCAAAACGTCACTTTCAAGTTGCTTGTTGCGGGCATCTTGGATCGCCTTCCAACGTCTCTGAATCACAATGGCAGCATCGACCATCTTCTGTCGAGCTTGCGCCACTACTGCGCAGTTGTGCGCTATCTTCATTGCTTGTATGCGAGTGCTGACCTGACGGCGGACTAGGAAACGGCGGAAAGCGGATTGAATAGTAGAAGCTGCGCGGTGTGTGCGTGCAAGCGGCAACAGTCGACTTGCCAGGAAAGATAGAGTAAGGAGGGTAAAGTCTCTGCTTGGGATTGAACGAGCTGTGCTGTGTTGTGGCGTGAAAAGCGCAATGAATGAAGTTGAGCAGCCGACAGCCTTGAGTTTTGTTGCTAATCCGAGTCGCTCATTCCCTTCGGTGGAGATGGTCAGATTCGACGGCAAGTAGGTATCAACGATGGCTTCTAGAACCTTTGGGTCTGCAAAACTTGTGGTCAGGTTTGCAACGCGTAGGCCATGAAGCCGAGCAACGGAGCGTGACCATGAAAGCAAGAGACGCTTATGATATGCCATGCCATCCAGCTCAGTGGCCCCGTCTTCTTCATTGTCGGAATCAAGGACTCGTCCCTCATAGCTATCCCGGGCCCTGTACCACTGGTTTCGGAAACGCTCTGTCTCTTTGACAAGTTGCGGCCAGTCAACAAGGCTTCCAAGACCACACTTGCCGACAAGTGACCAAAGAAGCGAGAGTGTCTTCTCGCGGTGTCCGTCGACAATATCTTCGGCTTTGATGCCACTGACTGCTGCGCTGGGCATGCCTGCGACATGACTCAATGCAGCTAGGGCAATCTGGACATTGTAGACCTTCTGGGGACGGCCAATGGCTGGGTACTTGAGGTGCTGGGAGAGGACCCAAATTCCTTTCTGCGAAGAATCGAGGGAGCTATTAAGAAGCTCACCGCTGGGTAGACTGAGAGTGACGGTATCCTCTTGATGCGTTGTGTGGGTGGTTGACGGGTAAAGCAGTAACTCTACAAGACGAGCAAGTACGATTCCATCACGGAGGTCAATGGCGATATTGTCGATTTGGTAGGTGTACTCTTGTAGTGGATACTGGACATGTTCGACCTTGTAATTGAGGTGGTTTAGCGGTCGAGTGATGTCGCCGTGTGAAGGGAGCAGCATCTTTGATAACTGATGTAGGACCTCGACAGATGTTTTGTAGGGTGACGTCGTCTGGAACAGGCAGCCTGATAGAGCATCCGTCGTCTTGGCTTGGTCGAGGATCAGAATCAGCATCAGACTTCGTAAAGCAGTACGGCGCCATGACCAGCCTTGAGAACCGAAGTCATCATCGCCGCGTGTAAGGCTAGCAATGCTGCCACCTCCGGATTTGACGCGAACAGCATCCTCATTTTTGATCAGGAATGCAGACAGAAAGCTCTCGATAGCCCGGCGCTCTGCGCGATACTGGCGGGAGCCATCATCTGAGCACGTTGAACCTGTGGATAGTCGACAGGGCGTTGTAATTTGGCGGCCGACAATAGTCTCAGCTGCAGCACGTAATGCATTCAGATCGTATGACTTGGTCCATAGGCTGAGGAACTTCTTGCGCAAGCCAACATCGTCCTTGAGCCTGAGCGTCTGGGCCAGGAGATCCTTCGGTATGCTCAGCGCACCAAATTGTAGTGAGGCCTGTAGTCGCTTGTGAAGCGACGGTATAGCGGGATCGTGGTATATGGCAAGCATCTTCTTGCGCATGTCCTCAGGGCTCTGTTCGTCGGTCGGGTCTCTGCTCGCGGAATCAAATACTGAGTTCAGAAGTTGTGTAATGGCGACTTCCTGGTAGGTAAGCCAGTTGTCTTCGTACAACTCCGGCTGTGCCAGATCCTCCTGTAGTACTGGATACTTCTCTTGTGATTGTGGTCGCTGGCCTACTTCGTGTAGCATGGTGATGCTGCTTGCTACGCTCCCAGTCTTCTGGCGGCGCAGTGCTGTAGGTGGAGATTTGTCGGTGTGGAACGGCGAGGAGGAAAGTGGCGGGCGCTTCGCCTTGGCCAGTTTCGCTCGTTCAGTCTTGATGGTCGTCCTCAGAGATGCCCTGCTACTTGCGGCGGAAGCAGTGCCGTCTGCTCTGGCCTTGAGCGCTTTTGCTGGTACGTCGTCTTGAGCCACGTGTGATCGTGGTCGCTTCTGCGAGCCCTCTGGCCGTTTCTTAGTATGAAGTATGCGTTCGGGCTCTTTGGGAGCACTGAAGTGGACCTTGGGGGCTTTGGCGACAGGTTTCTTCGCGTCTGCCTTGGTGAAGTTTATCTCAATATGCGTTCCGATCTTCTTCTTCTCGATAGCCTCGATTCCTGGTGGCATGTTCTCTTTCCCGCCCCCTGAGCCCACTATGTCGCTCGAAAAGGATGAGCTCTGCGATGATCGCGATGTTGTGCTCAAGGGACCTCGCTTCGGTGGTGCAGCGAGAGACTTGCGCGGTGCCTTTTTGTCCCTCTTCAACGCTGGCATCAGATTGTTTCCTTCTTCCTCGGATAATGTGACCAGATCTAGGCCGATGTCTGGCGAAGTCTCTCGAACGTTGCGCGGCGCATGTGTCGGCTGTCCAGGGTGGATGGTGAAGACTGACGTGTCATCAGACGGAATGTAAATGGTCCTCCGTCGCAAGTCCTTCTTAGGGGCCTGCTTCTTGAGTTCTTTCCTCTCCAAGACATCTTCCTGCAACTGCACCGTCGCATTGGTGTCTGAGGCATGTTTATCGGTGGGCACCTGCGAAACGCGTCTTCGGTGCGGCTTCTCGTGGTGTGGCTCCTGGACAGGCGCGACAGGCTTGGGTATCCTCTGTGCTGGGTGCGCAAGTATGGTGCTCTTCTTGGTCCTGGCAGCCGCGGGAACAACGCTTGCGCGGCTCCTCCTCTTGACGCCAAACTCTGCTTGTTGCTGTTCCTCCTCCTGAGCGACATCCTCGAAGATGTCAAGTGACGGGTTGAAGGCGGGCTTGTGCATGTTGCGCATCGGTCGTCGTGGCTTTGCGTGGCGAGCGGGCTTCAGCTCCGTCGTATATTCGAGGTTTGCCGTCGTGTTGTTCTCGTCGTAGTAGGCGGGCGCGTAGTGGCTTCCATAGCCGCTGTAGTAGCCGCTGGTGGAGGAATAGGGCGCCGGGCAGGGTGTGCCCGCCGTGTATCCGTACATGTTGGCGGGTGGTGAGGTCGAGATTGCTGGCAATATTGGGAGCGCCGGCGCATAGATTGTGAGGGATCCTCGTTCAAGGGAGTTTAGGATCAATGGGGTGGGCTAACGCTTAGCCCATTGTGGCGCACGGGTGGGCCCCGTTTACCAACACCATCACCCGGGCAACAACACCTAAGAAACGGCCGAACGACTTTCCTAAACTTGACGTCACTCGGCATAACACACGTCCCATAGCATACAGAGCCCTACGGAATTCCCCGGCCAGCTCTGATAGCCTTTGCCGCCTCAGACTGTGCGCGGTCCTCCGCATATCGCTGGTAGATCGGCAAGTAATGCTGCCTCTCGCTCAGTGTCTCCTTGACACTCCTCCTGTTCTCAACAGCAGACAGCCACTTCCTGAACCTCTTCCATACCTCCTCGTCCTCTCCACCTTTGCCCTCATCGGGAATGCCTGAGCCACCCTTGAAGTGATCAAATACCCATAGTCGATTGGCCCAAGGTGCAATGACTATATCGATGAGCTGAAAGTCCTTGCCCGAGAAGAATGGGCCCTCGGCATCCATCTCGCGCGTGAACTCCTTCAGGTGATTAAGGAAATCCTTTTGCTTCTCTTCCAAGCCATCGCCTTGATGTTGTAGGAAGCGGTGGTAGGCAGGTATGATGCGACTACCTACATAGTCCGTCCAGATCCTCGTTCTAGCCCTCTCATACGCATCTGTAGGCATGAGGTGCGGTGTGTGTTGAGGGTAAGCTTCCTCGAGGAATTCACACAAAACCGTACTCTCATAGAGTGGCTTGTCTTGGTACTGTAGCGTGGGAACTAAGCCGCGCGGGTTGAGATCCAGTAGCGACTTTGGCTTATGGTATGGATTGACTTCAATGTACTGGTACTGTATGCCCTTCTCCTCTAGTGCAATCCAGACGCGCTGCACGAAAGGGCAAAACCACCCTGAATATAATTTCAACGGACATTCTGCAGCGTGAGCCTTGTCAAGTCAGCAACAGACAACATGCAGGAGGTGTGAGTAGACTTACTTTGACTGTGGCTGATGCAAGTCCCGTTGCTTCGGGGTGAAGGTCTGCGTCAGGATGATCCTTGCCCATGATAGTGACTTGATTTGGTCTGTGAACTGTTCTAAACTTGAGAGTATTCGTCGGCGCAATTGAGACTCCCAAGCACCTTAGACTTGCTCCAAGATTATATAGCTGTGATCGCCACATTCGTGACCTTCGACGCCATAGACATGGGTTGTCATCACATCATTGACAAACGTCGTGGCCATGACGAAAGCGGGGCATGATCCAATCAAAGCTATCCAGCCCTGGAAGCTGGTCGACACATCATACCAGATATATCTACATTATCCACGTGCCAAAGATTACTTAAAATCTGCACAATCCAATAACAGGCGAAAATACTAATGTTTGAAGATATCCGAGACACATCGTCTCATGTTACTTGCTTCGGAAAGTAAATCATTGTTTATATAAATCTGCAAGCTTTTACAGCTTCGATGGAGATCTACTACGACCTCAACACAATCTCATCACGTTGATTGTGCTTGTATGCACTTACATGGACCGTGCCTTTTCCAAATCCGCCTCCTTGAGCTCCCTAAGCTTGCCTGTATTTGCGACTCCACCTGTAACGTTCGCAGCAATAATCTCCTTTGCATAACCCAAAAGGCCGACTTCCGTCACATAGTACGATACGTACTTGCTCTTGATCTCAATCAACGTCATGCGAGGATCCTCAGGCCCGCCAGTGTGCTTTCCGTCACCGAGGTCACCAAACCATGCGGCAGCTCCGCGGCTCCATACCTCCTTGATGCGAGGATCACTGTTGTCTGTTGTTGTGGCAGTGCCGGTGATAGAAGCCCATTCCTGAGTCTTAAGGTCTTGGAAGGAGATCTGGACCTCCTTATTTTGGTCCAGGTCGTTGAACTTTTGCGAGTGTGCGTTGGAGAGGAACAGGAAGTCGGGACCGTCGCGGCGGGCGAGAGCCATGGAGCGACCAACAGGGCCTTGAAGCGCTGATTAGTTCTTATTCACATTGAACAATTGAGGAAGAATGTGGCTTTAGGGTGAACGGATCGAGAGCGACGTACCGACACCATTGCGGTATGTGTTGAGCATGCAAATCTTCTTGCCATCTACCATTTCAAAGAATTGTTTGATCTGCTGGTCCTTGGGCGTCTCGTCGTCATACTGCTTCGCGACCGAGGGATCGGTCTTGGAGTTGACCTCGCTAGCCTTGAGTTGGTCCGGCATTTGGAAGATGTGTGTTGTCGAGAAATATCGAGGGGTAGTGATTTTGGCAGGTGTTGAAATGCGAGTCGTAAATTGGGTTCTAGGCAGGACAATTCTTGCAGAGCGTACAAGTAGTCGAGAAGCAGAAGACATCTTTAGTATAACCTGCTCGTGTATGTACGTAGACGTAACAGTGAGATCAGAAGGTCAAGTAACAGCGGATAATCTACGCCGACGCGAGCACATGTGGCTCGTTGAGAGACGCCCCATAAGCAACATGACGTCGTGATGGAGCGCGTTCAGTTGGCTGGTGTCACTTTGGGTGGAGGTGGAGGCATCTAGACAAATGCATGACGACGTTGTTAATTCGCGTCAGATGCGCATCACGCTAAGTACGCGCGCGATCGATCCTTCCAAGATTCCGTCTTTTGGGGCCGGTATGCACGGAGTCCGAACAGATGCTTAGTTTACATCGCATATCGTATAGCAAAAGGCCGTCTCACCGATGGTCTGAGGGTGGCCTGTTGACCATGGCGGGTATGGAGAGGTGGGCCTCGATAGCGGTCTTGTTCCGCACTACAACGACGACGTTGCACTTTGCGAAAGAAGAGCTCGACCGTGAAACTATGCAATGCCATGTGCCTCCCTCTTAGTTAACATCGAAGACAGAAGCGTGCATGTGTTCATTGATGCACTAGTTATTCGAACAGTACATGTTTGATGAATCACACCGCCCTCCCAAACTGGTCGCTCGCAAAACTATGGTGACTCCAACGCTCATCGTCGACTCTCCTTTCCGACTCCAGCTCAATGGTTTTCGTTACAGTCACTTCAATCTTTCTTTCAGCATTCCCTTCAGTACTGGTACTCTTTATGTCGTCGCTTAATCGGTGGAATTTGCCAAACTCGGAAACGTTCCTCATGTGTCCCAGTTCGAAAACCTCGGACTGCGTCTGGGTCGATGTGAATGTCTTCTTGACATGACTCTTTGTTCCACCAACAGTAGATTTTGTGTGCGTAATGAAACCTTGGAGGTGTAGGGCTTTGGCAAACGAGCGGAGGAGTGGTTTGAAAGAGAGAGCACAAGCGCTAAGAAGGTACATTCCAGGTTCTATCATCGTCCAGTTCGTGAGAGAGACATGGTTCCATGTCACATCTGTAAGAGGTCCAGCTTCTGCAAGGGTTCGGGCGAACACCACTGTGCGGACTATAGAGGCGATTATGCCGCTGCACGAATGTTAGTTATGTAGATCCTAGAAGATACGAAGCGACAAATGGCAAGACTACTTACACGCTACCAGTAAGAAATATGAGTAATAACCCAATTCTTCTCCCAATACTGATCTTCAAACACCACACTGTTCTCAGGGGCAGTATGAGAACAGCTAGGTCAGTAACAATATTAGGTACGCTTGAGCTGTTTGCGAAGACCTGAACGTTGAAGCATCGTCCATTCGGATCGCTTTTGTCCCAGTTGAAAGCGAAAGGCATGCATTGGAACATAACAGCTACCGTGAAAGAGATCCAAGTGGCGAAGACAAGAAAAACCAGCGCCTTAGCTACCATGCGCTCATACTTGTTGGTGAGGATGTGTAAGTAGAGCAGTACCACTACGAGTTTCGGGAATGCAACAGCTGCTGGATGTAGGACTTCTTGTATCATAATACCTTTGAAGTGCTCACGTATCTTCGCCGGATCCGTGGAAAGAATATAGGCTATGTGCCGACCTGAAATATCGATGTACAAAATCAGCTTATGCCTCGTATACAGTCAACATATTGGAACCTTTACCTGTGCTGGCTTTCTCTACCATCACTGCGACATGTGTCAATGTGTGCTATAGGGACTTTGAGGGGTTGCCTACCAATACCGACGATGCACAAACCTACCTCAGCCAACCAGGCAAAGGGTATGAGAACATCTTCAATATTGAAAGCAGTGCTTGTGAGATGGCGAGAATAGTAGCGCAAAGCAACGAACGTAGTGCAAAAGATGATCAATAGACAGGCCGTCGCTTGGATAGTTGGACCTCGATTTTCGGCCAGGAATGTTGGTGAGGGTTGATGTGCTAAATCCATAGTAAAACCAGAGAAACGATAGCTACCGGTGTCTGACTGCCAGAGTCAAATTATCGATAGTTTGAGGGTAGGAACTAGAACGAAAGACTGCAAATCGACCAAGCGCGTGCTTTGTGGGTGTAATCATTATCAAATACTACTGCCCCAGCTCATCTTTGCGGCACGGAAGGGAACAAATGTGCCTGCAAGATGTGGCTGGCCGATGTATCAGAGATGCAGATGTACCCGGAGTGTCCGTGCAAACCTCGGCGCATATACATTGGTCGAGCAGATCTGTACCATTGTAGTAGCCCCGGGGAACGCGCTAGAATGTACGACCAAGGAGTCAGATGTACCTGGGAGGACCATACATGTTGATGCATGTGACAGGTTACCTATTGGTACTTGCTTTCTTAAGTAGGGATATGGGCTGTCTTACCAAACTTCTGGGATATAGGTAAGCTCAAGTATTTGATGCTGATACGGCACTGGTCGAACGCGTGAGCTGACACACCATAAGCTAGTTTGGTTAGTTGGTACAAAGCAGAACCCTTCGGGGTTCATCGTCAGTACTCCTAAGGACATCATGTTAGTCTTAGTATTCGAGTGAGCCGTAAGCTTCACAGCAGCTGGCTGATCTTGAAGCATCAAGGGAATAATGCAGAGCCTGACCGTGAGCGGAAAATACATTGGCAGGTACCATGAGTGAAACACGCATTCGCCATGAATGCAAGCTGTATGCGAACTGTACTCCTCCGACCCCCAAAGTTAGCCGCTGGGCATGATCGTATTGGGTCTGCTTAACAAACCCCCGAGAGTACTTGAGAATTCTGAAACGCAGTTTCCTACGGGTTTCTTGAATGCATGAACAAGTATCGATGGGTACCTGGGATGCCGTCGGATCGTAATCGTAAGCGAGAGAATTCGCCTGAACTTTGAGACGCAACAATTCATCCTAAATCGGAATAATCATTGTCTTGCCGCTTTCCTGATGACTGGAGTCCGTGGTCACACTGAAAGCTTACCAGCTAGAACTGGAGGCAGGGCGTCGGTGTCGCTTGCTTTGACATCGACACTTTCTGCTATAGGAGCTGCATGTAACGAAGACCGGAAGGTCGACGATACGTTGCGAAACCAGTGACCAGGTTGCTCGGTTGGCTAAAGTGATGAGATGCAGTGAGGTTGTTGGTGGCGAATTTGTGAGACAGCCTGAGTGAGAAGCGAAGCTTGAGCCACAATGCACGTACCCAAGATGACGACGGAACCTTCGCCTTGGAACCAAAGACTGCCAGCCCATCACACATACGTTGAGGTCTTGTTCATGATGCAGCAGATCGAAAAAACACAACATCCTAGATCACGAGTACTTTGATACACTTCATGGAGACGCTTCATCAACTAACTCAGCGAATGAGCGCCCTTGTGCAGAAGAAAGCGAAGTTTCGCGCTCATGTGTGGAGTCGAGGGCGTAGGGCTGTTCATACATGGCCCCTAAACCAGCGTTCCTTATGCCGAGCTCCATCTTCGGAGACAGGATTTGAGACTTGAAATTTGAACATTTGAACTCCAATCGGAAACCACAATAAGATTAGTGCAATCACAGTTACCATAAAAGACAATCATTGAGTGTAAAAACCGAAAACCATATCCTAATTAATCATACTACCAAGTAATCCAAAAGCATCCGCTATGTGCGGACATCGCTAACAAAAACAAGATATGGGTATATAGTGCCGCCGTTAACAACCAAAAAAAGGAAAAGGGTATAACCTCGTCATAGTCGTTAAAGCGTGAAGAATCGTAAACGTAACCATCATTACCGGGCCCGGGGCCAGATGCCAAGAGTGGAGAGATAAAAAAGCAATACAAGCCAACGCCATACATGGAACAGAGCAGAGAGGGAAATGATCCAACATCAGAACCAACGCCTGCGAGCAAATCAAAAGTAACAGAACCGTACAAAATACAACATGAAAAGAGATGAACAGCAAATGTACAAACGTAAAGACGAGTGTTGAGGAGATAATCCCCTTTAATCACCTCGTCGCATGAAGCCAAAGCGCTTCTTCTTTTTGGCGTCCTTGGAGTCTGCCATCGGTGCATTTGGGTAGCCAGTCAGGGCAGCCTCCGCGTTGAGTCGTTCAGCTTCCTCGTAATCAAATGGCTTGGTCCACTGTCTCTGTGGTATCTCTCCCAATCTCGTGCTGTCGGAAGCAAAAGTGTAGCTAGATGGTGTGGCTTTGTCCAAGCGACGACGGAAGTGAAGGGTCGCTGGGGCCTGATCGAGTAATGGCGGAGGGGATAGGTAGGAAGGTTTGTTTGGAACTGGCGGCTTGGAAGAGACTGAGGGTTTGGAGTGAGCAGGGGACGAGGAGCGGCGGGATGTAGGGGCAAAGGTAGGGAGCTTGGGGGTAGGCTCATTGAGGTGCTTTGGGGAGGGTGATTTGCTAGTGGTGTAGGCAGCTTCTTGGGGCCATGGTTCGCGCGGGTCGTCGAAGGAATCAACGCGCTGCTTGACAGCACCACTTGTCTTTGTTGGACCGCAACCTAGTGTACCTCTGATAACACCAGAAGTCTCAATCTCGAATGGCTCGACAGGTACATAAAGGGGTAGTTGTGGTGCCATCTGAATCTTCTTTGGCTCGGGAGATGCCAATGGAGAAGAGCTGCGTGATGAATTGGATGGCGACTTCACTGAGCTAGATTTCTTACTCGATGAGCTGTCTTTACGGGTGGTCTTTGGTCGCATAACGACGAGCCGTGGTTCATTCGAGCTCCGACTTTTGATGGACATGCGTGTTACTACTGGGCCTGAAGAGCGTTGGCGAGAAGAGCTCGAGTGCTTTCTCTTCTCCTTCTCAGGACTGGTGCTTCGAGAAGAACAGTCGTGGTGTTTACTTGTGCCGCATCGCGGGCATGGTGGAGCGCCAATGCTATGCAGCTGAAGTTGAGATTGGCTTAGTCGCTGATACAATTGGGCAAGGCTTTGTAGTGCTTCGCGACGTGATGCATCGGAGAGGTGGGTCAATGACTTGTAGTCTAGATCTAGGTGGCCCTTTCCGCTTTTGTGTCCATCATGATTTAAAAAAGCTGCGATAATAGCAACTAGACCGGTGTTTAATTTGATCAAGATCTCTGCGAGGGATGCATGGGCAATAGCTGTATTGTGTTAGATTGGATAACAAATCAGGTGGACGTTCTACTTACAGTCGCCCTTTGCGAACCGCGGCCCGATGCCGCTGTAGTAGCATTCAGTATACTTCCCGGCCACCTCCTCCGGCCCTCTGCGTAAGCTTTTTGAAAGTTGGTGCTCCGCAGTACTTGTTGAATCAGGTACTTCGGTATCTCTCTTTGATCTGCGCTTTCTTCTCCTCTCGCGCAACTTTTTGAAGATGTCCAATCCATTTGTGAAGGCTTCTATAATGCCAGAGACACATGTAGATACCTCGGCTTCTTCAGCCTTACGCGCAACATGCGCATGGTCCAACTTGACCGCCATCGCTAAAACGCAAGACAACGAACAAGGAAAAGGTGCAATGCAGAATGGAACTGAAGAGAAAGGAAGAGAAAAGGACGATAGGTATACAAAATTGCAATAAACAAAGTGCGGTCTAAGCATCCATTAGCGAGGGTGAATGAAGAGTCATCCAAAAAGCCAAATCACAACGTTAACCTCAGTTGTGTTAAGTCGAGTCAAAGTCGCCGTTAACACGCTCGCCCAAGACGGGGGCCCTGACACTTATCCCGCTGGCATCCTGACCCATGTCGCCGCACGCCCTCGATTGCTCATAAGTGTGTAGCAGGGCTTGCGTTCCTGCAGTCGTTACTGGGTGCTACCCACCGTCCTCGCACCGCCTAGGCCACCGTTTCAACCTTGTGCTGTTCACGACCTGCACGTAGCCGCCTCGATGTGGTGTCTTGGGAGGCAGCTGAAGTTTAACTGGACACGTGTTTTACGCTAGCGACAAGCGACGACGGGATGAGGCAGGCTAGACTGGCATCGATAAGCTTTGTGGGTCTGGTGAGTGGAGGACTCGAGAGCGTGCATTTACATGTGCATATAAATGTGCATGAAACATTCGTCCAGTATCGCCTCGTGGGCTGGAATTACTGCGACTCGGAGGGAGTATGCGTGCGGGGTGCATACGAGATGAATGGACAGGAAAGCATGCTTCATTGTTTCGCTGTTGACGGCGAAATGATCAAACATGTGTAGCGATTCGCAGTGGAGCACCGACCGGTGAGCGTGTCATTCGCAGGGATTGCCTGTCGTACTTTATTGGACAACTGCGACTCCCTGTCGGTCAAAGAATAATCAGACAAACCCAAACGCCTCGCTATGCTATACAGAACCATAACAGTGCCATCATCCATCGTCTATCTACTGCTCACTGTCTTCAACATCTTCCATGGTGACCGTCCGCCTCGTCGCACCCTGACTGTCCGAATTATTGTCAGCAACCGCAGAGCTTGAACCCTCAGTCTCCGTCCTTTCCCCTACGTTGCCAAAACTCCAGCTAGACTCAAGACTACTCTCAAGACTACTGGGATCGGCAGGCTTTGGGGACGAAGTCGAGGACTGATCAGAAACAGTCGCGTTCGGCGCTGATGGGGTTGGCTGGCTTTGAGGAGTCACAGTAGCAGACGTTGAAGGCCCTGCTTCAGATCCCACTACTGGCTGCGATGGTTGCGATTGAGGTTGCGCCGAGCTGCCTTCTTGCGCCAGATGTCCAGGTTGCGAGGACGGACGTGTCGCGGTTTCTTGGCCAGTCCGTGGCGCTAGTGCCATCGGCCTCAATGTCCACCCTTCCGGTAGCGTTAGCCCTTCGGGTACACCAGGATCACCCTGACGCAAGACGGAACCTCTAGAGAAATAGGCTTGTGGAGTAAACGAATTCGTACTGGATGCATTCAACGAGGCAATAGGTGGTAGCTCTTGCCCTGTTGCGGCTATTACGCCAGAAGCCTGTTGAAGTCGGTTGAGCTCAGCAAGAAGTCTGTGGAGAACCTCGAGTTGCTCATGTTGTACGTTCAAACTTCGCATCGATTCAATGATGTTCTGTTGTATACGCAGTATGTCCGACTGAATATCTGACGGGTGAAGTGCGACAGCTCCGGGCATGGGTCCAGTAGGAAAGCTGGGAGCAACGCCTTGTGTGGCCGCTATGTGGCCCTGTGCTTGGTTTTGTTGGTCTTGATTTTGCGCCACGTTGTTCGCGGCGGCCTGTTGACGCAGTTGCTGAATCGCATTCTGCACAGCGACGTTATCCTGTTGGCCGGGTGGTACCCGAATATTCCCGAGAGCGACTCTAAAGGGTCCGAAGTTGAAAACGCGCATGTTGCCGGCTGGGGGATTCGCCTGTGCACCTTGCGGTGCTGCCTGTTGGCCCTGGCCTTGTTGCCCTCCAACAGCACCTTGTTGTGCATTTCCTCCAAACATTGCTCGCAGCGCCTCTCGGTTCTGCTGGTTTTGCTCGCCGGGGTTGGCCTGGTTGTTGCGCTGTGTGTTCTGTGTCGTCGCCGATGCGAGTACTGGTCTTCGGCACGTGGGACACACTTGTTGTCTCTCCAGCCAACTACGAAGACAGCCGAAATGCAAGATGTGCCCACATGGGAGCTTCTTCGGCCGTTGTCGCTCATCCATCCTTCGGCCAGGCTGCGCACCATCCGCACCTGGCTGTGTCCAGGGCCGCATCTCCTCGCGACAGACGATGCATGTATTCTCTCGATCCAGTTCTTCTGCTGTCGCGTCTGGATAGCGTGTGTTCATGTCGCGGGTCGCGTTCCGGTACTGGATGAAGTCGTTGATTCGCTTGAGAAGGGATCGTATCGTCATGAACAGGTCTCGCATAATATGAATCGGTATGCCGTAGAATGTCATAAGAATGACGAAGAAGCCCAGATAGACAAGCGTCTTGACGAAGTCGGTCGCGAGGTCCAAGTAAAAGACCCAGCGGCCCTTTTCCTCCCACCCGGGCACGTCACCTTCATCATCATCATCATCCTCCTCCTCCTCCATCTCGACAGGCGCTTCAGCTCCAGCTGCTGCTGCCTGTTGACGTGTCTGTTCTCTTGCAATTCTGCGAGCCTCCTCTCGTGCCTTCTCTTGGCGCTGTGTAATGAATAGTTCGACGAGCGAGAGCGTGTATCGTAGCAGAGTCGAAATGGATGCGGTCGCCAGGAGGACGTATTCGAAGCCAAACATGACCATGACACCAGGCCGCGCCTCTGAGAGAATGGAATCGATGCAGTATTGCATCATGAATATATCGAAGCCAACGGAAAGTAGCAGGGAGCTCATCAGGCGGGTGTGGAACAACTTTGGATTCGCGGGCGGCTGTTGCTCGAGAAACTCGACCCTTCCCTCCCCAATCCACTGCCAGACCTTGCCTGCGAGCAAGCAGAGGAACATGGCGAAGAACCACATGCCAAGATCGTCTCTGAAGATGGTCATTGCTAGTAATGTCTCGCTCACAGCAAACCAAGCCTTGTCGTATAGCTGCTCCGTCTCGATGGGGCGCAGAGGGCCATAGAAGAGTCGTTGGAGTCCATAACCAAAGCTCGCGGCGACTATGAGCACGAGATTGACCAGGAACATGAGCGAGCCGGTGCTCTGGGAGATGTAGACGGCGGCCGAGTAGAAGTTTGGGCGCTCATAGTATGCGCGCATCAGCACGAGGTTGGCCACGACGGCCGAACCTGCAACGTAGAGTTTGAGTCGACTCATGGTGCTATGGTGAAGCTGCAAGACGCCTATAAAAGGTTGTGTGTCCCCATCTGAGAGTGTAAACAACGACTGCAAGTCGCGTTGCGGCGGTGCTCGCGTTGGGGGGTTTAGGAAACGTGGCCCGCCACGGCAATGACGTTCGCCCGCCGCCAAGCACAGAGGCACATGTGCAAGCGAGTGAAGTGCAACACATCGTATCGCTTGCACGTGTGCCTTGTGTGCTTCAGTATATTCCAAGCATCATCATTCTCCCCAGAAAACGAGAAGCCATGTCGTGCTCCCGGATTCATGGGCTCTGGAACGCTGCGGTGTGCATCAACACCCCAGATTCTGGCGCGCAATAGCGCATAGGCAGTCCTGCGTCTATGGTACTCCATCTCATGCACACCATCCATGGAATGGTTCACTGCGCTGCTCGAGCGTTCCTGCGCAAGAGCTGCACGTCTGAGAGCTACTCCCCAGTAGTCCGAAGCGATCCGGATTCTACATAGCAGAGCTCTTGGTCATCCCCGCAGCAAGACTTCCAAGGTTGGTTCTCGGGAGGATACTCGGTAGCACAACAACCCACTACTACTCTAAGGACCGTTGTCGGTAATTGCCAGCCAAGCCATGTCATGTACACAAGAAAAGTCTTCTTCAACTTGGACCAGGCGCAGCGATTACGAGACTGATCGGAGGAATTTCCGGACTTCGAGGTCCGCTGCCTTTCCACAACAGTTTAGCAACTGTACAGGAGATGACTGGGTGGCGTATACCAGCCCTTCTATGCACGTTCGAGAACGACACTTTCTTCTTTCCCCTACCGATTGTGGGGAACCATGGGGAGCTTGTGCCGAATTTGCGGGGATCGTCAACAGGCTACTGCAAACCAGCTTCGGCATTGCGCCAGCCCAGACCATAGGCCCGGGGCGCAAGCTCTTGGATTTGAATATCATGATCACAGACTATCTTGGTGGACCCTGCTTGTTTACTGCGGAAAAGTACATAAACCTCTCATAGCTGCTGTTTAGTTTGAGTATCGATCAGCGAACCCATTGTTCAGGTAAGCCTTTCCTACGCTCGGAGTACTTTTTGTCTTTGTATCGATGTTGTCTATCTTGATTCAGACTGGAGGCTCCTCGGACTATGAAGACATCTTTATCTCGACTTGTGACTGAACTGACCATTTGTAGCACCGACAACAGCCATCTTCGAACAAGATGTTTCGATCTCTCCCTCTTCTGAGCGTGGCGCTCGGAGGCCTCTCCACTGTTGGTGCGCAGGAGTTGCCCGCAGTACTGACTGCCGATATCATTGAGAGCATGGGCAACAACTCCCTCTTCACAAGATGGCGCCCGACTTACCACTTCTCTGCACCAGCAGGATGGCTGAATGATCCGTGTGGTGCGTCTCTCTGTGCGAATCACGTGTGAAACAGATGCTGACTTCGTACACCGGTCCTTAGGTATGATGTACGATCCTACTACAGAGACTTATCATCTTCATTACCAGTGGCATCCAAACCACGTCAACTGGGGTAATATCTCTTGGGGTCATGCGACGTCCAAAGATATGATCACTTGGACGGACGTCGGAGGTTGGGAAGACGACAAGGCACAGTCTGTCGGTACCGGACCCTACCCCGACTCCGACAACAGCAGTTACTATGGTCTTGGTATCTTTTCTGGCTCAGGACAACCCTACAACCTGAAGGGCGAGCAAGACGGTACTCTCATCAACTTCTACACTTCAGTTCAACACCTTCCCACAAACTGGGCTTTGCCATATATCCCAGGAACTGAGAGCCAGAGCATTGTCATTTCCAATGACGGTGGTAAGACGTGGGAGCAGTTTGCCGGTAACCCTATCATGACTGAGCCGCCGGAGGGTTGGAACATTACTGGATGGCGCGATCCATTTGTCGAGGTATGATATCTGTTTAAACTCTTTCCGAGTTCAGCACTAACTTTCACAAGCCTTGGCCGGAGATGGATGCTCTCTTGGGACAAGAGGAGCCTCACTGGTACATGGTTCTCGGCTCCGGTATCAAGGGCGAAGGTGGAGGTGGTCGCATTCCTTTCTACAGTGCCCCTGCCAGCAACTTGACAGACTGGACCTTCCTTGGTGCCTTGTGGGAGCCCGACAGGAACGAGACTCTTGGTTCACTGGTCGAGACTGGAACCTACGGCTTCAACTTTGAAGTGTGAGTGTAAAGCCTCTTACATTTACGGTCCAAGTACTGACTTGTGCAGATCAAACTTCTTCTCTCTGAAGGATGAAGATGATGACGTTCACTACTACGTCCTTATGGGAACAGAGGGAGGTAACCTTACCTGGCACCCCCGTGCACAGTGGGGTTTGTGGAACGAAGGCCAGGTCACTAGGAGGGAGAATGGCTCAGCCGAGTTCACCCCTCTGTCCGGTGGCGCCATCGATTCTGGCCTACTTTACGCAGTAACCAGTTTCTGGGATTCAAAGAACGACCGTCGCGTCCAGTGGGGTTGGGCAAACGAGGAGAACAACAACTTCGCCATCAACCAGCAAGGCTTCCAAGGTGCCATGGCCATACCACGAGAGATGTATGTCATCAAGACCAAGGATCTGGTCAACACCGATGCCGGCCTGACCACCAAGGGAAACACTCGCGTGGTAGAACACAGTGACGGTACTTTCACTGGATACACCCTGGGAGCTCGAGCTCTACCTGATGTTGTCGAGGGGCTTCATGGTGGAGCCGAGCCACAAACCATTCAGACTGAGAAGACCGCTTGCGTTTCCGGTGACGTTTCTGGCAATGGTACCAGCCATATGCATCTCCAAGTTACCCTATCTGACTTCACTGGACCTGCTGGTGTTGTGGTTGCTCAATCGCCCGGACACGAGGAGCAGACAATCGTTTGGTACAGCCCTGAGAACTATACCATCAACGTTGACCGCTCGCAATCGTCCTCTATCGAGCAGTTCGCCAACTACACTATGCTCGGATACTTCTACCCTTACACGTTCTCCAACGGTACAACCGAGTCTCTGCACATGGATATTTTCATTGATGGATCGCTCGTGGAGGTTCATGTAAACGACCGCTTCTGGCTGACCACTCGCATCTACCCGTCTCGTACCGATAGCACGGGTTTCAGCATATGGACTGGTGCCAACTCTACTGTCAAGGCTTCGGACATGAAGTTCTGGAACATTGAGACCAACGTCTTCCCTGAAAGGCCAGTGAACTCAAGCAGTGAGCTTGTCTTCGATACACCCGAGGAGACGAACAACTATATTTGGTGGCCTGGAAACTAGATTAGTAATGTCTCAGATGAGTGCAATGCGGTAATGATGAATGATGAAGGCATTGTATTGCACGAAGGATGCTGCTAATGAAGAAGTAACCATCGTATGTAGAACGTAATGTGCAAATCAACCATTGTGAATCCACAAATTCCATGTATTGGTCATCTGAAATCGAAGGAAAATATCCGTCCAGCCGTAGTGCAATCCGCATTCCATTATCGAGGTCGCGTTGCGACCTCAGTAGCCAATAACTTTTGCTGAGCGTGTCCGCGGAACAACATTAGCATCGCTTGCCCCGCCGGCTTCCCCAAACAGCTCACCCCGCACATCGTCCATGTTTGTGGACGGCACGTGTAGCGTCTCCAACAGGCACATGGCTAATCGTCCACCGGATAAAATCGCAATAATGCCGTTAGCAGCAATGCGCCTACCGTCGGTGGCGTTAGACATTGGATGTAGGCGGCGATAGGATATTCGTCGCCATGCATTTAAATCCGGTCTCCTACTTTCAACTTACTACATATAACCTTGACTTTTACGGCGGACTCGGACACCTATTTTGATTTTAGATTTCTAACATCCATCTTGTAAGCATAAGGGGCTCTGAACTGCTGTAAGAACGCGGAACTTGTATCTTATACTATACGACACTATGGCGAACGCGGAGGAACAGTACAAGCTCTCGCAGGAGCAAATCGACTTCTTCCTAGAAAATGGGTGGCTGAAGTTGAGCAACTGCTTCACGAGAGAGCAAGCAGATGGTCTACAAGAAACACTCTGGACCAGGTTGGGAATGGATCCTAATGATATGTCGACATGGTACGGCCATTTACCCTACCTTATGTGGCGCACTTGTGGCGAAAGCACTAACATGAAGAGTATAGGCATACTGAGCGAACGAATATGCCTTTCTTTAATGAATTCTCCGTAGAAGAGTTCGCGCCGAAAGCCTGGGCAGGAATCTGCAATCTCGTTGGCGGCAGCGATCGCGTCGATTCCAATGCATCAACGTGGAAAGACGGTTTTATTGTGAATCTTGGAACAAACGAGGGTCATAACAAGGTTGTTCGGCCGCAAGATCTTCCTGGTTGGCACGTGGACGGCGACTTCTTTGTGCATTACCTCGATTCGCCTGAGCAAGCGCTGTTGGTCATTCCGTTGTGGACAGATATTGTCGCTGGCGGCGGTGGAACATATATCTGCCCAGGAGCCATTCCAACGGTGGCGAAGCACCTGTACGAGAATCCTGAGGGAGTCAGCCCAAGGATGACGCCACGAGCGCAGAATCCAGAGTTTGTGCAAGAACAAGGGCTGAAGTGGTTCAACGATCTTGCTGCTAGTATGCCCGATGAAGCTTTCGTCGAAGCTACTGGTGTAGTCGGTGACGTCTACCTTCTACATCCGCTGATGCTGCACTCCGCCTCCAACAACCAGCTTCGAAAGGTCCGCGTCATTACCAACCCGCCAGTATCGGTCAAAGAACCCTTTGTATTTGACCGTGCGGATGGAAATTACAGCGCGGTGGAGCGCAAGACATTGAAGGCGCTAGGCAAGGACAGAATTGAAGGTTTCAAGATCACTGGAAAGAGGCAACAGGTCATTCCTGAGCGTGTAAGGATCCAGGAAGAGATGAAGAGAAAGGAAGAAGAGCGGTTGCGTAAGCTGGAGGAAAGAGCGGGAATTGACGAAGCGAGTCAGAGGGTTGCTACTGCTGCGTGAATTTGTATTCGTTGAGTCAATCTGACATGATTGAAATCAGATGCTTTGTGTTGAGTGCACATGGATTGGCTGGGTTTATAGTGAATATGGTTCTCACGTTCAGTAATCGCAATGTGAGATTTGGATACGGAGGCGGAAGTGTTCCGCAGGTAGATGTTGCGATACCACATTTCTTCTGGACAAGTTTTTGGGTTTTGGTGTAGATATTCGTGAGTGCCCCAGAAACGCATTTGAAAGTTGTTGCCAAGTTAGGAATCGAAGGCCAGACGTTCGGCATGTACCATGGCTGGCGCTCTGGTCGAGGCCCGATTAAAGATATACGAGCCACACCCAAGTGAACGAACACCTGTCCTTGGATGCTGACATTGGCTTGATTCAGATATGGCAAGTGAAGAAGGCCCATAGATTAATAATATGCATCGAAGATCGGCAGGAACACGCAGCTAACTAGAAGCGGGTGAAATACAGGGAACGGCCAGGGCAAGCTGAGCGAGATAGAGAGGCGGTGCGGCGGATTGCTAAGTAAAGGTGGGTACATACCATGCGGCGGGTAAGAGTAACGTGGTCTCAATGTGGTGAAAGTCGGTGCAGGGACCGTGCTAGCGCTAGGCTGGAGCATCCGTGCGCCTACTACGGGTGGAACGTGAAGTTAACACATTGCCAGTTCCAAAGCCGCCACGGCCTCCACTTGGAATAAAAGCCCACCTCACCGCTCTCCTCTACTTCTACCCCATACGCCGTGCAGAGGACCATCAACTCACTCTTCCTCTACCACCCACATTCCACCACAGCAAAATGAAGTACACTACTGTCTGCGCTGCTTTCTTTGCGGCCGTTGCTGCTGCGTCTGACGTCAAGCAACTCAAGACGGACAACTTCAAGAGCTTCATTGAGGAGAACGACCTCGTCCTCGCAGAGTGTAAGTAGTCGCCGCATTAACAAGTCGATTAATAAATTCCCAAACAAGTCCCCAAACTAACAAGTAACCAAGTCTTCGCGCCATGGTGCGGCCACTGCAAGGCGCTTGCTCCCGAGTACGAGACGGCGGCTACCACACTTAAGGAGAAGGACATTGCCCTCGTCAAGGTCGACTGCACAGAGGAGGCAGATCTGTGCCAGGAGTACGGCGTTGAGGGCTACCCCACCCTCAAGGTCTTCCGTGGCCCCGAGAATGTCTCGCCCTACGGTGGACAGCGCAAGGCCGACAGCTTGATCTCCTACATGACCAAGCAGGCTCTCCCCGCCGTCTCCGAAGTCACCAAGGACACACTCGAGGAGTTCAAGACCGCCGACAAGGTCGTCCTCGTCGCCTACTTCGCCGCCGACGACAAGGCCTCCAACGAGACCTTTACCTCGGTCGCCAACGGTCTCCGTGACAACTTCCTCTTCGGTGCCACCAACGACGCTGCTCTGGCCAAGGCTGAGGGTGTCAAGCAGCCCGGTCTCGTCCTCTACAAGTCCTTCGACGACGGCAAGGACGTCTTCACCGAGACCTTCGATGCGGACGCTATCCGCGACTTCGCCAAGGTCGCCTCCACACCCCTCATTGGTGAGGTTGGCCCCGAGACCTACGCCGGATACATGGCCGCTGGCATTCCCCTCGCATACATCTTCGCCGAGACTCCCGAGGAACGTGAGGAGTTTGCCAAGGAGCTGAAGCCCCTCGCTCTCAAGCACAAGGGCGAGATCAACTTCGCTACCATCGACGCCAAGTCCTTCGGCCAGCACGCTGGCAACCTTAACCTCAAGGTCGGCACCTGGCCCGCTTTCGCTATCCAGCGCACCGAGAAGAACGAGAAGTTCCCCTACGACCAGGAGGCCAAGATCACCGAGAAGGAGATTGGCAAGTTCGTTGACGACTTCCTCGCTGGCAAGATTGACCCTAGCATCAAGTCTGAGCCCATTCCCGAATCCAATGACGGTCCCGTAACTGTCGTCGTTGCCCACAACTACAAGGATGTCGTCATTGACAACGACAAGGACGTTCTCGTTGAGTTCTACGCCCCCTGGTGCGGTCACTGCAAGGCTCTTGCTCCCAAGTACGAGGAGCTCGGTCAGCTCTACGCTTCCGACGAGCTCTCCAAGTTGGTGACCATTGCCAAGGTTGACGCTACTCTCAACGACGTTCCCGATGAGATCCAAGGTTTCCCTACCATCAAGCTCTTCCCCGCTGGCAAGAAGGATGCCCCAGTCGACTACTCTGGTTCCCGCACTGTCGAGGATCTCGTCCAGTTCATCGAAGAGAACGGCTCACACAAGGCTAGCGCCAGCGTTGGCGAAGCTGTTGAAGGTACGACCGAAAAGCTCGCTGAACAGGCCAAGGCCGCCTCCGAGGTTGCTGCTAAGTCCGCCGCAGATGCTACCGAGTCCGCCAAGGCCAGTGCCTCTTCCGCCACAGACTCTGCTGCCTCAGCTGTATCAGAAGGCACCGAGACGGTCAAGTCTGGTGCGTCTGTCGCTTCCGACTCAGCCTCTTCCGCCGCTTCCGAGGCTACCAAGTCTGTCAAGTCTGCCGCGTCCGAGGTTACCAACTCTGCCTCGTCGGCTGCGTCAGAGGCTTCAGCTTCGGCCTCAAGCGTCAAGGACGAGTTGTAAATGACTCGATGCTTGCGTTCCTTTGCTTGTGTTGACGCTTTCGTGTGTACCATTACCCCTTTCAGCATTTGATAGCTTTTCATACATGCTGAGGTATATGGGTACAAAATAGTTATGATTACATGGGGGCAAATGACACGGTTTTCGTTTTCTCTCCTTTGGGGGACTTGGGTAGCAATTAGCCAATGGAGTTCCGGTTTCATTCTTCATTATGACTTTCAAATTTCCTGACTCATGAATGTTGTGATGATGCTGATATGTGTGACCTTGTCGATATGCATGTACTGGTTTGATATCTTGCATAGTGAAGAATGGCAATGGATTTGGCATCTTACAGAGTTCTGCTCTGTAGCCAACAATTTGTTCATGCTTTGAGAGTGTCGTCACAGGTTAACATATCAGTCGAGAACTGAGTTGAAGTGATGAACCCGTCGCTAGCAAAGCAGCTATATCATGCAAGCCTGTTTTGAAGGCAATTATTTGCTCATTTAATCTGTCCTGTTATACTCCTAACCATGACGGCAGCCTCTCTCTCCCAAGTCACAGCTACACCCTTACTCGATAACGCTCCAGCCAATTGACTGCCGCGACTCACACATTCCCGAACTGAATCACCAACTGCATTTTTATTACTCCTCAGCGTCCTCGCGGACACACCGCCCTTGTTCATGAGCTCCTGAACTTTTGGTGACATGTTGGAAGCGAGGGTTCTCCAAAAGTAGCTGGGTAGAGAGGATGTATCGAGCGCTTGGAGAAGAGGTTGTAGAAAATTGGTAAAGGTTGGGACATGCGAGGAGTCGAGTAGCGGATGCACGGGCGGCTTGATGCTTTCGAGCAGTGATTGTAGCGCTACGATGTTCTGACACCGCGCAGATATCTCGAGTAGTGTGCGGTCCAACGTGGGAAGCTGGCCCAAGGCTCGTGCAAGTGATGCGAGGGACGATTTCAGCTGCGTCTGGAGATATTCTTGCAGCGGATTGAGCATGAGTGTCGGGTCAAATGCCGTCTCGGTCGTTGATGTTTTGGTGGGAAGCGGCGACAGGAGGTAGAGAGTGAGCAGTGCAGACGTCGTTCTCGACTTGGTGTCCTCAGTTTGCGCAAAGGTGGATGCCGGAGTCTGGCCTGATGAAGATAGTAGCGAGGACATGGAAAACTCCTTGACTACCTGCTGAGCCCGCGACGAGATGCTGCGCTCGCCTGGGTTGATGAGCTCGGTCTTGAGTGTGTTCACCACGTTGACCCTGTCCAGACCTTCTCCCTCTTCGCCTGGCTTTGAAGCGGCAAATAATTGGCGCAGCGATAGTATCGTGTCTGCCGAGCGCACCATGGCTCTATGGTCCTCCCTCTTTGCGCTGCCAACACCGCCCAGTTCTGACATGCGCACCTCGAGCTGCCTTCCTAGCATGAGACATCGCGCGACTGCTCTCCCCAACTTTACGGTCTCGCAGAGTCTTTCGGCTGTTAGTCGCACCTGCTCAGCGACCTCGTAGCGCTCAATGACCTCCTTCTCCAACGTTTTGTACGACTCGGTCAAACTGGCAACCTGTCCTTCGACCTCGTGCAAGATGTGTCCGCTCGACGCGGCATGTTCTCGCGTATGCTCTAGTAGGGGCAGCGCCGATTTGGTAGTCAGCGTGTCGATGTGTGTGTCGACTTCCTGAACGTCGAAGAGGACGCGCGACAGTGGTGTGGACAGATCTAGCGGCGTGTCCGAGGCGTTGTTGGTCGAGAGGACGAGTGTGTTGGCGAATGACGTCGCTGAGAAGTCTGGATCGAGAAAGGCTTCATAGTCAATGTACGAAGGCTCATCGTCTTTGGACATGGTGCGAGCTTGTTCCAACCATGACGATGCGCAATGCTTGGGTGGCTGCCTCTAAAGTCGCGACAGGGATCATCGGCTTAGCGCTTGTTGGACCTCCGCATCTTCTCCGCGCCATGCATCTCATTCAAGGGAGCTACATGACTGTACCATTGCCTGACTCAACTGTGTCACCCAGTACCAGCCTCGCCACATCTAGGCACCGCTGCTTGAGGCCTCCCCTCTGCGCCTTGCACCACAGCCCCTCACGACTATAACCGTTATGGCTACTCACATCTGCCGATTCTCCATGATGATACACAATCGAGCTTTTGTGAATTGCTTGGACTCATGCAGCGGAACGCCTGAGGCCGGTGAGTGTAAGGGCTAATGGGGGTACAACTGTTGCCTGAACGTCCATGTGGCATGGTCTTTCAGTATATCTACCTGAGCACAGAAGGCGAATTAACCGTCTCATAACTCTTATTGCTCATCACTTGCACTCATTTCTTCACCCTATCTGCATTGAAACGTCTACCATTATGCCTACCAAGAATACCGCGAATGGTGTCGAGAACACAAATGGCACTGCAGGATTTGCCCCAGAAGGCTCCCTCACATCCTTCAAGAACCTCTACCAAGGCCCGCCAGACAAGAACAGGAAGTGGAGCTGGACCGAGAAAGAACCAGAAGACGTTGCGGATCCTGCTGAGAACGAGGAGACTGCCCAGCATGCCCTTATCACCCGGCTTCAGAAGGCGACCGACTCTCGCAAGAAGTACGACATGCACTCAATCATTATCCAGTCACCATGGTTAAAGGATGCCCTCGCTGAAATCCTGAAGGACTATCCTGGTATACATTGTGGATTGAAGCGACTGGAGTTTGCAGCGCCATTTACTCCTTTCGTCCATCGATGGTCTCAGCTACTTGAGTACAGAAGCAGGAAAGATCTCGATGCCACTACTGCCAAACATGTCGAGCTATTGTATGGAGTACTCTGCGCTGAGCTGAAGGATGTCATCAAGACACTTGAAGACTATGTTAGCCATGGTATCATAACGTTTGATCACATCTGGACTATGTATCAACCTGGTGCTCTCATCTACTCAAACTCCCACAAAGGAGCATATGGAGTCTATACGCTGAAATCTGGGTCCTACGGTAACACCCCGTGTGGCAGGTTTTACCAGCTCAACGTTGAAGCCATCGACTGGAACGGCACCTCGTTTGGTCGCAGTAGCCAGACTATACGACTTGGGGAGTTCCACGGCACAGCCCGTATTCTGGGACTCTCAGCTTTCCCTTTGTCCTTTCATCCCTACGAAGCCAAAGTCAAGGAAGCGCTGGTCAGCCGTGGTAAGAAGTTCGAAGCTCTTGCAGGCAGCCACTACATGGCCTACGAGGGCTTCGCAGTCACATCGGACAGGGATGGTAACGAGGCATCCTACATGTGTACTGGCCGTATCATCGTCGACTCGGACAGCTATCAGCGCTTCTCTTCTCGTTCTGTTGGTCGTATTGAGCCTCTTTCTGCGAAAGAATATGCAAAGGAACCTGAAGGTACCCCTGAAAGGCTGGAAATCCAAGACCCAACTGAAATGAAGTATGTCTTTGGAAGTCAGGAGAAAGAGGAACGCCCAAGACTCACCGAACATCACCATCTCCTCTGCTTGCCTAGAGTGAGGGGCTACTCGCTCAAGAAGAAGAAATGGTTGCTCTTCTACGTCGAACTGATTCAAGTCATCAAATTCAATGAGAATGCCTTTGCCTCACTCGTTCTTCCCAAAGATCAGAAAGAGCTCATTCTCGCTTTTGCAGAGTCGCAGGCCATGAACCAAACAGGCTTCGATGATGTTATCAGTGGCAAAGGCCGTGGACATATCACTCTCCTCAGCGGTCCTCCCGGAGTGGGTAAGGTAAGTTATATCTGTTTCCTTGTTAAAGTATACCTAATCAGTATATTAACAATCTTTAGACTCTTACCGCTGAGTCCGTGGCCGAGCACATGCGCGCTCCACTGTTCATGATGTCGGCTGGTGATCTGGGCATCGATCCCGACCAAGTCGAGACCAAACTCACCAACATCCTCGAGATGATATCCAAATGGAACGCTGTTCTTCTTCTCGACGAGTGCGATGTATTTCTCGAAGCTCGCAGCACGCACGATTTGGAGCGAAACAAACTTGTGTCCATCTTCCTGCGTGTGCTAGAATACTACGAAGGCCTATTGTTCTTAACCACCAACCGTGTTGACAACATTGATGCTGCCTTCCAGTCTCGTATTCACATCAGTCTGGCATACCCCAATCTTACATCTGCCTCGCGGAAGAGCATCTGGCAGAACTTCCTGAAGAGCTCGGGAGGCCTGCACGAGTGGAAAGATGACGACTTGGAAGACTTGGCAAGCGTGGAGTTGAATGGACGCCAAATCAAGAACGTTTTGAAGAGCGCATCACTGCTCGCTGCGAGAAAGAAGGATGGCCTCAACAAGAAGTATGTGGACATGGTTTTGGGGATCGAGAAGAAAAGGCCAGGCGTTGCTGCAGGCTTTTAGAAGATGGAGTGAAACTTGAGCTCGCTAGTCGCTTTACGGCCAAAGCTACTTATCACTGCCTCCTGTTACACTGAAGGGAACGACCCAAGTCCCAGTGGCGGTTTGTTTCCTTGTCTGTCAGCCCGGTGTCATGTAGGGCTTCTAGAGAGGGAAGACTTTCATTCTTAGTGTCGTTTTGGCTAGCTATCGTGATTAGATCAACAGAAGTGGAGGATATGAATTCCTTTTATTGAGAAACAAGAACGATAGAAAGGACCCAACACAGGCTCATGCGTCATTTGGAGTCTGCAATGAGGCGGGGTACCTGATAGCGATTGAATACGAAAACGACTAGGAGTTTCTTTTGATGTTGGTCCACGAAGGGTTCTTCAACTTGTCGATGATGAGAGGCGAAATCATCTCATTCAAATCGCGTAGCTTAGCCTTTGAGTTGGTACACCTTGCTTTCAACTGACATAGCAGGCAGGATATGTCACGAGTTCTCAATGCATTTGATGCCAATCAAGCTTGGTAGTCGGAAGAAAGCGAGTAGCAAGACGTTGAGAAAACAGTGTTTGAGGGAAGTAAGTTTGCATTGTTAAGACCTGGGACTAACTTGAAGTCGATCAAACACGACGCCCAAACAAGGTCGCTTCATCAGGAGTAGTAGCCGCAGCAGTGATTTGCCAACAACTTCTGTACTCAAAGCAGACCATGATCATAATCCACGACTTCTCCAACCGTGCCCTCAAAGCTTTTTTCTTGTTTTCTTGTGATAACAACGTGGTTCGTTTCGTTGTTTTCTTCTTACCAGGAAGTCCTTCCAATCCACGAAACCTCTAGGATCGACGGCAGACTGTCGCAAGTATGAATAGTGCGCCGTGTTGTCCGAAAGGCATGCATGTAGCTTGATTGGAAGCACAAACCCAGCCTAGTCTAGTCTTTTGCTTGCAGTGCAAAACAGAAGATGACTAGTATTGAAAGGCGCTCCGTTGTACCGCCAGGTGAGTGCGGTAGCCTAGGGGAGATAGAAGGGCCGCTGAAATTCCATAGTATAGTAATACGCGCCATGGTGCAGCAACGTATCGAATAGGGAGTGTAGTTGTGAGGCTGAAGACGATAATTGTTGTCAAAAGCCAGAAATGAGAGCGACATAGTGTCGCCGAGGGAGACGTGGGATAGCCCTGAAAGAGCTACGAATATCCAGCAGCGTCGTGAATAGGGTGTAGCCGTACCAAAGAAGATCGTGCTCAGCCGTGAACCTCTACATGAGGAATGCTGGGCTTTTGAAAAGACTATACTAACCACAACCGCCAATGCTGTTGAGTAGAGAATGGAAGTGAGAACTAGAAACCTAGAAGCGCACGGAACTGTAGAATGCGCTCTACTATAGAGGCAGAGGCCTCCAAGAACGCAGTCGGCGAAACCAGCCGACCGACACAAAGCAAAAACTAGACGCGACTCTGACAGACCTTGGTATATAGTACATGGAGAAAGGTCCAGATCGTTATAACCGTATTGCGCCGATGATTCGATTCGTTAAACCTGAAAGTAGAAATTCAGGTATTCCGTACCGTGTCGTCGGAACCGATCGCATAGTCGTAAAAAGGAAGAAATTCAATAACGCACTCGGTGGCAAAGCGCCAAATGCCACTGCAGGCTCTGAACAGAGGGTTGTTGGGTGACATGGTAACGTATGTTAGATGTCAAAGTCAACACAATGCGCAGAAAACCAACACCCACCGGACTCTTTTACGAGGCCGGAGGCGGACCAGTGGGTTGTGGCCTAGGGTTTCGCTGAGGATTCTGACCGTTTGGTTGACGATTCTGTTGGTTTTGTGGAGGACCTCGGCGTTGTCCTTGAAATTGACCACCGCCACCACGTCCGCCACGGAAACCTCCTCGAGCGTTGGCGTTACCGCGTGCGGCACCGTCTTGTTCTTGTGGCTGACCTTGGATCGGAGTGCGCTGGGCGTTGGACATAGGGCGAGGGATGGACTCGGGCGATTCGTAAACGTATAGGTTCTTTTCGATGACCTGGGGAATGGGCTGGATCTCTGTACCAAGCTCTTGTTCGATCCTGTAAAGATTGAAGCGATCTTCCCAGTTGATCAAATTGATAGCCAGACCCAAATGTCCAAAACGACCAGATCGACCAATCCTATGCAGATATGTCTCGGCGTTCTTAGGGAAATCAAAGTTGATTACAACGTTGACGGCTTGAATATCGATACCACGAGTGAGCAAGTCCGAACAGACGAGGTTTCGGCATACACCATTGCGGAAGTCGTGGAAGACACGATTACGGTTGTGCTGAAGCATACGCGCATGCGAGTAGAAGCAGGAATATCCAAGCTCAGTGATCTTCTTAGCAAGAAGCTCGACACGGTTCGTCGAATTACAGAAAATGATGGACTGATTAATCTGGAGCTTGTTGAAGAGGGTGTTCAAGCAGTGGACCTTCTGCTTCTCCTCAACGAAAGCGTAGTATTGAGTGATACCACGGAGCGTCAGCTCATCCATGAGGTTAATTTCGTACGGAGAGTTCATGTGCTTGTCCTGTAGTGGTTTAGCAAATCTTGTATGTTGCAAAGGCTCACTAAACATACCTTGAAGCTCTTGACTACAATAGGGAAGGTAGCAGAGAAAAGCATGACTTGTCTGTCCTTGGGGTGGAAGCCAAGAAGCTGCTCTACAACTGGGGTAAACTCAGGTGAGAGGAGCTTGTCAGCCTCGTCCATGACAAATGTTTGGCAAGCGGAAAGATCCGCTACGCCTTTTCCAGCCAAGTCGAGGATTCTGCCCGGTGTTCCGACAATGATGTGAACGGGGTCGCTCAAACGTATAATGTCGTCCTTCAGTCCTGTACCACCAGTCGAGACCATGACGTTGATACCGAGGTGCTGTCCCAATTGTTTGCACACTTGGGATGTTTGTAGCGCGAGTTCTCTGGTGGGCACAAGGATCAGAGCTTGCGTCTTGGGGCTCTTCGGGTTTATGCGCTCGAGGGTAGGAATAACAAAGGCGGCAGTCTTTCCAGTACCGTTCTTCGCTCGCGCAAGAATGTCTCGACCGGTGAGGGCTACTGGGATCGTCTCTTCTTGGATAGGTGACGGCTTTTCGAATCCGGCTTCGAAAATGCCCATCATAAGCTCGCGCTTGATGAAGAAATCTTCAAACTCGAGGCCTTTGGTCGCTGTAACGTCCTGACCTAGTGTTAGCACACGTCCCAAAACGATAACTCCCAGGCTCATAGCGTACCTCTGTCTGGGGTCGCGCATCCTTCGCTGGCGCATTCAGCCCGGCTTTCCAGCTTGCCTCTCCTGACGGCGCAGCATCGCTAGGAAACATGTCAGCGCGTGGGTCTTGCTTCTTTGGGCATTGACTCACCTCAGCTGCGTTGCTGCTAGTTGGTTGGTGATTTCTGAAGTCATTGTGTATGTGGGGTCCACCGAAGGTGGGGTTGCTGGTCGGGACGTCAAGGTCTAGTGGTGTGGATAGATACGCAATTGGTGTGTGCACAATGCTTGCGGTAGGGCAGAGCAAAGCAGATGTAAAGTGAGGGGTTTGGACGTGGAAGTCGATGTGGTGTTTCCCGAAGAAAGTGGGGTTCGGCAAGTGCGGGATCGGGGTGCTTCTGGTTTGATGGCGACTCGAATGTCGAGTTGTTCTAGTCGTGTGCGGTGTCGAGGCAGCTGGTTGAACCTCGAGAGAGTCGCAATGCCGTTGTTTCGCCTTGTAGAGTGGTCTGCAGGTGGGTGTTCGCGCGGGATGTACTGCGAGCAGTAGGAGTCAGTATGAACCTCGGGAGGCGGAGCGCAGAGATGATGGTGTAATTTTGTGCAGCTGAGGGCGGTTTGTGTGGTGTTGTGGTAGCTGAGCGGGCCGCTTTATGCAAGCAGGAATCTGAAGCTGGTGGAGGGCAGGGGCCCGTGCGTGCTTGTCATTGGCCCTGCTGACGTCGGTCCGTCCCTTCTATATGCTCAACATTAGCCCAAGTTCTTTGCCCACGTACCAAGTCCGCGCCTGATGTATGTCGCCGTATCCCGTGTCATGGACAGAGTGTGAGTACTAACCATCTACATAGACTCCTTGACCTAAACCCTGCCCATCAATCTTTTGTATCAATTAGTCGATTTAACTTGCGTCTATAACTACCCGTCGCCACACGTCTCTCGTGGAGATCCAAATAGGACCATGTCGTCTCTCCTCCGCCTCTCACAGACTCTCCGCACACTCAGGACACCAAAAACTACCAAAACAATGTCTGCCCACTTCTTCTCTCCCTCTCAAACATCCCGACATATCGCCCTACCACGAACGCGCCTCTACTCTTCGGGGGGCTACGGTCACTACCGATCGCAGGTAAAGATGAACGAACTTGTTCTGTATGGACTCATGGGAACCAACATCGCCATCTTCGGGTACGCATATTACGTCAAGGAGCAAGCTAGGCAGGGCTTCCAAAGGCCGTTTGTGAATTTCATGAACAAGATGACGTTAAACCTCACTGCGTTTCAGCATGGAAACTACTTCTCGCTCCTCACTTCCGTCTTTACGCACGTGGATATCGGCCATATATTTTCCAACATGTTTACCGTGTACTTCCTGGGTTCCTTCTTGGCTAGTGCGCCCATCATAACGCCCTTCCGCTACCTGACCATTGCTCTTGGCTCTGGAATTGCGGGGTCTGTCGGCTACCTATTCAACCGGTATTATCAGTTGCAGGCTCAAGGTCCTCATGCCAGAGACTATACGCGCGGTTTGGGTTTCTCCGGAGCCGTCATGGGCATCAGCAGTGTAGCGGCGTGTCTGGCACCACATTCTAAAGTGATGATATATGGTCTCGTGCCAATGCCACTTTGGGCTCTTGTTACGGGCTATGCATTCTATGATGGGTTCTATCTCAACAGCGCGAACTCGCACATTGGCCATGCGGGACACCTAGGAGGACTGGCGTTTGGACTTGTGTATTACTTTGCTAGGCTGAGGGGTTTAAGGTTGTGAGTTCCATAACATAGATGGGATACCCTCAGCTTATCGTGAAGACGAGAAGGGTTTCCTGCTGACATCATATGTACTGTATGCTTCGAGCCTTCACAATAAGATGACTGAGCTTCATGGCCCGTATCCACATTCTGAATACCATAATCTATTACCAGCTGCAGACGGATGATACATACGCCTAACACTATGCTTCTTCATTCCTATCGCATATGCGGTTCCGGGACGCCGATAGGTCTACACAAACACCGCCATACAATTCGATCCAAATATACTATCCAAGAAATCGACAAATGGAATACAAGATCGCCCTGGCTCTCCAGCTGTGAAGCATATCTGCATTCAATATATCAGCATGTCTCCGACCGTCGATTAATCGAGGTATAGTAGCTTACCATAATCTTCGATTTCACTTCAAACTGTCTCCTTGGACGGGCTGGCAACCTCCAACTCGTTACCAGTGCCAAGCTCTGGGTCGCCGTTCGCACCATTGTCAACTTCAGAAATGTACTTTGGCAAGCCTTGTGGTGTATAGGACTTGTTTGGGGTGTGCTTGGGTGTCGTGGATTCCTCCACTTCCATCTCCTTTGCTTCTTCCTCGTCAGAACTGTCGATGATGACCTCTTCAGACAAAGCGCTCTTGCGTGGAGGCGGCCGTTTCCGCTTTACCGCGTCCTTATCCTCATCTGTCTCCTCATCGATGAGCTCTTCAGACCGGCCGCTCTTCCTCGGCCTACCACGCTTCTTGGGGATTTGACCTTTAGCCTTCATCCGTGCTGCTTTGGCAGCCTTTTTACTGGCAGCCTTCATACTGGCAGCTATGGAGAATTCTTCGTCCTCGTCAGATCCTTCTTTTTTCCATGCACGACCTTTGCCCTTGAAGTGTTTGGGTTTAGCGGACTCGGGCTCAGTTTCTTCTTGAAGGAGAGCCATCGCCTCTTCATCCAGTGAGGCTAGTAGCGCGTCGTCAATGTTCTTGCTGATTGACGCGACTGATACTCTCCTGCCCTGCGCAGCTGGTGACATGTTACTTGAATCCTGTGCATCTCCATTTGTCGGCTCTACATCCTCAAACAACTGCGAATCGTGATAGTATGGTCTCTGTTGTGCAGGCTTTCTTGTGCGAAGACCACGTCGGGTGGAGCCTGCTGATGCGGTAGTCGGATCTGGAGAAGCTGCAGTAGAGTCTGTATCTTGGGCTATCTTTCCATTGACTTTTGGTGTGACGTTTGTGTTGACAATGATGCCTGCCTCAGCTACACTCACGGTATCGCTAGGCGTAGCTTGAGTGGGATCTTCTTCAACTACAGCTCCACCTTCAGTGGTAGACCCCTCAGGCTTGACCATATTAGCAAAATGTACCGGTGTCTCGGAGAACACACTCACGAAGTTCTTCTTCTTCGGTGTTTTCCTGGTGCTCAGTTTCAAGATATGGCTTTTCTTCGGCGAGTCTGAAGTCGGTACTGGGGCTGGCGATTTCGGAGCTGTGAAAGGTTTAGCTCAATCACAACAGAATATTCAAGCAAGATTTCGTTTCAAATCATCATGAGGTTTCGGCCCAGTAGGGTTCTGGCAAACGTGACAGGACTACACGAATCGGGCAATCAATCTTCCACATAGTTTTAGAAATTCACATACCAGATCGAACTGGAAGAGGAGATGCAATCGCAGATGCAGAGACCTCATCGATCGTAGTTTCCATCGGGTCCTCTAGCTCGTCATCTGGCGAAATGGTCTCCTCCGACTAGATACGTCAGCGTGGAGTAGAAGGCGTGTACATAGTGAAACTCACAATAGGCTTCTTCCTTGCTTTGCGTGTGGAAGACTTGCGCTGCCCATTGAAGGTGATCATCGGTGCTGTGGGCGTCGCAGTCTCAGCCACGGGCGCCGATGCTCCAACGTCTTTGACGACTTCACTGTCGCTCGCTGAAGCGACGACCTCCTCGGACTTATACAGTCAGCTAATAGACAAAAGCTCAGCGGGTGTTACTCACGAGTGGCTTCTTACGCGCCTTACGCCTCTTCTTGCCAGAAGGACTAAAGTCTTCCGAGTTGGCGACGGCAGTCGATGTCGCAGACTCAGCCGTGCGCGACAATCCATTGCCATTTGTACTTGCAGTCTTCTTGGGGCGGCCAACTTGACCACGAGCCTTGGCTACTTGAGGTTTGGCCTTAACGGGTGGGGCCTCCTCGTCCTGGTGCATTCAGTAAAGGACAGATTTTGATTCATCGTGACAATAACTCACAGTTGAATCAGAATCCTCAAACATGCGCAAAGCTGTGTAGTACAATGAGAGACCACCTGACTTTTTTTGAGACTCTACCCATTCTTCGTACGAAGGAAAAGGACCGTTCTGATTTGCTTCTTTCCAATCCATGAACTCGCGATGGCCATGCTTGTCCTCCCAAAAAACGGACGAGCTGTCGCTAGACTTGTGAATACCCTTCTTTGCAGGTGCCTGGTGGCCGTTCGGGGCCATGATAGACACAAAAAGTCTCAATGGTAGCCAGGGTTGAGCAGCTGTAAGAAGCGCAAGAACAGATGAAAGAAATTGACGCGCGCTAATGATGCTGACCCAGAAATGCGCGATAGAAATCTGTGCCGATTAAAAGTATGAAATGAAGTGGCGCGAGGAGATGCGCGCGAGGTTGACGAGTGTCGTGAGGAAAGTCGGTGTCGTGAAGTGACAGAAGAGATCCAAGTCCATCCGAGATGATCCACGTCTCGTGGCACGTTAGCTCAGAATCAGCAACGTCGCCAATTGCGATGAAGCGGGCGGTGGCAAACTTCTTACCGAAAATAAGCAATTGGCTTCAATTGAAACTTGAGTCAAATCGTGATGCAGACGTCGCTCTAAGGTGGAGATGTGGAAAGTGGGAATGGAGGGTCCGCGCAAAAGGGAAAAGAAGGTGCGCTAATAACCTCCAATTTCAGCTCGACCACTTATCGGATCGAGGTATATCAACAACTTTAGTTTCACTCCTCAACAGGCATCGTAAAGCCAAAGGCTCGATGGCATGTTATTGGATACTTAAGTTTACCATGTTCAGCTCTACCTTTTTTTCTGCACTTATGTGCTTCGGGCAAGTGCTCTATGCGGTGGTGATGACATCTTCTCTATCAACGCGAATTTCTGCGAACATAAAATTGTTCGGTACCGCACGAAGCCGTCAATCGCTAGGATAGCTCTTGTAAATCTTAGAAAGGCTTGCGTATATCTTTCAGATGCCATGTGCTTGATGTCAACATCGCACTACAGCTCAGCTCCGTAGCTAGTGGAAGTATGATGAGCGTAGAAGAGAGACGCATGCTCAGAGACCTGCGAGCTGACGACTTGCTAGTCTGTTGTTCATGTTACAAGTGCTAAGGTCGATTGTGTTTGTCTGCGCGCAATGATACTGTAGTATCATGTTAATATCCTGGCGACCACACTGCGACAAGTAGGGTAGTGTTCGACTGCCGTGTGAGAACCGTCATCACATATCACACTGACAACCAAGTTTCTACCGCATACCTCACGATGAACAACTATATCATCTCGGTAGCGATATGCTATTCATGTCACACACGAAACAGAGACTAATAGCATGGTCATACTCCATGAATAGCATTGAAATACTATGGGCGACCCATAGATACCATGACAATCTTCTCAAACCCATGGATCTGGTATATACAAAGAGGAATGCACGAAGCCCCAAGTCCAAAACTAACCCATCATGAGTCCAACCTGATGTCGCAAACATGCGATCGTAAAACCACGCAGAAAGCCACTGCGCAAGATGCAAAGTTGGGTATACAAGGACAACCCCTCCGCCTTTTCAATGTAATAAGACAAATTTGCTCCCGCAGAAAGATGGTGAGCGAAGGAAATGAAGAAAAAAAAAATCGCGCGTAAGATTAGCATGCTCTGTGCAGACAGAAAAGTGATAGTGTAGGCCCAAAGCCGTCATGAAAAGCGCGAAAAGAATAAAGATATCTCGATGAATTAAACAATGATTGCGAAAGACGACCTCCTGTCACCTACAATACATGGTGAGAAGTCGGAATTATAGAAGGCGACTGGCAGAATAAATCCAGTCGCGGTGGTCAGCCAGCAGTATGTCACTAGAAAGACTCGGGTGGGCTCGGCATTCCATGGGCGCTACCATCCTCCTTCTCCGGCTCTTGTACGCTGTGGTTTTCTCTCTGCACTGGCTCAAGCTTCAATTTTCCAATGGGCTTGCCAATGCCCTTCATGAACCCAGCTTGATCGTTGCTGTTTTCGTCCTTCTCCTCATCTAGCTTGCGCTTCTTACGAGCCATTTGTTGCTGCTCTCGGAGAGGACGTTTCCGGGGACTGGAGATCTTGCCCGTAGGTGGCAAACGGGGTTTGGGGAATCGCTGCTTCGGGGGGAGATCGTCATCTTCAACAAGCGGCTGACTATTGTTGTCATGAAGTTTGCTGAGGAGCCAGTTCTGGAGAAGACCAATCTGGTTTTCAGCGGTCTGTACGGTAACGGGCTCGAATTTTGACGGTTCAGGCATGATGACGCCAGTAGTTGCGATGTTGCTGAGTAAATTAGCGGGACCCTTGTGGAAGCATTTCGCCCAACGTACCTGTTATCCTGTCTGGCATACGCATTATGCACCCTGTTTTGCAGCAAATGTAACGGCACACTAGATGTGAGTCCGAACTCGATGTCGAGACCAAGCTCTTTGAAACCAAAGAAGTCTTCGCCGATGTCTTCGGCGAAGTCACCTCCCACGAACTGCTCGCTACCGTCATTGAAGGCACCGGCACCGTCAGCGCCAGCGTTGTCCATAGCTGGTCGCAGAAGTTCAGTGTAGTACGATTTCATCCTATCATGCATACCACCGAGCTTTGTACCAAGCCTTTCGACATCGTCTTTGACATAAGTTTCCAGTGACTCAAGATCGACGCCATTAGCATGCAAAGAATGAAGCACGGCTTCCTCCTGGGTGAAACGCGGTGCCCAGTTTGTAGCCTGGCCGTTGGGAAGGATAATCGGTGTGTCCGACTTCATCTTTGGCGTCTCGCGGTAGATTCCCAGGCTTGCAACAAGATTTTGGAAGAATTTTGCCGCAATATCAGTCACGGCGTCAAGAGCGGATGGTTGAAACTCTTCGAATCCAGCATGATAGAAGACCTTGCCAACGCTGCGCTGCAAAGCAGCACGACAGACATAAGGAGCCATGATCGGCCCATCCTCAGACGTGACTATTGGCTCAATGTCTGCCTCGTGAAAAGGCTGTGGCTCATATCTCTGGAACTGGTTTTGGTACAACTAAAAGGGTCAGTGGTTGTACTCCTACAGAATCTGGAGAAAGACCTACCTGTGACTGAATCTGCATCTGTTTGACGATGCCAATCTTTGCACAAATTTTCCTGGTTTCTTGCAGTATGTGGTTGTTACCATCGAACTTGTGCACGAGCGCACTGTCTGGGGAAATGAACTGTCCTTTCGGCAAGATACGCATGTACTCTTCCGCTTGTGGAATAACATAACCTTCAGCGTCCTCGACCCATTGCAGGCGCTCAGAAAGGTCAGGAATGGTGCACACAGGGTCGTAGTAATCAGGAATCTGACGCTCTTCTTCCCCTTCAATGCCTTCGGCAAGTGATTCGCCAGCTGTGGCCTGAACGCCGTCTTTGCCGTCCGGCGCAGAAACAGCTCCACCAGCAGACTCTTCTTCGATAGCCTGCTTTCGGTGTCGTAACCATCTTCTCATGCCAGCTTTAGTGCGCAGAATGGCAGGTTCATCTGGTTGTAGATGGTCGTCACGGAACAATCTGTGCCTCTCTGACGCGATGATTGCTCGATCTTTCTTCGTCACTTGTTTCCAGGTTTTGTATTCCAGGTCGTCGAGATCGGCATCCTCTTCCAAAGCATCGCTGACTGAAACACCAGTGCCGTCGGCTTCCGATACGTCGGCTTGACTGCCATTCACGCCGTTCCGCGAGATGCTGTTTGGCCCTAATGGTGTCAACGCACCGGGTGGCGGAGGTGTTGAGAAACCATTGACGCTCCCTTCCATTTCAGAATCCGCTCGTAGAAACTCATTCTTCAGGTTGGATACTGCGTTGTTAAGAGACGGAACTGGTGGCTTCGTTTCTGGGCCCGGCGTATCTTCCAGACCGGCTGGAGGGGCCTTCCGTGCCGCGTTTGAGCCTTTGCCTCCTTTGCTTGGTGCCTTTCTACCCCGTGAAGCCATGATAGGTTCCTCATCTTCGCTGTCATCAGCGCCATCAGCGTCTGCATCGCCATTACGCATTCTCCGCTCCTCAGCCTCGACCTCGGCGCGATCACGAACGGTAATATCAGGAATGAGAGGTACGAGCTTCTCTGTTTCCTTCTTCATATGCAAGGCCTTTTTCCGGAGGAAATGGCTTGGGTCTGCGTTGTACTTCAGACAGTTCGACCATATAAGCATGAGGTCTTCCACGAACTCCTTCTTGGATTTGTACTGTAGCTGCTTGAGCTTCTTCATCATTGTGCCAATGTCCATGGGGTGTTTGATCACATTGTAGTAATCTGGGGCCTCTCGTTTGTTGACGCGCTGAAGGAAGGGATGGGCATGTTCGTTTGCCTTGAGTTCCATGAGGACCTTCTCCGTGCTCTCGTAGAGCTCCTCCTGGCCGACCCGATCTTCGTTTGCCCATTTACTCCTATTCTTACGGACTTCGCTGATGAGGCTTCGTAGCTGCGCGTCTGTCGCATGGACTCTGTCTCTTTGCGCATCGATGCGGGAGATGAGGTGCTTGAGAGTAAGGCTAGACGCCCCAAGGTTGGTGGTGCTCAAAGTGCCCTGCTGAGGGGCGACGACGGCGCTGTTGGGCGGTGCATTCGCAGGCGTTCCAGATGTTTCTATCTCCACTTGGCGGTCGAGCTCGTCAAGCTTCTGCTGTTCCAGCATCGCGTCACGATCGCTCTCCAATGGGTAGAACATGGTCTGGAAGCTCCGCTTTGCAGCATCCTCGGCTGCCTTTTTATCTTGTTGCAGCTTCTTGCGCACATCATCTGATGTCTTTGTGTGGTCCGACGAAGGTGTCCCAGTCCGGTCGTGACCTGACTTGTTCGATATAGAGGGTACGCGGAGAAGGCTTGGCGTGCTGGGAGCGGCAGCAGCAAGGCCATTGGCTGAGCCTTTCGTGTGTAAGGGAGAGGTGCGGGTATCGTCGTCGTCTTCATCGTCTTCGTCATCGCCGTAGTCGTCCTCGTCGATGGTGCGGGTTAGCTTCTTCGGGGTGATGGCTGGTCGCGCGTCATGCGCCGGAGCATCACCGGATGACGCCTCATTGTCCAGGGCATCAACAGCATCGCCTTCGTATGTGCCACCGAGCACTGAAGCCAGACGCGCTTCGGTGCGTAGGTAGTGTTCGCGCCAACGCGCCGCCCGAGGATCTTCCTCCGCGGCGATGTCTCCCCCATCCCCGAAGTTGTTCGCGTTGTGGTTTGACATGGCCTCATCGTTCAGCGCATTGGGAGTCCGCAAACGGGTCGCATTAGGCGGTTGATGGAGAGAGCGGCTATGACTTGGGCGTTCTCGCGATGATGGCGGATATGGAGACGCACTGAACGACATAGTCGTCGTCGTGGGTTGTGGGGGGTGGTCTTGGCGGTTCGCGGCCTCACGGGGATGGCCCGCCAGCAGGGCGACCGTCTTCCAGGTGTCGCAACGCGATAAAATCAAGCATGTGAGAAGAGTCTACGGCGTGCGAGTCGATTTCTGATGACTGCGAGATGGAAAGGGGTGCTGTGGGCTCGCGTCTTGATGGCCAAAGATGCGGCCTGTGAGTTTGGTCGTTGGTTTAAAGTCGATAGTTGCAGGTTGACCTATCCCTTCTCCAGGCACGCCTTAGCGTTAGCACCTCGACTCCCGCAACGAACCCCATGAATCACCCACATCCCAATATCAGAACCCTTGACCCCAGCGCCTACGTGTCGGCAGCATTTTCCAGCATGATAATTCATTCTGTGCGCGCCTGACATGCTCCATCGTCGCCTCCAGTGGCCTTGCACACGCTGACATGGCGCCGATGGCATGGACTGTGCTCCCTGGGCGTATCTGGGTCACGTTCTTGACCAAGGAGCCCGTCTTTTCCAACTCTCGACCAGCCGAACCTACCCTGAAAATGTTCTGTGCATCGTATTTTGCAGCTGTACAAATGCAAAGAACGGCATAACCCCTTTGAGTCGCAGTCGACTTTGATGCAGCTCACGAAATACGAGCTTCTTCATACTCATGTCCCTGGGGAAGCCCCCGCATTTCCTTAATCGCAATGCTGAGATCAACCTCAAAATGCAAGCCAGCAGAGATAGCGTCAGGTACCAGGACTCGGAGCTGCGACCTGGGTCTACCCGCAGTTTCCTAGGTTGTCGATTTTCACAGGTTCCACACGTGATCGACAGGCATGATACCATGATAGGTTAGCCCGTGTCTGCAAGCCAGTTCCGCCAGATGCCAGCTTGTGGCAGCATAGCAACGCTCGGTAGCTCCAGCCGCCCACCCATAGCAGCGCTCTGTCCCCACGACTTGATTATGTTCCCTGAGCGCTTATAGCCGCAGCCAAACGACCACACGATGCGCATACGGAAGCCGTTTGCTGGTAGGTAGCACGAACTCGTTCCATACGTCAGAGAGAGCTTGAGGCACTGCGCCCGAGCAATCAACAGGCATTCCTCTTCGACTTGCTCGCAGCTCTCATACAACACCAAGCTGACGCGTCCACAGGCGCTTTCGTAGCCCTGATCTTCATCAGCGCCGGCGCCGGGTTTTCCCCGCCCGACTACAAGATCCCCTCGTACAAGCAATCCGACAAAGCACTACATTTTCTCGCCTTCTTCCTTCTCACACTATGCTTCTACTGGATACTAGAGACGAGTCGAAGGAAAGTCTTACAGCTCACCTTCACGGTGTGCACGATTGGTCTGGGGATTGCTAGTGAAGTTGTGCAAGGCTTGTTGCCTGTAAGTCAAGATGCGTCCGAGAAGAAACGGCTCAAGCACATGGCCATGGGTCGAATTGCACAAAACTAACTTGTTCAAAGATTCATCGGGACTTCGATTATTACGACATCGTAGCCAACGTCCTCGGTTCGCTCCTCGCTCTCGGCCTTTGTAATTGGTACCACAAGCGCATGCTCGAGCGAAAGAGAGCTGCACGCGGGTATACAGCCGTTGCCGGGGACGAGGAACGAGACATTGAGCTGGGTGAGAATGTGGAGGGGCAGGAGTCCGGTGTCATCCGATCCACTGTTGACGAAGAACTTGAAACATGGGACGAGAATGCGGAAGACTGGGACACTACTGAACCGGAGCCCGTGAGTGGGAAAAAGAGTCTTGACGATGGAGGTGATTTGGGTGAGGGGAAGAAGCGAAATGACTGAAATGATGACACTGTATGACGTGCATAATGAAAGTTGCACTTGGGCTGGAGTAACGAAGCACTGGATGTTGCAGTTCTTCACGTCTTATATCCCACGCTTGCAACAACACGTGCTGCTCATGTCGTAAGTGAACAGCATATAAGCCCCGCAGTCAGCCAGCTGTACGAGCATTTAATACCCAGTAAAATCACCAACATGGACGCAAGGTGGTGCAAGTCGACTTGGATATTCGTCTACAAGTTCATAGCTAGCTCTCGGTGCTGCTTATGCAGGCTTTCCCGAGCAAGCTTCAACCATGATTTCGTCATTTGGCCTGTCCCTTCTTCTGGATTCATGCATTTTCCAGTATGACATTCCGAAAGAACCCTAAGACCCCACACCAAGCGCCATGATCATTCCCTTTTCGAACCACACGCTACTTAAGCAGTAGTAGTCTTAGCAGCGGCCTGGTTGGGGTTGATCTTCTTTCCGTCCTTGTTGTACCTGACACGTGGGGGAGGAGCACGGTTGCGGCGGCCTTCACGGGAGCGGACACTGCCAGTGTGTTAGAAACGAGTTCATCCGAATCCTTGTGCGGGCTGAACGTACCGGACGATCTTGCCGTGGATAGCGCAGGAGACGCAGTACTGGAGCTTCAGGTACATCTTGGGGACAGTGTACTCGGGGAAGACGGAGGCATCGGAGATATCACCTGTGTGTTGTTAGTCCTCAATGCCCTGAAGTCGCCGCTTCGCTATCTGTCGTGTTCGGCGCAACGTCAGAGCGATCGTGAGACGTACGGATGGCGGCGGACTCGACCATGTTGCGGATGGTGAATCTCTTGATTGCCTTGTCCTTGGGTGTGCATCGCGAGCAGTTGGAGCAGCGGATGGGCTTGACGTGGCCGCGGCCCTTCTTGTTACGACCGTTGGACGCGCGCTTCTTGACCATGTTTGCGGCTGATTCTATCGAGTTTTGTAAGCGGGAGTGTGCGTTGACGAGGTACGGGAGTGCGTACTGAAGATGTGTTATCTAAAAGTCAGCAGTGGGGTGGTTGTCGTGAGGTTCGTCCTTGACGTCGGAGTCGTGAAGTCGGCACGCACAATGCGAATATTCAGAAGCGAGTGAGCTTGGCGCGCCGCGCGCTAGCCACATACAGCGTAAGAGCACTCGTAACCTCTGCTGCAACAACAACACACAACAGAAACGATGTATTCACGGAAAGATGAGATCGGAGCGTAAATTACTGTCTGGATGTTTGTGTTCGGAAGTGCTGTACCATTGTAGGTTGCACAGTGTATTGCCTCTGCAATAATCTGACATATTCTTCGTTTGAATTAGCAGGCATGCTCTTGATTACCTTTGAACAGTCGGCAGGTTGTGATGTTCAGTTGTATTATCTGAAATAAAATGCAATGGAAATCTCGTGTTTCCAGGGCAGAGGTTATGAGAACCTTCCACCTGATGAAGCCACATGTTGATCATATGCTACAACATGTCAAGTTTGAAGAAGGAGGCATCTCATGTATCGTTATTGGTGCCTTCCATATCCACTACTGTACTGCCTATGTAGCCAGGCCATCCGTCAATCTATCACACTTCTACTTGAACAAAGTTGTACATTAGTGGAAGTAAAATGTATTCAATTTGACTACCAAAACAGCTAGGAAATACCCAGGGATCTATGGGATATCAGATTCTTACAAAAGAAACAATTCACTCTCGCTCTTACTCCAACACATATTACCCCACGTCCACCTTACCGACTAGCGCGACCAAGAACAAAGACACCAACGATAACTACGGCTAGTACACCGATAGCTCCAGGTAGGAGAAGGTCATTTGGAACACCAGCAATGATCTCCGGCTGTTGCGAGAGAGGTACTGGTTGATTCCGGCCTCTCGATCTAGGCTTTTCGTCGTCCTCATCGAAGAACTGCTTGCGCTCGCGAAGAGTAGACTCAGGTGGTGTAACGGGCTTGGGTAGCGCAGGTTGTGGATTGACCTCGGCAGACATTGGGGCCTTGTCGGGGTGGTGTACGAAAAGGTCAACCTTCTCGCGATGCGCCATACGGGATAGGCTGACAGCTTCGACCAAATCGTCGTTGGTGGTGATGGAGATGGTATCACCCTCGTTGTCAAGATAGCTAAGGGCGAAACCACCGCGAGAAACTTTGCCGTCTTCGAAGCTCGGTGTGCCTCCTATGGCTTCGACCTCGCTACCGAGCTTGTTGGCTACATTGTGGATAAGCTCTTCGATGCCTGCAGATACGACTACCTGCAGACGGTGGACGCGACCACTTGGCGCCTTGAACTTGAAAGGGAATGGCATGTCCTCCATGTGGGACGGTGGAATACTGGCGACAGCGGACGGGTCTGGTGAGTCACCGCCATGATGAGAAGCAGACTCGTTGGGTAGCACACTATCGCCGCGATCCATGAGGCCAGGGCGGTCGTTGTGTGAGAGGTACGAGCGGTGGTCATGGACACGGCTTCCACCCTCGCCTGACATCATCGACTCAGTCTCGTTGTCCAGAGACAACCAGAACTTATTCCACGCGGGGCCTTCACTGTCCGTTGTGCTGATGTTGTTGATCTTGGAAGAGTCAGCACAAATACTTTTTCACTGAACAGCCCGACATACCTGATCGAGAGTAGCATAGGTTAGTTTGAGAACATCGACCATACCAACGATTTCTCCAGCGTCGCTCATCACGGGTAGGTTGAGATAATGCCCATCTGCAGAACATTAGCGGTTACTCAGCTCACTCAGCATTTGGAATACTTACCATGCATCTTGCGGAGAGCAGACTGGATGCTCATGTCCATGGGCGCAAAGTCAGGATGAGGTGTCATTACTCGTACAACACTGCAAGTCATGGGGTCGAGCCCTGCGGCAATAACGCGGAGGACGACATCCTTGCTGGTGAAGATACCGGTGATGGATCCGTTGTCCTGTACCAGGACGGCCGTGGTATGGTTCTCCTTCATCAGTGACGCAGCTTCCTTGACGGAGGTGCGCACAGAAACAGTGGTGGGTGGGAGTCCCGTCAAAACAGACTCGAGTGTAGGCCCAGACATCTTCTGACGAATAGCCTCGACGTACTGGATGATCTGTTGCGGCTGGCTGGAGCCCATCTCCGCCTGGACACCCTCTAGAGCATCGTACAACTTGCGCGAAGAGCTGTAGGCGCGCTCCAACTTCTCCATGGCGTCGTAGAAACATTTGGTAATATCCAAGATACCCGAAATGTCGTGGTTCTCGTCCATGACTGGAAGATGACGAAAGCCCTTCCTGACCATCAGATCCAGAGCATCGGTCGCACTCGTATCGGTCTTTGCGCAGAGGGGGTTCTTGGTCATGATCTCTTCGATGGTGACATCGCGAGCCTTGATTCCAGCGCCAACGACACGGAAGGCCAGGTCCTTAGCAGTGAAGATACCTGCTATGCGTTCATCGTCATCGGTCACCAGCACGCAATCTTCTCGTTTAGCTGCCATCAATTGAGCCGCCTCGGCGACTGAGGTAGAGGGCTTGATCTGGAGCGCGGGGGAGGGCTTCAGGGCGAGGACAGTGCCAGGCGGGGCTTTCTTGGAGGGTCGCACTCGGCCGCTGGGGTTCTTCTTCTTGTTCAGGTCGGTTTCGATCTTTCGGCGAATGGCCTAAACACGAGATGAGTATGTGGTTGTCCATGGCAAGCAGGGCAGCTTACGTCGTCGCGCTTCGACATCTTCGCGCGGCTGGCGCTGAGCCCAGAGCCGCCCGCTTCGCTCTGGGCAACGTGAGAGGCATGAGTCTCGAGAGCTGGTCGTGGAATCCCCGATGGGCTGTGGGGGAATTGCTGGGGCTGGTTGCGGTTCGAGGGCTTGGGCGTCCCCCGCATGGTACCGGTATGCGACATGGCGTGGGCTTACGAACCAAGCTCCTGGTCAAAAAGCAGTTTGCTGGCAGGTGGGGGAAAGGGAAATCGGATGTCGACGTGGTTGCCAGGGTACGGAAAACAACGCGAGGGAGCAAGCGCCGGGGCCAGACCGCTACTCCCTCTTTGACTTGACAGTCAACATGGGAAATGTGCACATGGCAGGCTACCAGGCCTAAACACCTAGCTCACGTCACTGCTACTCGGGCGGACACTGTCTGGTGCATACTGCTTGCGCTTTGCATCTAGTCTTGCACGAAGCTGCCTCTCTGCAAAGAGGTCATGCACGCAGCCGTAGAGACTAGACAGACTACTACCCTACAGCCTACAACAGCGCAGAATAAGGAAGTGCAAGACAGCCCGTGTCAAGGTCGAGTCTCCAAGTGCCTCTTGATATAGACACGAGTACTGTTAGTGTTGTTGCAGGCTGCAAGGGTCGGCTTGCACTCAGTCACGTACAGTCGGTGAGAAGGCACAATAGCCAATGGCATGGTGGGGTTGCACTCTCCACGCACCCTTGTTTTTTTGGACAGGCGGATTCGCGAAGCCAGCCCCGCCAAAACAGTTGGTGAATGAAATTATTTCTACGGCAACCCCCCCAAATCAGACCACACAAAGCCCCAGATTCAGCCGCCGACGGACGTCTGTAAGATAGCACACGCTGCTTCTGCACATTTCGACGGCAGTAGGGGCGCGACTCTAGAAACACCACGTCACACGCGCTCCGCAGGCACTACCGACCAAGCGACCTCACTCCGTTGCGAACAACAACACACCGAACCGGGGCCGCACCCCACGATACACACGACAAACACACGCATACGACATGTCTGTCCTCCCTGCCGAGGTGCACACCGCGCTGGCCACCCTGCTGCAGGGTCTCCAGTCGCCCGATAATGTTCAGCGTACAGCCGCCGAGCAGCAGTTGAACGACGAATGGGTTGCCCAGAGGCCCGAAGTGCTCTTGATGGGCCTCTCGGAGCAGATTGAGCTGGCCCAAGACACCTCAGTACGCCGTTGATCCGGTGCAAATCGTGCATCTTAGCTTACAAGCCATGTTAGACACGGACATTCGCCGCCGTCATCTTCAGGCGACAGTCGTCGAAACCGCGAAAGGCGCCCTCTGGTCAGACGGCCGACCTCTTCCTGACCCTCAATGCCCCCGAGCGCGAAGCCATACGCGCAAAGCTCCTCCAGTGCCTCGCCAATGAGACCGACAACTCAGTACGCACAAAGGTTGGAGATGCCGTAGCCGAGCTCGCTCGCCAGCACACAGATGAAGGTACGAGGAAACGGCACATCTCACACAAACATGTCTAAAACCACCTAGGCGTTGCATGGCCGGAGCTACTGGGCGCATTGTTCCAGGCCAGCCAGTCCGCAGACCCCGCGCAACGCGAGAACGCCTTCAGGATATTCTCGACAACCCCGCAGATCATCGAGAAGCAGCACGAAGATGTGGTCATGACTGCCTTCAAGGGCGGCTTTGCCGACAGCGAGACATCGGTACGCTTCCCACATGCACATGGTCATGCTCAGCTTACACCTCACAGGTCCGCATCGCATCCGTTGAAGCCTTCGCGTCCTTCTTTCGCTCCATCACCAAGAAGGCCCAGTCCAAGTACTACTCTCTCATCGGAGAGATTCTCAACATTCTGCCACCCATTAAGGACTCTGGCGATGCAGAGCTCCTCTCCAAGGCCCTCGTCTCGCTCATCGATCTTGCTGAAGTCGCGCCCAAGATGTTCAAGCCTCTGTTCAACAGCCTCGTCCAGTTCAGCATCTCCGTTATTCAGGACAAGGATTTGGGAGAGACGGCCCGACAGAACGCCTTGGAACTCATGGCCACGTTCGCCGATAACGCTCCTCTCATGTGCAAGAAGGATGCCAACTTCACCAACGACATGGTCACCCAATGTCTGTCTCTGATGACCGACGTTGGTGCCGATGACGATGACGCTGAAGAATGGAATGTTTCTGAAGACTTGGACGAAGAATCTGATTCAAATCATGTCGCGGGAGAGCAGTGCATGGATAGGTTGGCAAACAAGCTTGGCGGACAAGCCATTCTTCCCCCGACTTTCAACTGGCTACCTCGCATGATGACCTCTTCAGCGTGGCGCGACAGACACGCAGCTCTCATGGCTATATCAGCCATCTCTGAGGGATGCCGTGAATTGATGGTTGGCGAGCTAGACAAGGTGCTGGATCTCGTCCTGCCAGCGCTCCGAGACCCCCATCCTCGTGTGCGATGGGCTGCCTGCAACGCCGTCGGCCAGATGTCGACCGACTTTGCTGGTACCATGCAGGAGAAGTACCATCAGGTCGTCCTGCCAAACATCATCCCAGTCCTGGAATCTTCAGAGCCTCGTGTGCAAGCGCACGCTGCTGCCGCTCTCGTCAACTTCTGCGAAGAGGCTGAGAAGGACATCCTTGAGCCATATCTTGACCAGCTGCTTAACCATTTGCTCATGCTTTTGCAGAGCCCTAAGCGCTTTGTGCAGGAACAAGCATTGTCTACCATTGCCACTGTTGCGGATTCTGCAGAGGCTGCCTTTTCCAAGTACTACGATACCCTTATGCCTCTTCTATTCAACGTTCTACAAGAGGAACAGTCGAAGGAATACAGACTTCTTCGTGCCAAGGCTATGGAGTGCGCAACTCTCATTGCTCTGGCTGTCGGAAAGGACCGTATGGGCCAGGACGCGCTCAACCTTGTACAACTGCTTGGCCGGATTCAAAACAGCGTCTCCGAGGCTGATGACCCGCAAGCCTCATACCTGCTTCACTGCTGGGGCCGCATGTGTCGTGTGCTAGGACGGGAGTTTGTTCCTTTCCTCGCCGGTGTCATCCCGCCACTGACCGAGCTTGCTGGAGCCAAGGCTGACATTCAGCTGCTTGATGACGAGGAACAGGTTGCTCAGATCCAAGATGAAGAAGGCTGGGAATTGGTTCCGCTCAAGGGCAAGGTTATTGGAATCAAGACCAGCATCCTCGATGACAAGCACATGGCTATCGAGCTCATCGTAATCTACGCGCAAGTGCTAGAGGATGCTTTCGAGCCCTACGTGAACGATATCATGGAGAAGATTGCCCTTCCAGGTCTAGCTTTCTTCTTCCACGACCCCGTACGAGTCGCTTCCGCCAAATGTGTCCCGGCATTGTTGAATGCATACAAGAAGGCCCACGGTCCCGAATCGGCAGAGCTGGGTGCACTCTGGGGACGTACTGTCGAGCGCGTCCTTGAAGTTCTCAGCACTGAGCCTGCCATTGACACTCTTGCCGAGATGTACCAGTGCTTCTACGAGTGCCTCGAGTGCATCGGCCGCAACTGCTTGTCGGATGCACACATGACCACCTTCATCGAGTCCGCTAGGACTGTGCTTCAAGACTACAACATCCGCGTCAAAGAACGTCTAGAGGAGCAAGCCGAAAACGAAGATGGTGAGGAAGCCTCGGAAGATATTCTCTTCGCGATCGAAGATGACCAAAACCTTTTATCAGACATGAACAAGGCATTCCACAGCATTTTCAAGACCATGGGTACATCGTTCTTGCCTCACTGGGCAGGTTTGATCGAGTTCTACAGCATGGCTGTTGTCAACCCCGACCCTACTCAACGCCAATGGGCGATTTGCATCTACGACGATGTGCTGGAGTTCTGCGGCCCAGAGTCGTGGCAATACAAAGACCAAATCATCCAACCCCTGATTGACGGTATGCAAGACGATGTTCCTGCTAATCGCCAGGCGGCAGTATATGGTGTTGGTGTCGCAGCTCACAAGGGTGGAGAGAACTGGTCAGAATTTGTTGCTGCTTCCCTAGAGACACTTTTCCAGGTTACACAGAGGCCCAATGCCCGCGCGGACGACGATATCTTTGCGACAGAGAATGCATCGGCTGCGATCGCCAAGATCCTACACTACAACGCAAGCAAGGTCGCCAATTGGGATAGCGTGGCTGCAGCCTGGATCGACACCCTTCCAATTACTAACGACGAGGAGGCTACGCCATACGCGTATGCCTTCTTGTCCCAGCTGATTGAACAGTACGTCTACGCGTCAGACAGGATACGCAAGGGAACTTCGCTAACTTTTAAACAGGCAAAACCAAGCCGTATTCTCCCAGCCCGCAAAGGTGTTCAACTACGTTGTGCAAGCTCTCGAGGCCGAGACTCTGCAAGGGCAGACCGCGAACCGCGTCGTCGCATCCGTCAAGGCGCTCATTCAGGCGACTAGCACCGATCTCGGTCAAGCTGCAGCGACTCTGACACCGGAGCAGCAGCGTACCGCGCAAGCCTACTTTAGCTAGAGGTTGAGTAGGCCATTCTCGGACGATCAACTTTACGGACTTGTGGAGAAAAATTCACATGGGACACGATGCATGAGCGGCGTTCGATTTGGAATTGTGACATGAGCACACTAGCATGAAGACACGATGCAAGGAAATGCCGTGAGGATCTCTGAGCCTCGTCATGATTCCTAAGGCTGGCGAAGTGTGGAATGGCATTGTTTTTGCGGCGGGATGCTTGTTTTGGTTAGGTTAGGTCAGGTTGTTTCACACAGATTCCCCCCAAATGTTTCCCCTTCATCCCCTCATCCACTCCGATTATGCTATCGATTAGACTCGGCTGGTCTGGCTTAGTGTAAATAAGTAAATTACCATTACTTAACAGCCTGTATCATGTACCATGGTGATCCATTGCAGTATGCTGATTCTTCCCAACGACTATCAAAACGAGGCTGGATTAGGATAAATGTAGTTGGCAAAATAGTCAAGGAAGAACAGCTCAAGTTGATCGTGTATTTGAAGCATCAACGCCGGCCGGTCCATCTACGGCCTGGAATCGCTATGCTAGAAGGGGATATAAACACCAAAAGCGCCTCGAAAGTATATAGCACCGTCTTTAGACAACAACAGCCCAGCTACGCGCCCTCACTACCAAACTCCTTTGTCCACTCGGCGCTGCGCTTCAAATCCTCGCCACTAACAGTCGGTCTTGAAGCCTTGATTGCCTTGACAAAATCCTTGACCTTGAGAGGCGGCTCAAGCAATTGATCGCCATCCAGGTCTGTCCATGACTTCTCCTCCGCTTGTGGGTCGCCAGGTGAGCACGGTGTCCACTTTGTTTGACCGTCTACCTGGACAGGCTTGTAGTGTGTCGCCGTCTGGATCAGTCGTACAGGCTGCATGAGCGCGTCTTGTACTGCAATGGAAATATCAGATCCAGAATACCCTTCGCTGAGCTCCGCCAGCTTCTTGTAATCGGCTTGATTCAGCTCGCAAGGCGTATTACCGACTGCGAGCTCAAACATCCTCATCCTGGCAGGGGTGTCTGGCAGTGAAATATGGACTCGGCGCTGGAATCGTCGTCGAATGGCAGAGTCGAGTTGCCAGGGGATATTGGTTGCGCCGAGAATGAGCACGCCCTTGGAATCCTTGCCTACACCGTCCATCTGCACTAGCAGTTCCGTCTTGATACGTCGCGATGCTTCCGACTCTCCTTCACCTCGAGGTCCGCAGAGGGCGTCAATTTCATCGATAAAGATAATCGAAGGCTTGTTCTCGCGAGCCATGCCAAAGAGTTGTTTTACGAGTCTGGTATAGTGTCAGTTGCCGTTTCGCATCAACACATGTTGTTTTGACCCACCGTTCTGATTCACCCATCCACTTGCTGACGAGATCGGAACTGGAGACACTAAAGAATGTGCTATTCGCCTCGGTAGCGACCGCTTTTGCCAGGTAACTCTTACCCGTACCAGGGGGCCCATAGAGTAATATGCCCTTCCATGGTTGTCGCTTCCCAGTAAACAGATGCGGAAACTTGATGGGTAATATGACAGCTTCCTTGAGTGCTTCTTTCGCCATCTCCAGACCTGCTACGTCTTCCCATCGAATATTGGGCTTCTCGGAAAGAATGGCGCCTGCGAGCGCACCGCGGAGCTTTTTGGAGTCGGCGTCTTGTTCGCCCTCATCCTCGTCACTATTAGAAGTTAGTGTGGGAATTGGTGCTTTTTGTGTGCGGAGGGAATGCATACCCTCCGCCTTTTCCACTTCCGCCTGCTGATTTGCCATTGGATCCCATAGCTGCTGGCTTCTTGCGATTCGAGGCGTCATTTTGATTCAGATGCTGCTTGAGCTTCTCTGCGCGCTCCATGTACTCGGCCACCTTGCCGCGGATCATGTCCTTGGACTTCTGGTTCTTCTCCCCTGCTGAGTATTAGCATCACTGTCGGTTCCGTAAGGACGGTCACAGTACATTTGAGAGCGAGCATGAAAAGCTCAACTGCGTAAGGAGTCAGCGCACAAGTTCATATGGGCTATACATGAGGCTACTGACGAGCGCTGTAGTACAGCTGATATGCCTTCTCATATTCTCCTGCCGTGTCCGTCTCAATTGCCTTTTTGACCGTCTCGATGGCCCGGCCGAGAAAGTCGGCGTTACTCATAGCTAAGATGGAAGATTCGTGGAGGCTTCAGCGAGCGTGAATCCTGGGGCGCGCGCCGCTTGAGTTGTGAAGGATGATTGTACGAGCGGCGAAGGGCGATCTGAGTGGGGCAATCGCGTGTTGTTTGCCTATGGTTTCGCGAGGTCGGGGCGACTGTGTGAGGCAAGGAAGGAGAAGGCAGCTGAGGGCGACGGTTCTTGAGCGGAAAGTGACTCGGAATCGGCTTGTCGAAACCGGGCTTGCAGTCGTACACAAGAGCGCTGGAGGTGACCGTCGTTCTAGGTACGGCCAAGGCACCTACCTAGCCCCGCGTTACTTCTAACTGCATTGAGAAAGTTCAGCATCCCACTCGCGACTTCCGAACAAGACTGGGGCCAACTTTCTGTAACGCGTTACTCAGCATCACCAAAGCCATGGCAGACGTGCAAAAGAAGCTCCAGGCACTATCTGACAGCTACCAGGGCCTCCAGGCCGGTAAGGCATTCGCTCTGCTTACGAATTCGTTGGTTAATCTCGGAACAGAGCTCGGAACTGCAGTAGAAGCACGCCAGAAGCTCGAATCACAACAGCAGGAGAACAGTACGGTCAAGAAGGTGGGACTCTACGCACACGAGGTCGGAACCCGTACTTATCGCTGCCACGACAGGAATTTGACATACTCGACGACGATGCGAACATCTACAAGCAGATCGGACCAGTACTGTTGAAGCAGGACAAGACAGAGGCCGTCATGTCGGTTAATGGCCGCCTCGAATTCATCGACAAGCAGATGTAGGTGGACTGATTGAGACGGAAGAGGTTCTTTTCTGACTGGAAGCAGCAAGGATATCGAGAAGCAGATCCAGGGAATACAGGACAAGAGCGAGAAGATCAAGGGCGAGGTATGCTTTCTGAATGCGTCTTGCTGCTTGTAATGTTAACAAATGAGTCAGATTATCCAGATACAGTCGGCGGCACAGCAATCGCAACAAGCGGCGGCGTCGTCATGAGACCGGAGTACGGCAGATGTAAAATAAGAAGATACCCATTGCAACCAAGAAAAGTTTTGCATCCACCACGAAAATTGACAATATTATCTACAGCAGGAATCGTCCTGGATCCTTCACAAGGATTGTCCTGTCCGGTTACGCATAACAGTAAGAACTAATGGTCGGCGAATGGGACTTGGGATTACTTCCGGGGTATAATTCATAACGATTCAGATTAGTGGATCTCTGGAGAAGGCAGACTTGTGCCTCGCGACTTCTAGCCTGGCGCTCTTACAGTTATGTCTCCCAACGACAGCGACAGCGATCACGACTATAACAGCAGCTATGACGATGAGATTAACCTAGAAGAGCAGGAATCAGAAGAGCAGGAATGGAATACGCCATCTTCGCCTGGCGACATGCTATTGAACAACAAGCAGCCTCTTGCCGTGGATGTTCCGGCTGAGAGCGTTATCACGATGGCTGAGACAATCTTACCTGCCTTAGCATCAGTATCTCCAGGAATGTCTACCTTTTCCCTGTCATTACGAGAACACCTGTTTATCAGCCTCCGTTCAAGATACCGCCTTAGACCCGTAACTCCACAACGTGATCATCCGTGAACCCAGAGGTTGACCACATCTGGCAGCAGGCAATGGATGCTGAAGAGATTCTCGACATCATGGGACATGATAAGCCCGACTGACCAAACATGGACGACCGTGCGCTGTGCAAGTACAATAGGAGCTTTAGCGGTACTTTGCACTTTGACTCAACACATTCAACTACGGATGAGGGCTCCTCCACCAATCAAGCGCTTCGGACGAGTCGCTTCTGAATACTGGTTGACCACGATTGACGGTTACCACGAGGAGCATTTGGTGGGTGTTGTGAGGAAAATAGTTCAAATGTCATCGAAGGCTAAATCTCAATTGGGCAACATTGCTCGTCTTGGTGCGATTTTCTATTATGACAAGTAGTATGTAGTAAATGTCTCTATCAGACATGCTTGGAGTAGTGCTCTCTAGGGCATGTAGCTTCTACCGTTAGTGCATGTACCTGCCGAGCATCGGATGGCTGATCAGGCAATAAGTGGACCCCAGTCAGGCATCGACGACACTCCTGTAATGATGGAACACGACTTGAAGACGCACGACCTCTGTGGCCGTGGTTCCGAACGACTAACTTTAGCTACAGTCGGTGCATGAACGCGTCTCGGGAAGAATTTCTTTTGTTTCTCGGGGCGTTTGACGGCGCGGCTCGCCAATAAGCAGTAGGACACGGCAGAGAAGCTGTTACAGAAAGGGTGCGCTACGTATGCTTCTGTTGCTGACGGCCTAGCATGGAGTGGCTGCTAACGAGTGTGTGTCTGAGCGTTTGCACTGGCTCGAAACAGCAAAGGTGCCATGTCGTTCGGTGGGTGTGTGGAGTGGAGTGGTGCTGGTGTGCGGAGATATGTTCCACAGACGCTCGTGGGATTCACAGGCAGCCATGACAAGCTGCATCGCTAAGACAGTCGGAGATGACGACCAAAGGCATGCAAGCAGACAGCTTGTAGGCATGTCTGCCCCATCTGTCTGTAACAGGTGAGCACCAGCGCTAGAACAATCGAGCCATTGCCTCAGCCTTGACGCAGGGTTCCGTGATTGGCTGCGCGCTAGCAACAAACCAACGCCTTTTCGAGCGATGAGACCTTGACACCGTCCTCCCCCTTCACGTCTTGCAGTGAGCTCTTCCGCTCTTCCACCTCTCTCTCGCTGACGTTTCCCTTCTCTGTACCTTGATATATTACGCCGTTTCTTCTTGTTGCGCTGCTTGCCTGTGCATCCCGGCCAAGCGCATCCCCTGCACCCATCAGCCCTCCCGCGAAACTGGAACTCCCCTGATATTTCGCAACTCGACGTCCTTTGAGGCACAGCTGGGACTGCAGGACTCGTGTGCACACATTACTACCACCACCCGTGTACTCGGCTACCCACACTGTACGTCTGCCAGCATCCGGCATGCCATCACTTGTATCCGCCCGAACCATACTGACCAGAGGCCAGAATTTCAACCTCCCCACTGAACCCACGGTTTCCCACGCCCACCGCCGCCATGTCTGCCAGCCATATAGCTGCGAACAGGAACAGCACCCCCGAGGGTTCCAGCTCGCTCCGCCCACCCCAGGCCCGAAGCTCCCTCGGTGCCAACCACCATCTCCGTGCCTCCGCTGATCTAGGCGGCTTCCCCTCCCCTCTCGCCAACCGTGGTATTCGTCCCGCTTCCGAAATCTACTTTGGTCGCAACAACACACAGTCGGGTAACCCGGACGAAATGGAACGCGCTGCTCAGCAGTGGCTCGCCGACATCGACCAGTATGAAACCACACTCGAAGAGATGGCGACCGCGACCCTCGACCAGGACTTCAAGGACGAGCTGAGCGCTATAGAGCAGTGGTTCCGCGTCCTCAGCGAGGCCGAGAGAACTGCAGCGCTCTATGCTCTGCTGCAGCAGACGACGCAGGTGCAGATTCGCTTCTTTATCCAAGTCTTGCAGCAGATGTCCAAGAATGTGCCCATGTCCGGAGTTCTGTCCCCTGCCAATTTTGGAGAGAAGGGTAAGTCAGATAACTTCTCCAACGTCCTCCCCATGCTGACATGCGCCAGATCCCATGACACAGAAGCTGAGCGATGCCATGAGCAAGCTCAGCACGGGTGAAAACCGTCATTCCATGGGTCTCGGTCGTCCTCCGCCATCCCCGGGTGCTGGAAAACGCAACTCGGGCTTGGAGACATCCCAGATCAACCGCATGTTCCCGGACGCCGCGGCTGCTATCGCCAAGCAGAAGGCTGAATTCACCGATGTGGTCGGCGTTGCGCCGGCGTCCAACCGCAATAGCACCGTCGGAGACCGCAGCTCCCTGGCAGCTCCCACCATCTCTGCTCCCGAAGATAACAAGAGGGAGAACAATGCTCCGCCAGCATCACCCTGGAACGAGAGCGCGAATCGCCCCAAGTCTTCTGGCCAGCAGCAACACCAGCAGCCGCCAATGGGCCAGTTCTCTCAACCACCTCCATCTGCCGGTCTCCGCTCGCCTCGCCTCCCTCTCCAGAACGATAGCAACAATGTGCAGACCACTACACTGAACGCGCTCGAGGCCAACTCTTCCAACATGCCACTTCTTTCGCCCTCTTACGCCCCAGGTGGAAGCTGGGCCTCTCAATTGAGCACTCCCATGGTCGCCAACTTCCAACAGTCTAACAACCAGGCTGATATGGTAGCCAACGCCACTGCTATGAAATTGGCTGCCCTGTCCACTGTTAACAATCGCATCCAGCTGGATGATGTGCGCAAGTTCCGCCGTGCCCGGTCTTCGGACAACGGGCCCATGTCCCCTGGCATGCCTCAGATGGGCAATGGAAATATCCTCATGACCAATGAGCTGGGTCAGGTACTGACCCCACAACAGGCGGCTGCTCTTCAGGCCCAACAATTGGCCGCTATGCAAGGTCGCCGATCTCGCCCTAGCTCCCCTGGCTTCGCGATGCAGGGCCAGGGTATGGGTGCCATGGGTAACTTTACCTCGCCTCAGGCCAACGGATTCTTGGCTGCCGACTACGGTGGTGGTATGATGAACAACGGCATGGGCGCGTTGAACCTCGCTCAGTTCGGCCTTGCTGGCGGCAGCAATGATGGCCATGGCTTCCTTGGTGACAACATTGATCGCGGTCGATCTCCCCGAGGCCGTCGCGGCAGCTCGAAGCCTCCGGAGGACCCTACCGACCCTGGACTGCTTTCGGACATTCCCAACTGGCTTCGGAGTCTCCGCTTGCACAAGTATACAGATAACCTGAAGGATCTCAAGTGGCAGGAGCTTATCGAGCTCGATGACGAAGGCTTGGAGAAGCGTGGCGTCAACGCTCTCGGTGCGCGTAGAAAGATGCTAAAGGTATGCGATACCACATGATCTGAGATTGCAGAGTCCAGACAGCTAACATGATATTGCAGGTCTTTGAACAAGTCAAAGAGGCCCAGGAACATGGCAAGCTGCGATAGGCTCGCAGCTTGTCCCCACTGCTTTCTCACCTTCAATTATAGATACACGATGGAAAAGCGACAATCCCCAGCTGGTACGGATTATGCCCGTCAGGTCTGGAACGCATATGATTACATGTTTGGCATTGAGACCCGATTTGGATGTTGCTACGTTGGCCTGTCGTATCATGAAGGCTGCATGTGGACTTATTAGTGCAATTATTTCTAGTTTATGGTAGGGTAGAAAGGCTTGCGAATGTACGGAGATAATGACGGCACTTTACGTGTTGCATAGCTGAACCTACGTGCCGTGCCATATGTGATCATACTTGTTAACCACTACCAGCACGTACTCACGACTTTTGGTTATGCTAAGGCCCCAAGGACCGGCCCCCAAATGCACGCCTGACCCTTGCCGCCTCGGCAGGCGCGGCCTCCAGCTTGGAAAGGTGTCACAGTGTACAGCCAGTTCGGCAAGCCTTGAGAATGGTGCTTACCTCTTTGTCCCTTCGTATCAAGTTTGGTACTGGAAAGACTTTTGATTTTCTCATCGCACTGCCGTGCAGGGTGGTTGTTTATGACATTGCTCCAAACTACAATCAAGACCCTGTAGCAGCCTTCGCGTCATCTTCGCCCGAGGATGGAATCATCGTCCGATTCGAAACGCATCGACCGGGTAGTGCTGGCATGCGTACAGTGTCGCAGTAGACACGTAAAATGCGACTCTACACAACCAGTTTGCAGTAGGTGCAGGCGCGACGGGAAAGAATGTGTCTATCAGAAATCCAGAAGAGGAGGCTTGAATAAGGCTGCACTTGCGGAACGACGCTTGCGACTGCAACAGGAGGCTAGGAATCCACAGCGTTCAGCGACCCAACGCGATGATTGTTTCAGTGAAGAGCACAAAACATCGGCAATATCGTCATCTGATCAATCGAGTCTAGGGACGCCCACTAGCAGCTCAGCAGATGATTCCATACCAGTCGTGCCCTCTCAGAACCAACACAATCATGTGGCGTTTAAAGTCGACAAAAATCGACTGTTAGAGTTATATTTCGAATACTTCTGGCCTCCCTTCCCAATCGTCCTGCCTTTGCATTACCTACAGTCGAGGCGTCTACAAGACAACCATGGGATAACCACCCTTCTATCTGTCTTAGAATGGATCGGCTCAATCTACGCGCCCTGGACACCATCAGAGCCCTACTATATGACAGCTCTGGAGGCCATTACATCACCGAACCTTACGCGTACGCCGTTCAATGTGCAGGCGCTAATGCTTTTCGCTCTTGCCGAGTTCCATTGCGATAATAGAGTCGAAGCTCGTAAGAAACTCAGCACATGTACCGCCATGGCACTGGAACTTCATATGAACGAAAGAGACTTTGCTCGAGCGTACGGTGAGAACGATTCAGTGCTGGAAGAGTGTTGGAGACGGACGTATTATATCCTTTACATCGTGGATCAGCATCTCGCCGTCGTCACAAATACGCCCTTCTATTCGTTGCTTCTGATACCAAACACGGTTGATTTACCGTGTGATGATGAGTGTTTTGAATCAGGAGTACGTTGGAATGGCATGACATCATGGTCGATAGGCTAATATGAGCAGAACATACCGCCTATAGCGACATGGTCTGAGTACCAAGTTCGTGAGTTTGCAGAGATTGAAGTGATCTACTCGTCAATAGTGTATCTTTATGACATTGCCATGGTCATCGCTTTTGGTAAGCACGCTTGATAGGCAACAGTCACCTACCTCATCTAATGACAGAGAATGGCCGTGGCTTAGGAGCTGACCATATCAGTCATGAATACTTTTCTCGACACTGCTGTAGTAAACGAGGTCCTGGTCGAGAACTGCGACACGAAACTCGCGATCTGGTCATCGTTGCTTCCAGCTTGCAAGAAGGATCCACTTCGACTAAACGGCCAAGTAGATGAGGTGATGTATGCTATACAGCCAGCAAATGTAACTCAAGGATGGTAGCTGATAGTACTTGTTCTAGGTTTATGGCACACATGTGTGCTGCAATGTAGGTGACCCCTTCATGTGTTACTATCGATATACTGACCAAGGCAGAACTATCTCTGCGCTGCATCGGCCTTTCTCGTCACTGGGATACTGTCCTGAGGAGATGACTACGCAAGCTTTCCAAGCACCTTCTCCCTTCACACTTACACCAAAAGCTGGACGAAATGCACATACCGCACGTGTACTCAAAGCGACAGAGATCCACACCAATCTCCTTGCAATCCCATGCGCCCTCGAAAAGCATAACATCTTCACCATGTGCATCACCTCACAACTCGCTGCCGTACAAGTGTCAGCGTGCACTTACATATTGGATGGACATGCGCTGTCGATCGGACGGGATCGTGTCCGTCTGAGTATCGGCTTCGTCAACACAATGGCGACTCTCTGGCCTCTCGGAAAGAAGATGGCAAAGGAGGTTCGGGCTATTGCACGGTCGTGTATTGCCGGTACCTGCACCCAGAATACCGTGGCCATGGATGCGGAATATGCGGGAGGTGAGATCGACTTGGCGCGTGATGAATTGGTGTGGCCAGTTAATCCTTCGGCGCAGATCGATATCTACTCTGGTATCGTGCTTCCTATCGATTGGGATGCAACGTCTTTTAGCTATTCATCGTTGACGTCGTCTGAGCTGGTGTAAAGAGGCCTATTTGGTTACGAACACAAATCTCCGCTTGAATAGCTTCAATAGATGATGAGCTGGTATTAAAGAAGCTGTTTCCAGATCAGCGTTGATCTGCACAACAATGCGCGATATGATGCAATCACGTCTCCAGCTCCTGCTACATTGTTTGTTTGGTTGAACGTACGACTAAGGACTAATCGCATTGCCTAAGCGATACTTGACAGCGGGCTAATGCGATGGAGACGTCAAAGCAGGAAGACAACTGTCTACACCACCTCACGCAAGAGGCACGCGAGCACCCCCATCTTTCGTCTGACATCTCCCCCAACCTTGGAAAATTGGCAAAAATCGAACCAGGGAAACGTGTGGTTCGTTATCAGTTGCCCAGCGGCCATATCTGTGTTACAGGTAGGGTAGCCGTCAACGTCATACCACAAACAGCTAGCTCTGTGCTCCATTGGCTCCAGCCCCCGCCATAGATCTGCCCGCCGGCATTGTCGTCCAGTAGTGGGCCCTTGCAGACTCGTCCGATGTCGAAGCCGACAAATTTAAAGCATGAGCATTTCCCTTTCGTGGCAAAACGTTGGAGTGCGACAGGATGACATATCAGCCCTTTGGCTAGACGCGATAATACACGGGACGCTGCCACTCGTTCATCATACTTTCCTCAAACAACGCTTTGCAACTGCAAAGTCAACGCGACAGGCCTCCCCTCGCGTCGAATCATCGATCATCGTCGTTTTAATTCTCCGAGGAACTAGACGCGAACGCGTAACGACACCATGAGCGATATCGAGAAACAGTACGACCCAGCGGTGCCAGATGCTGAGAAAGAGAGCGATGAATTGGGCACACAGCTGGAAAGTGTTGATCCAGTTTTCGAAGCAAAAATTGTTCGCAAGCTTGATCTTTTCGTTATCCCGGTGGTAATGCTGCTGTATTTGCTCAGTTTCCTCGATCGGTCAGTTTTAGGATTTTCTTGCTTGTTACACTGCTTTTTCGACTGGAGCATAGGGACGAAGAAACACAATTTCTGATGGATTTGGAATTTGGAAGTTGATGACTCGCTCGAGAAGCCCACTAACGCGACTACAGAGTCAACATCGGCAATGCGCGACTCTATGGTCTACAGGAAGACCTTAATATGGACGATTCTCAGTTTCAGACCGCAGTTTCGATTCTCTTCGTAACATACATTCTCTCTGAGGTGCCGTCGAATTTGGTCTTGAAGAAACTCACGCCTTCGCGATGGATAGCATTCATCACCGTCGCGTGGGGTATCATCGCGACCTTGACTGGTATCGTACAGAGCTACGGTGGCTTGATCGCATGTCGTCTGCTCCTTGGTGCTGTTGAAGGAGGTCTGTTCCCTGGAATGGCCGTTTACCTGACGTTTTTCTACACCAAACGCGAACTCGCCCTGCGCATCGGATACCTCTTCGTCTCCGCTGCGCTTGCTGGAGCATGCGGTGGTCTCCTTGCCTATGCAATTGGGCACATGGACGGCACAGCCGGTCTGCGTGGATGGCGCTGGATCATGATATTAGAAGGAATTCCTACTTTTGCCCTAGGTATCGCAACCTGGTTCATTCTTCCCAATACCCCAGAAACGGCCTATTTCTTCACTGCCGAGGAGAAGGCTTTTGCTGCAGCTCGTCTCAAGCGCCAAACTGGGTACACCAAGAAAGCAGCAGAGTTCCATTGGGACGATGTGAGGAAGTGCGTCAAGGACTGGAAGGTCTGGGTATTCTGCTTCGCACAGTTCGGGAGTGATACCATGCTTTACGGTTACTCTACTTTCTTGCCGACTATTATCAGGTCGATCAACACCACCGCTAGCAGCGCGATGATACAAGTCCTTACTATTCCGTGTTACGCACTGGGTGCGATTACGTACCTGGTTGTTGCGCGTTTCTCGGACAAACAGCAAAAGCGCGGATTCTACAGTATCTTGCTTGGCGTGGTTAGTATTGTTGGATACGCCATATTGATCAGCGATGCGAGCTCTGGCGTTCACTACGCGGGTTGTTTCCTCGTCGCGATGGGACTGTATGTTTGTGTTGGTTTGCCATTGGCTTGGCTTCCTACGAATCTGCCGCGATACGGAAAGAGGACAACCGCAACGGGATTGCAGTTGAGTATTGGTAATTGTGCGGGCATCATGAGTGCTTTTGTAAGTTTCTCTTCAGCTCCTAGACTGTCTATGAACCGTACACTAACGAAAACCAGATATATCCTACAGCGGATCGACCTCGCTTTATCAAGGGCCATGGAATTACTATGGCCATGGTGGGTTTTGCTTGTATATGCTACGCTGTTATGTGGTTTCAACTTGGACGTATCAACTCGAGACGTGAGAAGGGCGAGGAAGAGCATTTGGTCGAGGGAATGGCTGAGGAGGATATTGCTGAGATGGGTGACGATAGTCCCAGGTTCAGGTATACCATCTGAGGGATCGCGGAAGCCCATCAATCGACTGTGGTATTGCACACGATATCAGGTATAAACTATCGAATTATGTGACGTAGAACCAGTCGTGAAAAGTGTATGTGAGATTTCTAGGCGAAGTGTGATAGAGAGTCACCTACCAAGCTAACAAGCAAACTACTCACTTTGCGCCTTGAAATTTGTCACCGGAGTATAAGCACGCTTCTGCGTAGCACCCTTCTGGAACCATTTCAACCCAGCAACCTCCCAGTATGCCTCCTTAAATACCTCAGGATTATCGCGAACATACTGATTACAGGTTGCAACCCCAGTCTTTTTGGCACAAGACTTGTCCCGCTCAGCGCCTGCCCATTCACCGCAAAAAGCGATATTAAAGATGATTTTAAGATCTCGGAAGCGCTCAGAGAAGTCGCAACCGGAACCGCTGAAGTGGGCTATAGGTGTGCCCCAGCGAGATGGGTCGGGAAGGGTTGTGTTTGAAGAGAAATTTTCAGTGAAGCCGTGAGATTCACGAGGAAAGAACCAAACCGAGATTCCAATGGTGCTCCATTCCATAGCGTAGACACCGCCTTGAGCTTTGTTAAATTCCGTTCCGTACGAGGGAAGAGGCACAGCACCGCCGGTGTCAGTGTTACCGCTACCACCAGTTTGGATACCAGACATGATTTCGGGAGCATGAATAGAGCATCCGACGTTCTTGAGCTGACCTGGTGCAGCAACATCGCAATCGTCTGTAGACATAAGACCAGTGAATGGTGCCGCTTCGATATCGCCGGCTACACCAGATCCTCCTCCTGCTGATGTCGAGTTATCAACCATGCAACCCGTGGTTGTATGCAAGGTAACAGAGTTACTTTCGTAGTCGTTCACGCCCTCGAGGATGTCCACTTCCCCACCCTGGGGCCAGTCTGCCGAGGACGACAAAAGCCAAAAGGCCGGCCAAGACCCACATTGAGAGGCGGGCACTAGAGACGATCATACGAAGTCAGTGTATGTCTCACATGCAGTTTGTAAGGGAATACTCACTATGGCGGATGTCCGCTACGAGCAGGCCATGGTTCCAGCTTTTTTTGCTCTCAAGGCGAACGGAAGCGCGGCCAGCAGTGTCCTTGGTCGTGTAATCAACGCCCATGAACACGGACTGTGTATCCTCGAGGTAGCCAACTAGACCTTGCTTGATCGCATTCTCCTGGTTCTGGTACTTGACGAAACCCTTGGTTGGATCTGGGCCGTCGAAAAAGTCAAAGGCGGAGAAGAACTTTTTGTAAGTGAGGTCGTCGGTCAGTGTGTACTGCCCGCCTTCACTCTGGTGATCTTCGTGGGCGTTGCTCAGGGCGGCCAGCACCGTAGTAATGAGTATTCTTGAGCGCATGTCTTTGCGTCTGTCCTGCAGAAGCGGATGGCAATGATTGAGGTGTGCGTTTCAGAAAGCTAACGTGGTTTGCGGTGCAAGAAAGATTATATCCCACTGAAGGGATTAATATTGCGTGATAGGAAGATGGACGTGAAGTATAGCACGTGGTCTACAGTTGGTCTGCAAGAGACATTGTGATGGTAAAATGAAACGCTGTAGCTGTTGGACTCACAGTCGCACAACAGTCTATTGCCCCCTAGCTTCCTCATTCTTCTTTGTCATATAGGCGAACAATAACAGGGTCATTCCGGTCTCCATTCGCTATATTTAAGATCGTTCATGAGTTTTGAGGTCAGTGGTAGAAGTGAAGGTGAATGTGAATGTGAAATGAGATCGATGGTAGACACGATGTGTGCATAGCAGCTGCGCCTGGAAGCGCTAATGTGATTGAAATGTATTAGAGCAGAAATTGCAGATAAGTCGGCGGATTTCTCAAGGCTTCTCATAGCTGTCATCACGGTCCATGTCAATCAGCCGGTTCTCAAGAGTCAAGATGCCAAATACGTACTCACATTTGATATCTACCTACCTTCTGATCATACTGCTAAGCTTTCCCCACCGTCTTTCTTACTCTTCGGTACAATTTTCAAGCTGAAGTCCACATGTGGTACTCCTTGGTGTATGCTGCTTGTACTTACAATGTCAATATCCCCACAGACATACTTTTCGACGTTGTATTCCGTAAGCCCACCGCTTACTTCGACAAGGAATTGTTTCCTATCTCCAGTACCTCGCCCCCATTTGTCTTTCAGGTCTTTGGCAGCGACCTGAACACCCTCAGGAGTGAAGTTGTCCAACATGACGATGTCAGCACCAGCGGCGATAGCCTCATCTGCTTCGTCGAATGATTGGCATTCGACTTCAACTTTGATTGCGAAACCACCCGCCGCTTTAGCAGCTCTTACGGCGTTGGTGATGCTTCCTGCAGCGACGATGTGGTTGTCTTTCAGCATCGTCATCGCGCTCAGGTCAACTCGATGCGCATCCACACCACCCACTAGCATGCCATACTTTTCCACGAGTCGGAAACCTGGTGTAGTTTTCCTGGTACCGGCGAGAATATTTGGGTAGCCAGCTCCACGTAGAAGGGTAAGTAGACGATTAGACTTGGTGGCGATACCGGAGCAACGGGCGAGCGTATTGAGAGCCACTCGCTCACCGAGAAGGAGGTGGCGGACAGGGCCGCGTACCGTGGCGCAGTGAGTTACAGGTTGGAAAGAGGCACCTTCTTTGACGTGCCATTCCACACTATCAAACGTCAATACCAGATCTGACAATGTGAGTCACTATGATAGACGCACGTGCAGCCCAGTTGCCGGAAGACTTCATCGAAGAAGGGGACGCCTGCAACTATGCCCTGCCAATGTTAGCTAAGACCACCACGAAGGGTGCTGACACTCACTTCACTTTTCCCTAGCAATTTCGCCTCAGATATTTCCTCGCCCACAACGAAGCCACCATAATCGAAGCTCGGTGTGTCCTCCTCGAGCCATTCCGAGACCAATCGCTTGTACGTTTGTGGTAGGAGGTGGGCTACAGCACCGTGTGCTGGCGCGCCCTCAACTTTGGCCATATTGATGGGAGATGAGATGTGTCGTGATATGGTTGTAATGTGGCCTGAACAGCGCAGTATCCAAGTCAGAGGGCGGCTTTGGATTAGAGTGGTGAGTTCATCGGAACATCCGTCGGAACTTATCGATAGTAGCCGGCCCTAAGCGGCCGCGCATCGGATCCTGCGAGGCAGTCTTGCGTTCTACGCGTCGCTGTCACATACGCGCATACCACCTGCCACTTGTACGAGGGCATGTCTTATGGCGGCTATATCTCCTCCTCGCGTCCCCTCTCCAAGACATGATTATTCGCTCCCGCCGCTCTTCCTGCCCAGCGCCCTTCGCAACATACGTCCTCAACCCTTCGCCCTCTTCCGCATAATCTTCGAGTTTAAGAGCCGTTCCCAGCACGCGTAGAGACATATCATTAGGTCATTCTGTATGCGTCGGGATCCTGTCGCGAGTTGATAGCAACATTTGCGCCTGCCCCTTCCAAGGCCCCGGGAACTCACGGCTATTCACCATCAGACATGATACTTCAGGTCATCAAAGGCGTCACGGTGGAAGGACGCCGTCCTCGCAGACAAAAATGAACGCAGATAGCTGTGTACAACTCTAGCCCATGTTCATGCTGTGAACAGCTGCGACGAGGACGCTGGTGCAGATAGACAGAGTGGTGTAGAGGTAACGCCGGCTACAATTGTTTGGATAACGGCGACACAAGCGCTATCCACTGGCCGGTCTTGATGCCCTCAATACAACACAAAGAGGAGATGAAGGCGTTGTGCGCTTGGTGTAATAGACAACGCGTGCTTGTCACTTATGTGCTGTAATTGTTGTTGAGATTGAAAGAGATATGAATGTTTGCAAGCTGAGTTTACATCACTACAGCATTGCCGCCAGACTTCTCTCTTGACTATACAGGTACTCCACCCAAGACGACACACTTATGTGGATTGGGCAATTTAGAGGAGTCAGGCATGTTGTAGTGCAGGTATGGCAATATCTTGGTAGATACAAGATGTAAGATCTTGACTCGAATCCAAAAAAAAAATCCGATT
>Ga0265797_10000256_pt1 | contig 101917 bp, 85 predicted proteins | sample P2T30metagenome_FD_192433 | JGI IMG/M metagenome (GOLD analysis project Ga0265797, IMG submission 192433) | Plant litter microbial communities from East Loma Ridge, Irvine, California - P2 T30 | ecosystem: Environmental > Terrestrial > Plant litter > Unclassified | place: USA: California... | reverse complement strand
GCTCAGCGTGCGCTACCCGCCTTATACCGACGCCAAGCTGAAGAAGTTCAGAGGCATGTCTGAGGGCAAGCCGGACTTTGATCGCGAGGGCAGGAGTAAGGGCGGTTTGGTCTGGTGGTTTGTCGGGTTGGGTGCGAAGGGCAAGACTGGCGCTGGGATGAGGTGGGCGGTTGTCATGGCGGTTGCGGCGGTGGTGTTGAAGGTCGTTCAGGGGATGTAGTTGGTTGGCGGCGAATGGTATTGTTGGTCTTGTCGATGTTTAATGTTGACGAATACCTATTGAGCGAACTGGTGTTGTTCTTCCTCTTTTTAATTTTGGCATGATTGTTGGGGGAACGACGCCTTGGATCTTTGAATTTATTGACCAGAACGAGCGAGTGTCCTGATATCTAGGTAGGTAAGTTTACAGTAGGCGACAGCTGCGCAGGATAAAAGACCACGGCTATTGTATGCGATGATTCCTGTACATGACCCGTAAATCTGTGAGAACCTCGTGTGTGGTCACAAACTCAAGAATCTACTGTTCGATAGACACTACATTAACGTTCGCCGACCGCGTTTCTCATCGGGTTGAGTTTCTTGATCAACGGCGGCCCTGTCAGTTGGCCTTGTGCGATCTGATGGCCTGAAGAATGATCGACAAAGATTGTATCACAAGCAACGTTGCCAGTCGAAATGTTGGGACAAGTGTACGCATGGAAATGAAACGATAACCCCAACCCGAACCCTAATTGTGTCGCTTGCCTCTCGAGGTTGGACCTGAGTTGAATGCATTTATTCGACCTGTTCATCGATAATTTTCGCAATGTTAATTATTGTCACGAAGCCATATCGCCACTCATATGCGCTGTTTGGTAGTGAATGAAGGTAGGTATCGATGGCTGTGGAAAAGAGGACAGATTGACATGGATTCGAGGCTTTTACAAAGTCAACTGAAGAGGTACTCACAGCGAGAACATTCACGCCTTACCCGGCATGAGCGCCATAATCTTCTCCGACAGCCCCTTCAAGTTTCCCGCCCCCATGATACCCGCCAGAGCAAGCTCGGTGCCAAACTCGCGACGGATCCAGTTGCGCAACTCAACGCTCACAAGAGAGTCCAACCCCAAGCTGTCCAAGCCCACGTCAACGCGAATATCCTCGCGGTTGATCATGGTCATGACCGAGACCTTATCCCTCAAAGCGCCCTGCAGACTCTCGAGCGGGGCGCTGCTGCTCTGGACATCCGCCATGAGCGTGCTGGTCTTGTGCCGGCTTTGTTTCGGACCGCTGTCGTCCGGATTCGAGGCCGTCGAGCTCCGCCATGCTGCTGCCACTGCATTGCAGCGCCCCCACGGCAGCGACGAGTTGCCTTGGGCCACGGTGACGACGACTGAAGTCCCGTCCGCGTTGAGACCGGACGAGGGTCCCACGATGGCGCCCTTGACAACGGTGTAGACGTGCTGCTCGGCCAGCGTCAGACCCATGGACTCTTTCAACTTGTCGCCGAGACCTTCGGTTGCTGCTGCGTATCCGATGCTGTTCACAGCCGGCAAGCTGATCGAGACTGCGGCAAGGCCCATTTTGTTGCGGTATCGCGAGAATTCGTCGAGGAAAGTCTACGTTTCGCGCCTGCCTGTTAGTTTTAATGTTTTGACAGCGATGGTGCTCCAGAATGGCAGAAAGGGTCGAGCTGTTGCGAATACGTACCGATGTGCCGCCGTAAATCGCCTGGCCAACATTCCCAACCCGCCCGACCAAAGACGCGAGAGACACGAAGAAGTCGAGGTCTTTCGGTAGTAGGTCGTGTAAGTTCCACGCCGCACGGACTTTTGGGGTGGTGATCGAGTGCCAATCCTGGGCTGTGGAGTTGATAAACATGGCATCCTGATCGTTTTTGGTCAGCTATTTCTGTACGAAGGAAGGGAACCGGTGTGGAGGCTGCGAGTGCATCGGGAAAACATACTTTCAAAACCATGGCGCTGTGAATCACGCCACGTATACGAGGGAGTTCTGAGAGCGCGGACAAAGCCTGCTTCAAGCTTTCGGCGGAGCCCACATCGCACTGGATTGCTCGCATCCGAACTCCTTTCCCGCTGGAATTGTGCTGGCTGACTAGCTTTGCCACGTCAACGTTGGTTGTGGCGCTGCGGCCGAGGAGGATCACATTGCGAGCTCCGTTGTCAACCATCCATTTGGCCAGGGCTCGGCCAATGCCGCCTGTGCCACCAGTGATCAGGTACGTGCCGTCGGCAGAGAGGAATTTGCCGCTGAACGATGTCCGTTGGAGCCCTGAGGTCGCCTCGGCAAGCACCAGGGCATCGCGATCCATGGTGATGACTATCTTACCCATGTTTTGGCCGGATTGCAACTTCCTCAGCGCGGCTGCGATTTTTGAGACTGGCATCTCGGTGACTGGGCGGATCGGAACGACGGGACCATTGTTTGCGTCGAACATGCGCATGATTTTGCAAAGAGTAGCTTTCAGTAGGCGAGGCTTTTGCGTGAAGAGCTTGAACAGGTCAACACCACTGAAAGTGATGTTGCGGTCAAAGGCACGCATGGCGAGATGGTTGTTGAGAAGGAAGTCCTTGCGGCCAATCTCGATGAAGCGCCCGAAATCGGCCACGAGCGCAAACGACTTTTGGAGCAAATCACCACTTAGTGAGTTGATGACGACGTCGACGCCCCGGCCCATGGTGGCTGCCAGTATACCGTCGCTGAAATCTGCATTCCTGCTGGAAAAGATCCGACTCTCGGGGATTCCATAGCAGTCTCGTAGCAAGCGTCTCTTGTCTTCGGAGCCGCAGGTGACGAATATCTGGGAAGCCTCGGCGTGCTTCGCCAATGTCACGCATGCGAGCCCTACAGCTCCTGAAGCAGCATGGACGAGGACCGTGTCGCCTTTCTGCAAATTCGCTCGCTCGAAACAGATCGAAGCAGTACTGTAGGCCAGCGGTAATGTTGCTGCGTCTATGGCGGAGAGGTGGTCCGGGATCCCGCAAACGCTTGTGACAGGGAGTCGCAAATAGTTGGCATAGCCATCTTGGTTTGAGAGGTAGTACACACGGTCGCCAGGGCGCAGACCCTCCACTCCTGCTCCAACAGAATGGATCACGCCCGCTCCCTCGAGACCAGGGCCGGTCCATGGCATCGAGCCCAACACGAGAAGGAGGTCGCGGAAGTTGACTCCTACGGCCTCCACCCGCACCACAACCTCTTCGTCACCAAGCGCCTGCAGCGCATCTGTGCGTTGGAAATATATCGAATCCGGGCTGCCGGCCACGTCGACTGTCATTTTGAAGGCCTCGTCGTCGCTCTGGAATATCTGTCGGCTTTGCTTCATCACAATTCCGGCCTCGGATGCAAGAGTGTGTTTGCCAGCATTGGATGGCGTCAGACGAGGGACCTGGATCATTCCATCATTCCAGACAAAGTCTTGATCGGACCATGTGGAAGGTTCCTGATGGCCCTTCATGAGCCTCTCGGCAAGTCTCACGACAGTGGCAGCTCCGTCAGACGAACTGGGAACGTTCTCTATCAGGATCAAGTTCTTCAATGTGTCTTCCAGGCGAAGCGTGCGTAGCATTCCTTTGATCATATATGCGTCAGGTGATGCGTTCTCCGGAATCACCCAGAGGAGACATTGGACCTCTGTGAGGAGCCGTTGGAAGTCGGAAAAGTCGTTGTCGGTAAGGTGTTGGAAGATACTGGAGCTTGCGCTGTCGACGAAGATACACAAGGGCGACTCGACGTCGAGCGCCTCTGACGGGTGAATGCACAAGAGCGCAGAGCCCAGAGACTGTTCGACTTGCTCAAGCACTGCTGCTGCGAACTCGATGATTTCGTTGTCTTCGAGCTGACCGGCTATGGCAATCTGCCCGTTGGCTTGCACATTTTCATTACGTGCGGTCTCCTGCAGGTTGGTGGTCCACATGGCCGCCATTGCATGCGCTTCTCCGCCTGGATAGTCGTCAATGGCACCCTCGACTCCAGAGAATCCGTTGGTGGATAACAATCGATGCCAGGAGTCTTTCGACAAGAGTGGCCCCTGAGAATCCCGGTATTCATCTTCAGCCAACCACCAGCCAGGCAACAAGGCATGAGGCATAAGGCTAGCCTGGTGTGATACCAACTCGGAGAGCAGCAATTTTCCAGTAGGCTTCAGTAGGGTTTTGACATTGGCGATCGTCTCGACCATGTTTGGCGTAGCATGGAGGACACCAGAGGCGATGATCAAGTCGTATGTACCGGCAACGAAGCCTTGAGCGACTGGGTCCTTGCCGACGTCGAGTTTCTGGTAGCGCACGAAGTCGGACCACCGAGCCAGTTTAGCTTGCGCGTCCTCGAACGCGTCAGAGGACATGTCGGTGAACACATACTCCCGTAGAGAGGGTGTGTCTTGGCCTTCGCGCGAAGCGGCTCCCAATATTCCCAACGTGGCGCCCCCCGTTCCTCCGCCTCCGATTTCGAGAATGCGAAGGTTGGGGTTCGAGTCCGTCATGCGAGAGACAAGTCTACTCAACACAGCATTGCACCTGCTTACACCAACGTCTTCCTCGTAACTCCTTGACAAGAGTCCGTCTTTGAGCATGAGCTCAAGAGGGTCGACCTCGAGGCGCAGGATCCTCGGAAGCTGCTCACCAACGGCGACGAGCATCTCGCCTTTCGCGCCTGTGGTGGCAACCTCCTTCATCAGTGATGCTGCGTCGATTGTCCGGGGCATTCTTTGGACGGCCGCATCCGCTGCGAAGCTCTCGGCCCATCGCACAAAAGCCCGCAATTGTGGCGGCAGCCGGGTTTTGTCTGATACGGTGAGAGTGTCGAGGGCACTTACCATGAAGTGTGTCGCCAGAACGTTGAGTCTCTGTTCGTGCATGACGGCTTGTTTGTCGAATGCCTCTTCTCCAACGAGACGCGTAAGCTCGTCTTGGCCAGTAAAATCCAGGCAAGGAATGAGCCGCTCATGATAACATCTCGGCAGATCTGCAATCTCCTTGTCGACGTCTGGCTCGGTGATCGACCTGAGAGTGAACGATTCGATCTCCACTATTGGCTCTTGGTTCTCCTCGTCATTGCCGCTGGTAGCGTTGCTGAGGAAGACTCCGACTTTGACGCGCATCATACCAGTCTTGAGGTCGAGACTTTGAAGTCTCGTAGCAACTCGGAATCTTTGCGCTTGGCTGGTCTCGATTTGACTTGAGATCCTGATCTTTCGGAAGTAAGTGGGAACGAAGACGCGCCTCGCATTTTGAGACCCTTGGATCATACCAATGAAGTGCAGGAAGGAGTCAAGGGTGGGTGCATCAGTTGTGACAGCAGAGCAACTCTCAGGCAGTTGACCCATGTCTCGCAATTCGGTTTCGTGTACGACCAGTCCAGGTGTGTGCCAGAGCTTTCGCATGGTCCTGAACTCACGCCCGTATACCATCCCGGTCTGGTCGAGAAGCTTGTACTCGGCTTGCGCGTCCGCCTCCTGGAGTTCGGGGTGTGCGAGATCTTGCTGTAGCGATTTCAAGACGATGCTCTCTGTAGAGAGCGCGTCTGCGGAAGATTCGATCCTGCCGGTACAATGTAAAGCCCAGCCGTTGGCGACGGACCACGAAACAACCTCGAATGTCCACACGTTCGACGATGTCGTTTCCGTTCCCAACTCAGCAGGCCGCAAAGTAATTGTGAGATCGACTTTTTCTTCCTCCTTGATATGGAGGGGGCGCTTGATGTGTATCTCGTGCGCCGTGAAGCTCTTGGCGGGTGTGCCCCCAGGACTCAGCACTCTTGCAGCACCGATGGCAATGGACAGAAAGCCAGTGAAAGGGAAGGTGACTTCCCCCGCCATAGAGTGATCGCGGATCCAAGGCGCTTCGTCCAGCGTGAAAACTTGGCGGAAAACGTGCTCATTCGCTGTGGATGACGGTCGCTTCCAGCCTACGAGGTTATCATAGGAATAGCCAGGGTGGGCTTTTTGTACGCTGACGGCCGATTGATGTTGATATCTTGATGCTTTGTTCCACTCGTATGGAGGCAGGTTGGCCAAGACACAGGCATTATCCCGACCGGTCTGGTTGACTTTTGCAAGATCAACGGCACTTCCCATGGTGTACAGTCTTCCAGCAAGCTGTAGTAGAGCATGGTCCGCAGCCGTTCCACGAGCAAGCGAAGGGAGGTACTCCGCATGCGGTGAAGGTGCGGATGCTTGTATGTCTTGCAGAATCTGGTTTACGGGCCCTTTGAGCGCGCCGTGAGGTCCGATTTCTATGAGCACGTTAGGAACGGTCCCATTTGCACACAGTGTTGTGACAAGCTTCGAGATGGCCGCAGAGAACTGTACAGGACGAACAAGATTCTCTACCCAATATTTGGAGACGGAATCTTGCGCGTAGTGTCGATGACCGGTGACTGACGAAACACAAGCAACCTCGTTTGAACCGCTGAGGATTGATGAGTGTGGTTCGATATCGGCGAGGTATTCGTCCGCGACGGAATCCATGTGGGGAGAGTGATAGGCTACGTCGACCTTCAATCTCCGGGCAAAGACGCCCTTGTTCGTGGCAAGACATTCGACAGCATCGATCGCAGTCTTGTCGCCGGAGACGGTCACGCTATTCGGGCTATTGACAGCAGCGATGACAGCGACAACATCTTTAGACAGCAGAGCGCTTTCGATGAGGTCGGTGGCCTCGTCAGAGCCGACACCGAGGGCAAGCATCGCTCCTTCGGCAGATGTCTTCTTGCCTACATCTGTTGCGGCCTGACCTCGAAAGAACGAGATGGCCATAGCACTCTCGAAGGTGATGAAGCCAGCTGCGTAAGATGCTGCGATTTCTCCGCTGGAATGTCCTGTCACTGCTTGTGCTTCAATGCCAAAGTGAGCGAGCAGTCTTACGAGGCCAATCTGAATGGCGGTGCATGCAGGCTGGCTGATATTTGGATCGTTGATTCGAGTCTCCGTTTGAGGTTTTGCTAGTTCCTCTTCGAGTGACCAGCCAGCTCCGAACCTCGCGAGCTGCTCGTCAGCATCTCGAAGTGTCTGAGCGAAAACCTCGTAGCGCAAAAGTTCAACGCCCATCTGATGGTACTGTGCGCCTTGCCCGGTGAAGATAAAGGCAATAGTGTTGCTCCGGACCCTACCGCGTTTGCAGAGACCAGGATCGGCAAGCTGCTTTCGCAAATCATGCATTGAGCTCGCCGTTGCTGCCAATCGATACGAGAATTGAGTACGACGCTGGCCGAGAGTGTAGCTGAGGTCACGGAGGGAATGCGGCTCTTCGTTGACGCTCTGTATGTGGTCCGCAAGAGTTGTAGCTTGTGCCGTCAGACTGAACTCGGATTTGGCCGAGACAACATAGAGTCGTGGTGACCGCTTCTCGGCTTCAAGGTCAATCGAGTGGGACTCTCTTTGGGACGTGCCTACGCTGCCACATGGGATGTCCTCGATCAAAATTGCTGCGTTGCTGCCACCGAAGCCTGTGGTCTTGTAAGCAATCTGCTAGGACTGAAAGAACCGTGGGTATATCTTACCAAAATTCGTCACGCAGATGCGTAGTGGGGATGTGGTAGAGATCGGAGTAACTGTTTGGAGCACCTGTGATAATATCAGCTCCAAGTCCACGGAGAGGAAGGATCAAAGTCTGCCACGTTACCCTCAGTTTTCTTCGTTCACTGATGCCCTTGTTGAACTCCTCAAACCCAGCATTAGGAAGTAGAGTCTTGTGCTCGACCATCATCACTGCTTTGATCACCGCCAACATTCCGCTTGCGGCTTCCAGATGACTAGAAAATAGGAAATGGAGTCATTAGCGCAGTCCCCTTCGGTACTGTAGCATGCATGGCACTCACCCAAAGTTGGACTTCAGGGATCCAATGTAAACTGGATCATCTGCGGTTCGATTTGCAGCAACGACGTTCGCGATGGCTCCAGCGTCGATCGGATCACTATCGATGCATCATTCAGTAGACGATCCCTCGGATGATAACTAATGTCAAAGAAGCACATACCCAACTTGTGTACCTGTTCCGTGTCCCTGGCATCCGAGTCAGCGCTTTACATTTTCGCCAAGCTGTTTGTAGACCGCCGTACCTCTACGAAGGTGGTTTCATGCGGACGCAAGCCGATCTCACCATGCAGACGCGTCAAGATGTCTTCTTGTGCTTTTTGAGAAGGTGCGGTGATCCCGTTTGTCTTGCCACTGTGATTCGCGGTCGTATTTCGGATGACAGCTCGGATGTTGTCTCCACATGAGACCGCCTCGGACAGAGGTTTGAGCACAAGACAAGCGCCTCCTTCGCCACGGCCAAAGCCGTTGGCTTTATGATCGTACGAATAAGACTTGCCGTCGGGAGATAGAGCCCTGGCATCAGATTTTAGCAGAAGATGAGGGTAGCGTAGACAAATGCCTGGATAATTACCCCATGGTGTCCAGCATTACCCACGTGTTGGGGTTGACGATGAGCGAGGATGCACCAACAATGGCGGCCGTACAATCGCCCATGCGAATGCTTTGACATGCTAAATGCAAAGCATATGTACTGCTAGCACAAGCCGCGTCCACTGAGATGCTGGGTCCATAAAGGTCGAAGAAGTATGACAGTCGATTGGCGAACATGGTATTGGATGTACCCGTTGCACTGTATTTAGTTATGGTGGGCAGGTCATCGACTGTGCTCTGCCAATACTCGGACTTTTCGCTTGCGGCGAAGACCCCCGTCCTTTACAAATCAGAAATCATCAGCTCAGCATCGTGATGACAAGACTTTTTCGACGAGGATGAAAAACGGGGTGTGCAGGTAAGATGCTGGAAATTGTCTAATTCTTCCTTACCTTGAGCCGGTGAGTTGATCCAACGGCCAGCCAGCGTTCTCCGCAGCCTCAAAGGCGCACTCAAGTAGCATTCTGTGCTGTGGATCCATTGACGCTGCCTCCTCGGCTGTCAAGTTGAAGAAGGGCGCGTCGAAAGCGTAGATGTCGTCGGGGAGAAAGTGTCCGCCCTTGGATGAGATACAACCGGCTTTCTCAGAATTGGAGTGATAAAAGGCGTCATGTTGGAAGCGATCCGGGGGTACGGACGAGAAGGCAGACTTGGCCTCCGCAAGGAACTCCCACAACTGTTTGCGTCCGACTCCTGGGGCTCGATAAGCGGCGCCTACAACAGCAATGGGCTCGCTGTCTTGCTTGTTGCCGTGAGAAGGAGCCATGCTCGGCGACGGTAGCTCGATTGAAGGTACCGGGCAATGAATGGTGATCAAAAATCAGTAGCTGGAGTGTTACCGGCACTCAAGGCTCAAGTAGCAAGACTGAGCGGCTGACTGCATACTTGTACGCATGTCTCGGAGGCTTTGGTGAATGCAAGCCGGGCAGATCTCGCCGTCCTAATCTCATCTTAGGGTCGAGGTAGCGTTTGAGTCTTCGGAGTTCAGGGTCCCCTTCGTGTTGTACACGTGGGCATGCACACTCATAGCTAAGACGTAGGTCTCATAGGTCTTGAGACTTGATACATTGGTCGCGATACCGCGCATCGGGTTCGCCGCTTGTGAAACGACAGGGCTATAGTTGGCTCGCCATAAAGGAGACATGCATACGTACATGTCTCTTCGTTTCATATGGCACTCGGTGCTATCCACTGGGCTGTGAGGTGCATGCATATATGTGAGCTTGGATACATGTACATGGAGGCAAGATTGAATGGCTCGAGAATGGGTGGGGTGAGGTCCAAAGCGGGAAGGAACGTACCTCGGAAAAGGAGGAGGAGTTTGGAGGCAGGGGTCGGTGCGGTCCGAGAGAGCTTGGAGACTCCAGCTTGTATATATCTTGTGTCACTGTACTACCGTATCATTGTTGTATACATACATTATGACTTCTCTCACCATGCTCAGTGCTCAGTGCTCGGTTCCTGCAGTTTGCGCTCGTGCGTTGATCTCTGGTCATGGACTCACGGAGAGTGCACAATGGCCATGCAGTGCAGATCGGGCGGTTGGATCTGTCACCAGCAGGGTGGGTGTGCTCAGTCGCATTGTCCCATTTCAAGCTCGCTATTCGACCGACAGTGCGGATCTTACGCGTGCCCTGCGTCTGCTCGACTGAGACACGCGAAAATCCATGCTGCTGTCCAACTGCACTGGCCTCTGCTCCCTGTCACTGGTGACCGGTCGCCTCTTTTCTCTCAAGGTCCCAATCCAGGTGCAGTGCACACCACTAGTCTTTCGTCCCTACACAGTTTGCAAGGGAAAGCCATCATCGTCTCACGGCCAAGGTACACCGACATGTCGCCATTCCACAGCGTCGACAGGGCTGCTCTGGAAGAGATCTCACTGCTATGCGGCGTCGACTTGGGCCAGATTGAGGATGTATACGACTGCACACCATTCCAGCTGGGCATTGCCGCCGATCCGGCCTACTTTCAGCGCTTTGTGCTTTCGATATCCACCGATATGGACACTGCAAGCCTCTCTGACGCCATGAATGAGGTCGTTGCCCTCAATCAAATCCTACGAACGCGCATCGTAGACAGCCAACGACTGGGTCTCGTCCAGGTAGTCTTACGAGACGATCCAGCCACATGTACCCAGCGCATCAAGACTGGACTGGATCAGTATATCGAAGAACAACGCTCAGCCTCTACGAACCTGGCTGCGCCGTTATTTCGCTCCACGATCATCCAGGACGCACGGAAGTTAGTCATCACTATACATCACTCCGTCTTCGATCACTCTTCTCTCGTGTCTTTGATCGACGATGTCACGAAAATCTATCACAAAGAGAAGCCGAGCTTCCGCGCGCCCTTCAAGCAATTCGTTGACTATTGCGGGTCTGTTCGTCATTCCGAGGCAAAAGACTTTTGGACACAGCAGTTTGTAGGCATCCCGGGCATATTCCCATCCGTGCCAATCAATTGCAAGATCGACGCCTCCAGCCGTACAAGCCGCCGAATCCGCACACCGGCCGGTTTGGCTTCGCCAGCCCTGTTGCCCGTCTACTTGGAGTGCGCGTGGGCCATACTGGCTCACGCCTACGGAGGAGGAGAAAGTGTAGCCTATGGCGTCGTCTATTCTGGTCGGAACGCTTCGGCGGCGTGGAAGGGAATGGAGTCAACACTGGGGCCGACGATCGCGACGCTGCCTGTAGAGGTTGCCATTGATCTGGAGGATACGATTGGCGAGTTTCTCAAAAGCAGACAACTGGGAAGGCAAGCAGTGCAGGGCTGTGGTGCAGCGATGCAGTTAGGGTTGAATAACATCCGCAAGGTCAGCGAATCGGCCAAGAGGGCATCGGACTTTCAGACGGTACTCAACTTCCTCCACGGACCCCCGCCTATTCCAGGTGGTAGTCCTATCAAATTCGACTATGAGGATGACATTCACAAAGCTTACGCGATATGCCTCACATTCTCAATTGATCCGAGTGCCGATACTTCCTCTCAGGGCCAGGCCGGAAAGTTCGAAGTGCTCGCCGACTTCGATGAGTCGTTGATGAGCATGACAGCAATGAACCGCTTGCTAGTGCAATTGGAGCATATCCTGCAGAGTCTGACTCGAGCTGCTAATCATATGCGCATCGGACAGCTGGCGCTACTAAGTTCGACAGACCGCTTGGATCTACTCAAGTCAAACAACTCGATCGCAGAACCAGTCAACGCATCACTCCATGCAATGGTCCGGAAGATGGCAATTGCGCACCCTGACGATGCTGCCGTCGATGCGTGGGATGGCCGCTTGACGTACTCTGAACTGGTGACCATGGCGGACAATCTGGTAAGTCTTGTGCATTGGTGAGATCATGGCAAGGTGTATGAGATCCTCTCTAACGAACTTCTCCCCAGGCCGAAACACTCCGCCAGCGCGGTGTTCCACACCAAAGTGTGATTCCGTGCTTTTTCGAGCATTCTCGATGGGCGGTCGTGGCAGCGATGGCTGTCCTCACAGTCGGTGGCGTGTGCATGAATTTGGAGCCTTCTCACCCTCGCGCACGGCATGAAAAGCTGCTTGAGCTCACCAAGCCCCATGCTTTGCTCTGTTCAACGGCTCTTGCTGAAAGAGCTCGCGGTCTGGCTCCTTGTGTGGTGAGCGTTTCTGCCGACACTGTGGGCAGTCCGGGCGCATCACCAGCTCGAAGCCAAGTTCACGATGAAAGCGAGGAGAATGCGTATATGATCTTCACCAGCGGCAGTACCGGCACTCCAAAAGGAGTTGTCCTCCAGCACCGAGCTCTCGTAACTTCATTGACGTCCGCGGGACGCTACGTAGGTTGGCGGCAGGGACTCAAAGCCCTACAGTTCACTTCCTACATCTGGGACGCTAGCGTTGGTGAGATTTTCGGCACGCTTATCTTCGGTGGTTGCGTCTGCATTCCTTCTGCCGAGCAACGTGAGTCTGGCCTCGTTGAATACATCAACGCGGTCGATGTAGAGTGGATCTTCCAAACACCTGCGGGTATGCGCAACCTCCTTTCCTCCCCAGACAAGATCCCGACAGTCAAGACGCTCGTCACGGGCGGTGATCGCGTGCAAGCGGATTCGGCAGTGCTGTGGGGCTCGAAGCTTCGATTGATCAATGCCTGGGGTCCTTGTGAGTCTTCCATCTATGCCACGTTCTCCGATCTGGGCCCTCAGTCCAAGTTTCCGGAGACTATAGGCAAACCTGTTGGGTGTGCCATCTGGATTGCCGATCCAATCAACCCTGCTCGACTCGTTCCCATCGGAGCCGTGGGCGAGCTCATCATTGAGAGTGCCACTGTTGCAAAGGGATACTTGAATAACGTCAAAGCAACAGCCGACGCGTTCATCGATCCTCCTCCTTGGGCACCCAGACGCTCGCCGGCGCTGACAAGCGCTCGTCGCTTCTATCGAACGGGAGATCTGGGCAGATATAACGACGACGGAAGTATCCACTTCATAGGACGACGAGATCACCAGGTCAAAATACGAGGACAACGCCTTGAACTTGGAGAACTCGAAAGCGTGATAGTCCAACACCCTACTGTGCTCGCTGTCGCCGCGGTTCCGCATGCATCGCGTGGCCGAACCGAACTTGTTGCGGTTCTCACACTTGACGCGCTTGAAGACCCTCTATCACGAAAGGGGGTGTTAGAAAAACACAGCGATGAGCATCAAGATGTCGTTGCGGATGCTGTAATTTGCATCCGTGACTTCATTACGACTAAGCTGCCGTCGTATATGGTACCTACCCAGTGGCTGGTGGTACAGGCTCTTCCCCGAGCCGCCTCGAGCAAGATCGACCGGCGGGCCATCATGAAATGGTTAACGGATAAGGAGCCGTTTGTCAGAAGTACAATCGATGCCCATGATAGCCAAATGAGATCTTTCAGCCTTCCAGCAACGGCCACCGAAAAGACCTTACGCACCATATGGTCCAACGTCCTCGACGTACCCGAAGACCAAATTGGAAGGGATAGCTCATTTCTACGCCTCGGTGGCGATTCCATTACCGCCATGCAAGTCGCCACCAGGAGTCGTACACTGGGCCTACAGCTTTCTGTCCAGACGCTGATGCAATTCTCGGTCTTATCTGCCATTGCCGCCGAGTGCAGGGAGATATCAGCCACTATACCGAACCCGGCTCAAAGCACTGCTACAGATCCAGAGAAAGCTCTTTTATCCCCAGTCCAGAACTTCTTCATGCGGGATGATGGTCCCGCGTCTCACAACCACTTCAATCAATCCTGGCTCCTTCAATTGAACACCAGCGCCTCCGATGTCGAGATCAAAGCGGCTTTACAGCGCATCGTGGACGTACACCCTATGCTTCGGGCTCGATTTTCTCAGGCTGCGTCAACGGGTGAATGGCAGCAGAGCACTGGAGCTGTTGCAACAGAGGGTTCCTGGCGCTTTCAACAACATTCCATTTCATCGCGCGAAGCCTTGCAGCGTATCGTCGAGACCACGCAGTCCTCACTGGATATCAATCAAGGCCCGGTGTTCGCTGCCGACCTCATCTACGGAACCGGCACTCAAGGAGAGAAGCTGCTGTTCCTCGCTGCTCACCATCTTGTTTGCGATATCGTCAGCTGGCGAGTCATTCTGGAAGACTTTGAAACCCTTATCACGAACCTAGACGACCTCGCTGATCCAACGACCTCGTTCTTGGCCTGGGTTGAATCCGAAACCCAAGAATCGGCTACCAGGACTTCGCCACAGTCGCTAACGATACTTGGTGCGGATCTTGATTATTGGAACGTACGTGACCTCTCATTGAAGGTCGCCGACACAGTGCGAGAGCGGTTTCATCTGGAACAAAGGGTTACCGCACTCCTGATGGGTGATTCCTGCAATGCGCCTTTTGCCACGAAGCCAGCCGAGCTGTTGCTGGCGGCGACTCTGTCAGCATTTCACGAGGTATTCCCTGACAGAGGTTCGCCTGCAGTCTTCTCTGAAGGACATGGTAGGGGAACGGGCCATGGGTCACTCGATGTTTCGCGCACTGTGGGATGGTTCACGACAATTTATCCAGTTCCCGTACAGTTGCGTTCTGGGGAAAGTCTCGATCAAGCAGTGATCGCGACCAAGGATTGCCATCGATCGGCGTTGCAGCACAAGAAATGGCTTCGGGACCAGCAAAGGAGCTCCATGCCTCTCCAAACAACCGACCTCGAGCTGCTTTTCAATTTTGCTGGACATTTGCCACAAGCCGGCGCTCGCGACAAAATGCTCAACTGGAGGGATTCTCAAGACTACGGTTTCTGTCTGCAAAACATCGCCGGTGATGTCGAGCAGATTGGTCTCTTGAGTGTCTTCTGTTTTGTGCAGGATCACAGACTTCATTACTCTGTCGACTACAATAAGACGATGGCTCATCGGGCTCGGATCCTACGATGGATCCAAGCGATTGAGCGAACCCTGCGCCAACTTGCAGACGAGCTACCTACGCAAGCGCCGAAACTCACGGTCAGTGATGTACCCGCCCTCAGCTCAGTCGGCGGTGTAGACATCGACAAAGTCAACCAGCGACTGGGCGAGTTGCAACTTCCTACCTCGAAGGTGGAATCGATATACCCATGTTCTGCTGTTCAAGAGGGCATATTGTTCGCGCAACTCAGAGGCCAAGGCGACGAGTATTGGGATCGGTTCACACTGCGTATCACAGCCACCGACTCGAACGAAACTATCAGCGCACACGATCTGGAACAAGCCTGGCGCTCAGTATGCCAGGCACATTCCATCCTGAGGACTGTGTTCGTAAATGGTCTTGGTCATCTGACGGCTTTCCAGCAGATACTGCTCCGTGAAACGGAACCATTGGTCAAGCACAAGACGCTCGATGATGATCTGGATATCTCATCGTTCCTAGAGACCTACCGCAAGCCCATCGTTCCGGGCACGACGCCTCCTCATACTCTGACCATAGTGCAGAACGCAGCAGAATCCAACACACACGTGGTGTTCGACGCCAGTCATGCTATACTTGATGCGAGGTCCATGCACATCATCACCGAGCAACTCACCTTGGCATACCAACACTCGTCTCAAATACCGAGAGGCCCCGACTATTGCGATTACATCACTTGGGCGCAAGCTCGAAGAGAATCGTCCCTTCAATACTGGACATCGCACCTTTTGGACCAAAAACCGTGCCTACTGCCCACCCAGGGTATCTCTCCTGAAGCTCAACCAGCGTCATTGCAAGTGGACGTACCCTTCAAAAAAGCCGCAGAGCCGAACGATTTCTGTCGGCAGCACGGCGTCACAATCGCCAGCTTTGCTCAAGTGGTTTGGGCTCTGGTCCTGTGGCGCTATGCCGCGAATACCAAGGCGTCGCCATGTTTCGGCTGCTTACATTCGGGCAGAGACGTTGTCCCGAACGCCGACAACATAATGGGCCCGCTTTTGACGATGCTGATCAGCCGATTCGATTTCTGCGCTGCTGGTGTCACGCCGATTGATCTCATGAATCAAGCTCGACATGACTCCGTTGAGGGTTCTGACAAGGCGGGGTGCTCCTTGGGCGAGATCCATGAGGAGATGGGCTTAGGCGCATCGTCGCTGTTCAATAGCGTCATGTCCATTCAGCCCGCGTGGCCCGATGAATTGGCTCAAAAAGGGAGTGCTGTCCGAATAAAAGTTGTACAGGCTGATGATCCCACGGAGGTGCGTTTGAGCAACCTCTACCCCATTCCCCTAAGATGCAAAGTCTAACAATCTCACTCGCAGTATCCTATCAGCGTAGCCGTTGCCTACTCGAAAGAGAGCTTCCGAGTGAAGCTGACATGTAAGCCGGAGATGGTTCCTTCGGCTTTCGCAACAGAGCTGGCACAGTATTTTGCAGCTGCTGCTGAAGCTCTGATCAGCTGCCCAAAACAACCACTATCGACTATCAATTTCTTCCGGGATGTGCCGACTCTACCTTCTCATGGTGACGGTAAGGGTACATCGCAATACTGGGAAGATCATCTTGGCCGCGTAAAGCATGTCTCAGCCTTTCCATCCAACCTTCGCGCCCGTCGGGTCCTGAAAGACGCTGTCCAAACCATCGACACAGCAGTACCGTTACCAAACGATCGGACCTTGGCTCGGATAAGACTTCAAGCGTCTTGGGCGCTTTGCCTGTCCAGGTTGACTGGCAACAGGCAAGTTCTTTTCGGTGTAGTTGTGGACTTTCCCTCGCAAGGGGCGGATACTCTCGAGCAGACTGGAACGGCTATCGTGCCGTACGCTGTACAGTTGACCGACTTCTCAACGCCTCGTTCTTTGTCGGAAGATGTGCGGAGCTGGGCCCACGACTCTCGACCGTTCGTACCCGAAGGGCGCGACTACATTCGGGCGTCACGCGGCGAACTCGGATCTGCTGGCCGACTTGACAACATCTTGTCCATTCGTTCGGATGCAATGGGCGCAAGATGTGCCCGTGAACCGCTGCCGCGCGATGAAAGGCTCGTGGCTGTCGATAGCCATCCCGACGACTGGGGATGCGGACTCGCCGTGTCGTGTGAAATCCGACCAGATGGGGTGCTATCGATCCAAGCAAACTTCGATTCATTGCTCATGGCTCCCACACGCGTAGATCTCATCTTGCGACAGTACGAGCACTGCCTCGTCCAAATGTTCGAGGACTCGTGCGCGGAGGCCTTGCTGGCCAGCCTGGATCCGATCAGCAATCAAGAACGTTCCATCATGCATCGATGGAGCTCCAAGCGGATTTCCACCGCTGCCATGTGCGTCCACGATGAAATCTCGCAACGAGCTACGGAGTTCCCCAGAAAAGCCGCTGTTAATGCTTGGGACGGTGAGATCTCTTACAAAGAGCTGGACGATCTCTCAAGCCGCCTGGCTGTACAACTCGTTGAGGCTGGCGTGCAAGTTGGCACTTTCGTTCCTCTCTTCTTCCCCAAGTCGACCGCCGCTGTGGTAGCGATGCTTGCTGTCATGAAGTCCGGCGGTACGTTCGTCGTTATGGACATAAATCATCCCGAGAAGAGGCGTGCGGCTATCCTCGCCGAGCTGAACGGTCCTGTCGCCTTGTGTTCGTCACCGTTGCGGGCTAAGCTTGGTGAACTAGGCCCATCGCTCAGAATTGTCATCGCCACCGACATGCCGCTTCTACGCGCTTTGCCGCCCAAGTACCTCACAGTTGCCGTCGGACTCGATGACATCTGCTATGTCATCTACACCTCTGGTAGTACTGGAAAGCCCAAAGGCATCGCCGTGGACCACTCAAATACTGCCACCAGCGTAAGGTCGTACCGTCTCCGACTCGGCATGACCGAGCGCACGAGAACCCTGCAATATGTCGCTTCCACGTTTGATGGGGCCCTTGGCGACATCCTTATGACTTTGTCATCTGGCGGTTGCCTCTTTATGCCGACCGAAGAGGAACTCACTGATGGCGCTGGCATCGTGCAAGCCATCAACAGAACGAGCGCAAACTGGGTGTTCTTGACGCCCTCGCTCGCCACACTATTCCTGCCTGACGATGTGCCCACCATGCAGACCCTTGTTCTTGGAGGCGAAGCTATGCAAGCCGATGTCGTGGAAGCTTGGGCTGACCATGTCGCTTTGGTCAACGCATACGGGCCTTCCGAAACGACAATCGCATCGAGCTGCACGCTAGTCAGACGTAACACCCTTGACCACAACAACATCGGCAGCCCAAGTAATTGTCTATACTGGGTTGTAGATGAAGACAATCACGATCGGTTGTTGCCAATCGGTTGTCCTGGAGAATTGCTCATCCAGGGTCCGAATGTGACTCGTGGCTACTTGCACAATCCAGAAAAGACAGACGCTGTCTTCATCGATCATCCGACATGGATGGAAGGCTACAGTTCGGAGACCACAAAATATCGCATGTACAAGACAGGCGACATAGTTCAACAGCACTTTGATGGCTCCGTTACCTACCTTGGCAGGAGTGGGCCACAAATAAAACTCCGCGGGCTTCGCATGGACGTCGCTGAGATCGAACATCACCTTCGAGAGACTTTGGGACCCAAATGGCAAGTGGCTGTCGACATTGTCCATTGGGAGGAAGAAAATCGAGATTCTTCCCTGATCTGTTTCCTGGCCAGGCGCGCTGGCCTTTCCAAGATCGCAGACGCAGGCGCACTGTTTGAATCAGAGCTGGAGCTGGCAACCAGGATCAGTACAGCCCTCGCACTTCAGGTGCCTGTCTACATGATCCCAGACTATTACCTCCCTCTGCAAAACTTGCCTTCCACGTCATCGGACAAGATTGATAGGAAAGCGCTTCGATCCATTGCTGGACACCTTTCGCTAAGGGAGCTGAAGACTTATGCCGCAAACGGCAAAGGCAAACCCGTTCCACACGCGTCCAACGGAACGAGACAAGATGTCAGCCAGCCCGAATCATCCCCTTCGCCACAACCCTCACGACTGTGTGACAAATTTGCTGCGTTGCAAAAAGCTTGGAGCGACGTCTTGGGCGTCCCTGCGCATTCGATCCACCGTAGCGATGACTGGTTTTCCGTCGGAGGGAACTCAATCAAATCTATGCGACTTGTAGCTGCAGCTCGAAAGGAAAACCTACATCTCACCGTCGCGGATGTTTTCAATACCCCGATCCTGGCGGACATGGAGCTCGTCGCCTCTTTCGGAACGAACGACAAGCTTTCTCGGCGACCAAGGCTCTTACAGACAAAAAATGAGAACCTGTTCCCTCGGATCTGCGCTCGTGCTCCATTTCTGGACTTGGGAAGCATCGATAGCGTAGCTGTCGCAACCGATGCACAGGCCTGGATGCTCGCGATGGGTGAAGCGTCGCAGAATGGCGGTAACCTCAATGACTTCCACATTGACTGCAAGCAGGGTCTGGACGTTGCCAGGCTAAACAAAGCATGCGCAGAGGTCACTCGACACCACCCTGTGCTAAGAACCGTGTTTTTACAGCTGAAAGACACGATCTACCAGGTTGTTTTGGAGGACGAGTTTTGCATGGCTGAGCAAAAGTGTACATCCTCGACCCAAAATGGTCTGCAAGAAAAATACGCAAGACGGAATATCCCTCAATTCTTCTACGAAACCTTGTCTTCCGATGGCCTCCGATGTCACCGACTCCGCCTGCGTATTCACCATGCCCTCTACGACGCAATCTTTTTACAAATCGTCTTCGACGATATTGCGTCGGCCTACTGCGGTCAGCCGCTCACCACTGGCATGGCGTTCCACACTTGGATCGCTCAGGTTGGCGCCAGAGACTTTACTGCCACGAAAGCTTTCTGGAAAGACACGTTGCATAGATCATCGATGACATTGTTCCGTCTGTCGAACGGACCTTGCCGCGACGATACGCAGACCGGAAAGCTGCGCCTGAGCGTCCCAATGCACAGATTTCAAAGCTCTGCGGGCACAGAATCGAGCGTGTTGAAAGCCGCATGGGCGACAGCCCTATCGCGAGAGCTGGACATCCACGACGTCGTTTTTGGAATGGTCACTGCCAATCGCAGTTCAGAATTCATCGAAACTGACCAAGTCCTCGGACCTTGCGTGAACTACTTGCCTGTCCGAGCGTATCCCGCCCGTCACAAGGATTTCGATTCACTCGTGCGAGAGATCGAAGCGCAACATCGTGCTTCAGTGCCGCATCAAGATCTTGGGTGCCGCCAGATCATCCGGGACTGCACTGACTGGCCATCGTGGATGCGCCTCGGTTCGCTCATCTTCTACCAAAATCATGGGTCTTCGGTACGCGAGTCACAGGACTCATCGTTTTCCATTGGTAACATGGATTGTGCCTTATCCGGAAGCGGCCCACCAACGGATGCGGCTGATGTCTTGGTAGTGGCGGAACCCGAGGAGGATGGTGTCAATATCCTCTTGCAGTACATACCCTCCGTCATCCCTCTAGAACAGGCCGAACGCCTGGCGAGGAACCTCACTACGATACTCGAAACCGGTCATCTCGAGCAATTGTCTTCCAACACTATTTCACCTAGTGACTCCACATGGTCGCTTGTTGCAGCGGACTCTGATGAAGAGACCGGCAAAGCTCAATCACTTGTGACCGAGGCATGGCGCGAAGTAAAGATTTTCCGCGACGGTGTGTTACCAGAGGCGGACGTCTCGATGTTCGACTGTGGCGCCGATGTTGTCTCCGCATTACTGCTTTCCGGGGCCTACCAGGGGTTCGGTCATGATGTTAGCGTCGCAGACATCGTCAGCAACCCTACACAGAGGGCTCAGAGCCGCCTACTGTTGGACGAAGTTGAGAACGCAGAGAAATCTCTTGGGTCTGACAACATGGTCGACGAGCTCTTCCCTCAAGCATACTCTGCGCGCGCCGTCGCTCCGTCAGACTCGGTAGCGAGGAGAAGAGATGTGCGATACGATCTCTCTGATGCGGATCTTATCCACATGGACGGACACATAGCCAACTATGTTGTGTTTCCACTCAAAGAGGGAAGCAAAACAGCTAGCATCAGCGCCGCACTGGAGACGGGACTGTCTGAGACACTGGCACAATTACCTCTTCTGGCTGGGCGGGTCTTGCAGAACGGTACGAAACGTTCATACGTGCAATGCCGTCCCCACGACACATGTGAGCTTGCTCTGAGGCACCTGGACGATTCCTTCCCATCGTACGAGACGCTGAGGTCGATGCACTTTCCACTGTCAATGTTACCGCGCGCGCTGATGTTGCCGCTGTCGATGCCGTTCATCGACAAGCATCAAAGAGGCGAGGAAGGAGTGCCCTGTTTGTTCTTGCAGGCCAATTTTGTGAAAGGCGGTGTGGTCCTGGCGACCGCCTGGCACCATCAGGTCGCCGACGCCTACTCGCTTGACACCTTCCTTACGTTGCTAGCTGAGAATACGCGCGCGGTCTTGGGTGGACACGTGCCACGCCTGAGTACGGCGTATGATCTCGACATCGACCGGACACCGTTCGTCGGGGTGAGCAAAGGCGAATACGAAGGTGTGGAAATCGACGACGATGGCTTCCCACACCAGCTGGCCTCCCTGGTCCGTCAAGGTCCGAGTAGGTTGGCTGACATGATAGCGTCAGGGAGGCGCTTGGGCAAGATCGTGAACATGCTCGTGCACATTCCAGAGGAGCGGGCCGCAGCCCTCAAGAAAACTTGCCTATCTGCAGCACGCAGGGACGAGTCCGACTTTGTGACAACATACCAATGCGTTTCGACGTTGCTGCACCGCACACTCGTGCGCGCGCGCCTGCGTACAGGTTGCATGCAGCCCAACGAGGCCACTGCAATCGTTCACGCCGTGAACCTACGTGGACGGGCGCCCGAGGTGAAGCCAACATACTTTGGCAACGCCGTCGCCCTATCCCTCATGACCCCAATGACCGCTTCAGAGCTTGTGGGTGATGAAGGTCTTCATCATGGCACCGTGAACTCACGGCACGATATTCGCAATGTCGGCCTAGACCACCTCCGCCGCTACGCCGGCGCGCACGCTGCGCAAGGCGCCGACACGGTCGGTTGGGCCATGCACGCGTTCGCCGCCACCGGTGCCATGATGACAAGCTGGCAACAGATGCGTTTGGCCGCGTACGATCTGGGCTTTGGCCCGCCTGCCGCATTGCGAAGTCCAGGCCTAGGCGTAGACGGCCAGGTGATCTTCTATCCAACCCTCCCGGGGCAGGGCGTTGTGGCGTTGGTTACTTCGCGTGAAAAGTGCATTCGGGCGATGGAGGAAGACGTAGAGCTACTACACTATGCTTGTGTATGGGATGTCGAAAACGACCTTGGCCTTTAAAAGTAAACCCATGTAAGTTAAATGTGTTGGATCAGCTCGTCTTGCAAGGCGCCTGGCACTCACATTTTCCCGCTCACTGGGTTTTCTCCAGGTACACCAATCTTTCGATACTCGGGTATGACAGCAGACCTGACAATGTTTAGCTTCTCAAATTGATATCTACTGATTTTTGATCATTTCTTCAACCATTCCTCTTGCTGCAAGAATGATTCCGTTTCACCAAGCGTAATGTCCTGATTGCTGCACTCCGAAGTCTTCTGCAGTAAGAAATTCTTGTTGCTAAATCTCAGCTCTCAATTCTTCATTAACAAAGATGTATCTCCTCGGAAACGTCTCACCTTATATGATACCGTAGGACTTCAACGATGCATCGCGCATCGCTGCAATTCTGGCGACACCACGATGATGTGATCCAGCCCCAGGATTATGCCACAAAGATGCGGAGTTAGTTACATTACTTCAATCAATCTTGAAGTCTAATTGACCTACTAGTATAGTTCTATAGCCATTTATACCGAGGTCTCAAGCTTGCACTAGCTAGTCATGAAGAAGATGACGATCGAAAGAAAACAAATAAATTTGTCGCAACTTGGGATGAATGTCTTCCCAACTCTAACCATAGCGGCGTCTCTATACAAACTCTCGTACCATTTCCTTCACGATGTTCCTCTCCAACGCCCTCTTCATCGCCTTCGCAAGCCTCGTCGCTTCATCTCCAACTCTAGGACTCTTCAGCAAAAGCACGATCAGTTGCCTCCAAGTAGGAGCTTCAGCCACTGCCCAGTGGACGAACAGCGCCGGCCAAACATGTACCTACACGGGCGTAGTCGGTAGCAATTACGGAGCAAATCCATCTGGCAGCGGAGAGTAAGTCTCGATCGAAACAACCGAATACCGTTGCATTCACTCACCATCACTAGCTACTCCTGCAACGGACGCTGTGGAGCCGGCTGCTCCGGTGCTCCGTTAGGGAATGCATACACACAAGACTGTTTCTCGCATGATGTTTGCTCGTACTTTAACAGTGCGAGTGGTGGTGCAAGGTATGTCGTCCTGTCTTCCGGTTTCGATGACACGAGCGCTAACGATGGCAGTGACCCGAACTGCGGTGCTGCTTTCAACGCTGCCGTCGACGACACCACCTTTGGCATCATTAATGGATGTGGAAGAACGAATCCCAACGACGGTGTCTCGAAGCCTAGTGGAAAGCCCACATGTGTTGATAGCAATGAATGACACGACTGAAAACGTCAACGCTGACAGAAGATTGGCAGAAGCTCAATGCCTTTCATCTGACACTAATTTCGATCGAGTTGGACCCGCCCAGACCTCTACACATACTTATCGAACCATTCCAGCATCTCTTTTGGTTCTTTCCCAAAGTGGTTGTAGCCATCGAATCTTCTGTCAGTGTTCTCAATCCATACCAATTTCTTCTCCTGCGAACCAAGGCAATCGTAGATCTCTTGACTATCTTTGGTGTCTATGAGGAAATCCTTTCGAACTTGGGCGAAGAGCGTTGGGACTTTGACGTTCTTTGCCAGAGGTATCGGAGTCAGCTCATTGAGACGGAAGCCAGTAAGTTCATGAATGCGGCGGTCAAAAGTTTTCAAAGTAGCCGAGATGTCCAGGTTCTGATCTTTCGCGGCTTTCTCAACGAAAGCGTGACCCGAGACGGCTTGCAACAGTATCATGGCCTTGACGTCGTCCTTGAAGTATTGCGGAAAGTGTGACATGGCGTGGATGGTCGAGTTGCCACCCATGCAGCGGCTGAGTAGACCGATGCTGGCTCCTCGGAGTTCTTCGCGGGATCGAGCGTAGTTCAAAGACCCAACAACGTCGCGGGCCTCGTAGTATCCCAGGGCGCCGCACACGCCTCCGGACCCTTGATTGCTCAGTCCATGGTTTCGCAGGTCGTATGCAATGACGTGGTATCCAGCTTCATTCAAAGCTTTGTAATCCGGCAAGAAGTTGACCTCGAAGCCACCGAATCCTCCATATCCTTCGACATGTCCAGGGAAGCCGTATCGATTGCATGTCATCGGATGATTGGCGATGATGAGTTTCTTCGAGCCGGGCTTCGGGATGTACCAGCCCTGCAAGACGGTACCGTCCAAGGAAGGGAAGAATATGTCCTCGTATTGCAGATCGTACTCGCTGGGGCGACGGAGAATGGGACTCCTTTGAGAATTTTTGAAAAGCAGTGCGTATTGCTCGACGAGATCATTGATCGCTTTGTTGGGTTCGTCGTTGCGAAATGCGTCCTGGGACGTGGCAGATGCAGGTGTACACATGCTTGAGGTTTGTGGGAAGACGCGATTTACCCTCGATCGATTGGGATGTAGAGGAAGATGATGACTTTTGGATCATTGATTACATCGATCGTTCGGTCAATACATATAGAAAAGCTGCCCCGAAAAAGCGGAGCAATGCCGATGTTTCTCGGAGTTGTATTGCGGGGGAACTCAGGGCAAAGATCATGCATGCCAGGTTCCTGCGTCACCTTGCAGTGAGTTTGAGACAGCCCTGGAAGCTCGAGCTTTTGCGGTGAGGTGGTGAATTCGGAAGACTGTGGAAGGAGTGAGGTGCAAGATTACAAACCATGGCGGCAAGTTGGTAGGGTTGGCGACCTCAACGTCCTTCGCTATCCTGACTCCAGAGTCCTCCGATATTTCCACATGAATTGGTCACGGTGCAAGCTGTTCTGCTCAGTAGTTAGCATAAGAGGACGCTACGGCCATTGCAGTAGATTTAGTAGAGTGTTCGGTTGACAAACACTGGGGCCGTCCAGCAAAGAGACGATGAAGACTAGCTGCAGCGAATGCCGTCGCAGGAAGCAAAAGGTGAGTCCTTCGCGGTCTTAGCTAGTCTTCTTGGTGCTCATGTTCAACAGTGCTCCGGAGAATGGCCCTGCCGTCGTTGTGTCGACCGCAAGCTGGCGCACAACTGTCACTTCGAGACTGCTTTACCTAACTCTGAACGGTCCACTAGTGCGTAAGTGGATTGGATACTTTACTGGCATGGATTTACGTTGTGGCTTATAGCTGATCGCATTAGAAGTGCGCCCCCGTTCTCTTCAGATGATATTTTCACGAAAAGTGACGATCTGTGGCGGTCTGCAACTGAAACACTACCACACGACCCGAAATTGCTTGGTTATGCTGATGGCCTCAAGCATCTAGGTCTAGAACACCTAGACATCGAAGTACTACCTACTCCTGCTTGTTCTCCATACTATGCTGATCTGATCTAGTCTGCGAACGTATCAGAAACAGACGTGGCAGCAGTGCCTTGCGAGGAGATGCAAAGAGCACTACAGACATTGCCGACGAGATCCATGACTGGTGAGCAAAGACGTTAGCTCTACGTGACACTCGCAGTGCCGCTAAACGCTTTCAGATATGCTTGTGAATGAGTACTTGCGAACCGGCAACTACGCATACTACACGCTTCACATCCAGTCCTTCCTGCAAGACTACGAGGCGTGGTGCAACACACCTTCCCATCAGCGCACCGCCATGAAGCCTTTTGCCAGCTTACTCTTACAAGTAGCTGCACTGGCGACTCAAGGTCTGGCTGGCGCACTAGCACAGCACATCGAGTACGAACTTGGAGAATCCACGGATCAAACTTCGCGGAAGTTCCATTCCGCAGCTGTCCAGCTGAGCAGAACCATAAGTCCGGGATCAGGTGGAGTCCACCAAGGACTACAGTGGCTACTTGCTGCTTCGTGGGCAAAGAGCGAAGGCTGCATCACAGAGGCCTGGCATTTCGTTTCTGCAGCAGTCCGAGAGGAACAGGAATGCGGTAAGGATTGATCGAAATCATCCACAATCTCAAAGAGCATCGCTGACCTTCCAGGTATGCATCGATCAGAGCCGCCAAAGGGATGCAGCGAGACGGAAATCGAACTAAGTACACGCTTGTGGTGCTCTACAGTGCTATGGGACTGGTGTGTCTTTCCATTCCCCAATTAGCGGTGATGCCTCTTAACACTGCATAGGCAGATGTCTGAATGGCTGAGTCGGCCCATGTTGATTGAACAAAGCGAGTCTGATGTCAGGGTTCCTAACCTGAGGTTCGACCAGATCGAACAGCATGCAATCTCACCCTTCACCAAACTGTATCTTCAATACACGCTGGTACAAAAGCTGTCCTCGAAGTTCGGTCGATTGAACGCTCCGAAGTCGCCGGCAGAAGTCTTCCAGATCCTGGATACAATCGAAGGATGGACATCAAGTCTTCCACCAGAACTAGCTCTTCTAGCGCCCGACACGTCTAAAGATCTGACACATCCTTGGATACCAGTCCAAAGAGCACAGCTTCATTGCTTCTTGCAAGAGGTCAAGTTCACTCCGACAAGATCGTTCATGATACGCTCAACATCAAGTCCGGAGACCCACGAGGATGGCGTGCTGCGAAAACTGGGCGCAACTGCAGCACTGGAAAGCATCGAATCTGCTTTACACTTCCTCCGAGTCCTGCGCGGGGTGCGAACACGATACCATTTCGTCATCTTTGTGCTTTTCGATACGGCGGCGGCAATTTGCTCGGCGCTGATCCACGACCGCGCGAAGAGTCTGCCTTCGAGGTGTCGCCTTTTACAGGCTATCGTGCTAGCCAATCGCGGATTGGAACAGCTCCCATACCTCAACGTCTCCGCCTTTGGTGCCACTCGTCTTCTGAAGTGGCTTTCGTCTCGAATCCCACTTGGGAACGACGAAAAGCTACTCCTGCAGTCGATGCATGAATCCAACGAAGGACATTCTGATGCACCAGCGTCTGTGTCGGGAGCCCACCCCAGCCAGATCCCAACGCCAAGATCAGAGTTCCAACCCGCGAATACCTTGACATCAGCCCTCATAGACGAGACAGCGTCGATCGGAGCAGACGACGGCCTATTCATGGGTCACGCTTCCAACGATGCCGATTGGGAAGCCATGCTTGACATTGATCTGGGCAGCATCCATCAGATCTGGGACTACTCGTCTCTAGAACTAATCAATACAATGCACTGAGATTTGCCGGAGGCTTACCTTGGCGTCATCAAGACTCAGCAGTCGAAATGGTAGACTGCGGCACGTAGTATGTCGAGGTATCCTCGACCAGGGACCGTTGCGGCAACATCCTACTGCCGCGGATTCCTTGCCCTCCTTATTACCCAAATGACTTGCCCTTAAATACGTGTTGAGTAAGATACCAGAGTACGAAAGTGGATGCATCTGTACGTGAGTTTCAGTCTTTCAATTCCTTCGTCTCGTGCCCAACCAAACCCGCAGCGGGCGTGTGGGAAATAATCCGGACGAGCGTCGAAAACCTACCTACCAATCATCCAAAACTGAAGATTCACACAACCCAAGCGTTGTATAAAGCTTTCCCAAATTTGGACCTAGAGAGGTTCATTGTAGCTCTGAAGGTCAGGTCGTCGACGGGTTCGCTGTCCTGTCTTGGTCTCTTTGCTCAGAGGCTGGAGCTGACTGCAATCCTCCAGCAACGGAGGACACACCAACAGAGAAGACACCATCACCACATGTCCGGCCTGAGAATGCCTTATCGGGCCACAACTTGCATCATGACAATTGCCAAGCTAGATGGTGTTGATACACACAGCTCGCATCAATCAAAGCCTGTTGGGCCGCTTAGGCATGTTGAAGGTTGGAAAAGAACTTTCGTCTCATCTTTTCTTCCCAAAGTGAAGTGTGAGACACACGTTGTAGCTATATTATGCTCATTTCTCTAGGAATACCATCGAACGACAGCAACGTCGTTTCGGCAATAATGGTCTAGTGGTTATGATTGCCGCCTTCCAAGCGGCAGAGCGGGGTTCGATTCCCCGTTATTGCATTCCAATCAACTCGATTCGAGTGTGACCCATTTTTTTCGCATTTCTGGGGGAGGATATCCGTGCCCGGAGGCGACGGCAAGGGCCAATGGCTGAACACAAGGTAGAGGGCGGCCAGGCGGTCTTGTTTTTGTTGTCAGATCATGGGGCCCGCATGAAATGGTTAAGCAATATCGATTTGCGGATTTGGAGGGATGAGTATGCTGCATACGCAAAAAGGGCCCCCGAGGTGTGATAGCATGAAACGAAGCAACGAGTCACAGAGACGAGAATAGCACGACAACTACCCAGAAGACAGAAGCAATATTACATGGAAAAACTTGCATTCAGATTATTGTAGTTATAACGTTTGTTTTTGGCATCCATCAACCCGCCCACATTATCCCCTCCTAACCCCATCCACCCATCATTCAGACCCGTTCCATTCCACCGCCCCCCATTATATACCAGTCGCTAATATAAACCTCGTGTGTGTGTGAAAGAATAATATGCAAGACCGCCCAGACCAGACTAGACTGGACTGACTAGACCCTACTCCTCGGCCTTCTTCGGCTGCTCAGCCTGCTCGCGGCTCTTCTCAAACATCGCCTTGAAATCGGCATTACTCCTCGCAGGCGCAGCAGAGCCATTCGTCTCGCCGTCGGCCGCCGGTGCGCCGCCGCTGCTGGTCTTTGCAGCAGTGCCTACACCACCGAATCCGCCTCTCTTGTAACCGAGACCTCCCCGTCTTCCACCGCGCTGTTGGCCCGGTCTTGCGACGGCTGCGGGACGCATTCCTCCGAAACCGACGGCAGGGACTGCAGGGCCATCCTGGTTTTTCTTCACCTTCGCGAAGATCTCGGCGACTTCGCCGGTCTTAACACCCTCTCCTAACGCGGAAACATCGACGCCCGCGCGCACGCTGAAGGCGGCTTTCATGTCTGCAAACTCGACGATGGCGGCATTACGATCCCTGCGGAGCTGGATTTTGACGATCTGGCCGTGCTTCTCCATCTCTGAACGGATGCGAGCGTCGTTGACCGTGTCGGGGAGGTTGATGATCCCGATCTTACGCTCTCGGACAGTCTTGGCCATTTCGTCGTTGCCAGCGTTAGACGCTGAGGCCATTGAGACGTCGGAGCCGCGGCGGTTGTGTCCGTTCGCCGACGGTTCGGGTGAGGCGGATTGCTTGATGATGATGTCGGTCTTGCGGGCTTTATCCTTGGGCGCATCTCCACCGCGGGGCGTTGCGAGCGAGATGTTGACGATGCGATCGTGGAAGGGCTTGTTGTTGCCTTCCTCCACTGCTTTCGCTGCTTGGTCCGCAGTGGAGTACACGATGAAGCCGTTGCCGAGTCGCTTGCCGTCTGCGCGCTTGAGCAGGTTCATGGAGACCACGTTGCCGTACTGACTGAAGAGCGCCTTGATCTCCTCAGTATCGGCAGTGTTGTCGAGATTCTTCACAAACACTTCCCTGCCCTCGGCTTGTGGACCGCCCCTGTTCTTCTTCGCCTCTGGATCCGAAATCTTGGCGACCAATCGATGTTGACCGTCAAGCATTTTACCATCCATCGCATTCTCCGCGGCTTGTGCCTGCTCGGCGTCGATGAACTGAACGTAGCAGAAGCGACGGCGGCTGTTGAACTTGAGGCTGGGGAATCGTACGTTGATTACCTCGCCATATCCTTCGAAGAGCTTTCTGACGGCAGGCTCGTCGAATTCCGGAGGGTAGTTGGTGACATACAGCGTGCTTCGGCTGCCGCCTTGGATGTGTACTTCGTGGCCGTTGAGATCTTTCCCATTGCGGATCTTCGCGGTAGAGACATCTTCAGGCGTTTCAAATTCCACTGTGGCCACAGCTGTCCCGTTGTTCGCATGTGGCACAATGTTGACTGATTTGATCGTGCCACAATCGCGGAAGAACTTCCGCAGATCCAGCTCAACAACATTTGCATCGAGATTCGTCACAGTGATGGTCGAGTTCTCACGATCCCGCTTAGCTTGTGCGTTCGCCGCTGCTGCTGGGTCCTCGGGTGCGTTGGCTGAATCAGGTGCATCCTCGGTTTTCGACTTCTTGTGCATATCGTCCTCTTCCGTTTCGGTGCGTTTGCGCTTGTCGCCAGTTGATGCTTCCACGACTTGCATAGCGGCTGCCTGCTCCTGTAGTTGTTGTGCTGCTATTGCAGCAGCCTCTTCGGCCTCCTTTGCCCGTCTAGCAGCGTTCCTCTTTGTATACTCTCTGGCCTGGATACCAGCGGCCTGCAGCTTCTCAACGCTTTCGTGCTGTTGGAAATGTGTCATGTAAAGTTCGATGGCGCTTTCGGGCAAGTCGAGGTTCTTCTGTGAGAGCATGCTTTCCACCACCTCCGTAGCCAGATGAGGCGCAGTCTCTGTTGTTTCAATGCGATGGGTATCGCTCAGACGTTCGTGGCCCCAGAAAAGCATCTCCCAATTGTAGTATCGGTGCCAAAAGTCGAACGAGTGGCCCTGCTTTGGCACCAGTCCGCGCCAGATGTTGCGTGCGTCTTCAACACGGCGAGCTTCCGACAAGAACTTCATCTGCGTTCTCTCGAGGCGGTAAAGAGGGTCGCCTTGGAAGTCTTCACCGTACACCTTTCGTCCAGCTTGCTGCACATCTTCGAGCGCCATCATAATGCCCACCTCGGCTGTGTCAAGGTCGTCCTCCGAGCTTGTCGAAGTGAATGCGTTGCGCCGAAGGTAGCTGCACCACTCCATGAGTACCTTTACCAACTCTTCCATCCCGCCAACGTCGAGCAGTCCAGAATTAGTGGCACGGTGCTTGATTGACTCGATTTCTTGGTAAGGTTTGCGCTCGACATCGGAGCGCAAGATACGTCTGGCCCAAAGCTCGCCCGACCAAGGGCAGTGTCTTGTGGCACGTTCCAGTAGAGGAAGCACCGAGGATGACGGGTCATGCGAAGATGGCTTTTGGCTGATAACAAAGTCCACGTAATCGAGCCACCATTCTGTGTGAGTTGGGAATCTTAGTAGGGCGCGCTCGAACAAAGCAGCGCGAAGTTCTTTCTCGTACGGTCCGCCACGTTTCCTGGATCTAGGAGATTTCTCCCACTTGAGATACCGTGTGAACTCGTTGAACGTCTCATTCTTGTCACCAGAATTGATCGCTCGCTCGAGTTTGAGCTCATGCTCTTCGCGTAGTCCCATTTGTACTTTCGCGGGTTCGGCGATTTCATTCACCTGAGCCATTGCTGCCTCCCAGTTGTCGCCGTGGATCCTAGTCATGAGAGGCCAGAACAGCTGTCGAGTCTCCTCCCAGCCAGCGCTAGGAATGCGCAATCGCTCAATGAAATGATTTTGGGCTTGTTCGAGCTCCTGCTGGGTAGCCCTGTTGAGGTCATCGGGCTGGATAGCCAAGATATAGCGGTTCCAGATGGTGTGACTCTGATCGATTCGCCATTGAGTGGACGTGGCACCTTGCTCGAGCACACTGATGAGAATTTCCTTGGTGAAGAGATCTTTGCAGACTTCCTTGTCCTCTTCATTCCAGCCTGACTGGTCGGCGCCCGGGACATTGTTGCATGCCGCATAACTCGACTCGATCCAGTTGGCGTATGCTGACCACAACGCGACGGACGCTGGCTCGTCTTGGACGGCTTTCTGAAATAGCTCGGTCACAGCGACGCGTTCTTCGCTCGACTTGGCAAGCAAAGCTTCATCCGAGAGCCAGTCAAGCCAGACATCTTCGCCCACAGCAAAGCGCGAGTCCATTGATTCACGAGCTCCACGCAGCTCGGCGAGCAGGCCAAAGCTACTCGGGTCCTGGCCGGGCTCATCGCTTCCTTCCGGAGGGTAGCAGTGAGTGACTAAACCCTTGTGCAAAAGGCTGATGAGCTGTAGGTGAGAGTCGTACGCATAAGAGCTTTCGCCGAGGTGGTTGAGCAAATCAGTCACAGTTTGCGACTCGGCCTCGGATAGGGCATTCGATGTGAAAGTGCGCGGTGGCGGTGTTTGCGCCGGGGCCTCGGCCATGGTGATGTCGGCGACAGACTGCGATGAGATGGCGCGGCCGATGGGTGGTGCGGTGGCTGAAGACTGGTTGACGACGGAGGGTGAGCGGCGTGTAGGCACGCTGCTAGAAGATGGGGAGTCGTTGCGCGAAAAAGGCTGACGTTGCATGGCGGCCAAGTCTTGCAGGCGCGGAGCGGGATCAGCCGGTGAACGTCTGGAAGCTGTTTGCGTGGAGCTGTACTCACCAGCCAGCGTGTCCATCTGCGGCGTCGAGCGAGTCGAGCTCTGCGATGAATGCCGGTGCGCCATTACAGGTCTCTGCTGCACCGGCACCGCCTGCACGTAGCCATACGTGTGAGGCGCCTCTCCGCCACCGGACGGCGGGTGCAGAGGCCTGAAGTTCGGGGAGGCGGTCTGTTGCGCCTGTTGTTGCGCCTGTTGCTGTTGCCCGGGCTGGTACATATGGTGGTGGTGCTGCCCTTGAGGATTCGCATTTGCATACGCATGCGCTGCCGGTGATGGATGGCCACTCGTGTCCATTCTCTCTGGAGAGCGTCTGACTTCCCGGCTCAGGGTGGACTGGTTTCGTTTGCCACCGGCGGCAGGCCGCCGTGGCTTTCGCGGCAACGGCATGCTGGTCGGTGGCGATGGCTGGGACTGCGAGTGCGAAAGGGCTCTGGAGCCGCCTTCGTCTGGCGACAACAACCTGTTGATGTCCATTGCTGGTGCTGGCTGGGACAGAACAAGCAGAAGCGGACAGCCCTACGAATATTCTCAAGAGGCGCTCAGCAATTTACGCGCATTACACCCCCCAAAACGGCCGGTGGTCGCGCGGATGCGGCCTCTTCTACGCCAGACAGCTCGTGGATGCGGTGGTGGACGATGGCCAGATGGGCGCGCCAGAGGAGAGATACAGCAGTAAGCTGGGATGGTGTTAATGGCGGATTGACGGAAGTGACGAGCTTGGTCGGAAAAGCCTCCGCGCGGATTGGGTTTGAATCGCAACGATTTCGTGCAGGCATAGCCTCGTGCCAATAACCCTAAGGTAACGTTAGCTACCTACATGTTTCAGGTTTTGACTACGCGTCACTAGGTTGACTTGGATAATGCCCGCGATTACTTTCAATCATTTGCACGTTCACTGCGATGCAGTTTGTATTTTCTCCCAGGCGATAGAGTGGCTACACAGAGACCATCTCATCACAACTCTGCTTACGAAAGAATTGGAATAGTCGCTGTAAATTATTACTAACAACCTCAACAACACATGGCTCCCTGCTAGCTTCTTCCATTTGGCCAAAGCTGCTTCATTAATAGAGATCGGCCCATCTGGATTAATCGGTCTGGGCTTCGGAGAAGAACAACCCTTGCAAAAACACCTACCCGTATTCGTCTCTGCAATGTAGTGGGTCGGATTTCACTTGAGCAGTGTCTAAGGCAGTGTCCCTAAGATTATACATGTAATGCTGGAAGATAGAGATGTTGACTAAATAAATCACCCCCAGCGGTACTACGCCCCAAGGCACTACTATATACTATAGCATTATTTAAAAATTATGACAGACGGTTTTGCAATCAATGGCATGGTCAATCGGAGAGCTCTAAATCTGCCCGCTAAAGGCATCTCCGTAAGTTCGCCGCACCTGCCTCGATTGTCGGCTACAGACTTCGTCTCGAGACGATGCACACCACCGCTGTATAGCAAGTCGTCGGTCTCGAGCAATTAGCAGTGCCTCATCCGCCCACAATGAGCGTATCAGCACCCATAAGGCGCCTCGCGCCCAGATGTATGTCTCCAATCAACCTCAAGCCTCCAACATAGCCCTAACAATCCCCTCCAAGGCCTCTACAGTAACCCCCGAGTCCAAACCAAACCCTCCCTCTTCACAACACCAACAACCCGCCACGCCTCCTCCGACAGCAACCCGCCCAAAGAATCCAACCCCATCCTCGATGACTTCCGCCGCAAGAACCCCAACGTCGCCGCCGAAAACCCCGCCGGCCCAACCATGACCCGCGGCGACATCGCTGCCTCCTCCATTTTCGAAGACGACCGCCGCGCCCAACAACAAGCCTCCGACGCCGCCTCCGCCGAATCAGCAGGCGAAACCGCCACCACCCAGACCGGCGGCAAGCCCCGCGACCGCAACAACATGCTGCGCGTGCTAGACCCGGACCCCAACGCTCGCGAGCGCTGGGAGCGCAAGAAGATCATCCAGAGCATAACCAAAGGCGGACGCCTGTCCAAACCGGAATTCCTGATGCAGACCGAGCGCGAGCACATGGCCAAGAGCGAGATGATGAAGACGAGCACGAAGAAGCTGGGCATGCTGGCGCGACAGATCCAGGGTAAGACGCTGGACGAGGCGATTGTGCAGATGCGCTTCTCCAAGAAGCTGGTCGCGCAGGACGTGAAAGCGCACTTGGAGGCTGCGCGGGACGAAGCTGTGGTTATGCGCGGGATGGGATTGGGACGGGTTGGAGCCAACGCTGCAGAAGCCGAGAACTTGAACGCCGCTTCGAAGGATGTTTCCGGCACGCAGCCTGCGAAGCTCGTTGTCTCGCCCTCGTCGCCGCTGGACATCCAGCTCAAGGACGGCAAGCGCCACACCGTGACCGACACTTCGAACATTTTCATCGAGCAGGCTTGGGTGGGTCGCGGGACGTATGGAAAGCTGCCGGATTACCGCGCGCGCGGCAGGACGTACATTATGCACACGCCTTGGACGAGCTTGAGCATTGTGTTGAAGGAGGAGGCGACGCGGGTGAGGCAGTGGCAGGAGAGGGAGGACAAGAGGCTGAAGCAGAGGAAGGAGAAGGTCTGGGTGCCTTTGCCTGATAGGCCGGTGCAGGGTATTCGGGGACAGTGGTATTCGTGGTAGAGGGAGGGGTGTTTTGCTTGTATTTTAGAATGTAAATTACACAATGTCAAAGAAGAAGAAGTGGGCAAGACAATGTCGAAAAGCCGAAGGAGGGTACCATCATCATGTTCAGAATCACTTTTTTCTCTCAATCTCTCAATCATCATCAGCCGCGACCGCCACCAACTTTCCCTATATAAAAACCAGAAACCAAACCAAACCAAACCAAACCCTTCCTCACACCATCCCCAACAACCCCCTCAACCTCTCCCCACCCACCTTCAAAACCTCCCACCCCTCGCCTGTACTCTTCCTCCTCCCATCCCCCGCACCAACCTTCTCCTCCCTCGCCCTAATCCCCTCCAACACAGCCTCCCTCACCCTCCCCTTAACTTCCTTCCCCGCAAACCCCAATGCGCCTTCAGTCCAAAGCAACCTCAACAACACCTCAACACAAATCCCCACCCTCGCATTCTCGTTTGCGTTAGAGACATTCGCGGCGAAAGGCGCAAAATGCGTCGCGAAGGATTCGGGCGTCAGGGAGTTTGCGTTGCTTATGGGCGCTAGGGAGGAGAGGAGGGGGCGCAGGAGCATTTGGGTTAGGGAGGCGAGGGAGTTGGGGTCTAGGCCGACTGTCGCGGTGGCGGTGGTGTTTGATAACAGGAGGTAGGAGAACACCGGGAGCGACAGAGGCCGCAAGAACTCGGTGTAGAGGTCGAAGAGGTCTTCGGGGTCGAGGAAGAGGGTTGGAGCGAGCGAGGAGAAGTGGGAGAGGAGGGCTAGGGCGCGGAGGCGGAGGTGCAGGGAGGGGAGGCCGCCGTGGGTTGAGAGGGGGGTTGTGGAGGTATCCTTCTGGGGCGTTGGGGTTGCTGCTGCTGCTGCTGCTGTTGTTGAGGAGGCGGGGGAGTCTTGACGGCTGGCGTTTGTGCTTGAGTGGCGGGTTGATGCACGGCGTGGTGGCGCCCCTGGGCCGCCTGGTGTTGAGTCGTTGTCGTTGCTGTTGTGGTCGTCCGAGTCCGAGTCGAAGTAGTCGCCGAAATCGCCTTGGTCTAAGTCTAGAGTGCGTTTGGTGCCGATTTTGACGTCTGCTTTGCTCTTCGGAGGTCTGGTCTCGTTGATGTAGACTGACGGGAATTGGTTCAGCGAGGGCTGCGTGCCGTCCGCGAGAATCGCACGCATGATGCGGCGTTTGGAGTTGCGGCCTTGATCAATGAATAGAGCGAGATAGGTGGCGAGGAGGGATTTGCTGAAGATCTTGTCTTTATTCTCAGGAGACTCCTGCGCTGCTTGCCGATGCCGTGCGTCCAGGTCGTCTTCGAGCACGTCGAACATGAATTCTAGCCACAGTCTCCATCTGTCCCAGCGGTTCTTATGGGCTACGGAGCAATTGAACGCCCAGCCTACTGCAGCCCAAAAGTCTTCAGCGTTACCGAAGAGAGACTCTTTCTTCGCGTAACTCGAGCGGATTCGTCCCGGGTCGTCGTTTTCATCATCACTACTGATGTCGGACTGGCGGCCACGAGCTCGCTTCGAGCGTGAGGATCCGGAGTCGCGGAATTGAAGAGCTTTTGCAAGGCCGGATGCGTCGGCCGAGGTCAGGCTGTTGAGGTGGTGAAGATATTTCAGGGCTTCATCGGCGGCGACATGTTTCTCTTTAGAGGTTGTCCGGGTTGTCATGGACGGGTGTACGACCAGCGTGGCAAGCAGGCTGAGATGTTGTGGAGGAGGTACATGTGCTGGTCTGGCTGTGCCATTGCCTGCTGTGACAGCGCTTTGGAGCAGCGCGATGGCTTGTGAGTAGAGTTGCTCTTCAATGCAGACGGTGCAGTGTTCCAGTAGTTGTGCTGGGAGGGTTTGCACGCTGCGATATGATGGAGCCGGTCTTCTGGGTTCCACTTGAGATGACTGAGGCGCACTGCTGGGTGGTATGTCAGGCTGGCCCATCTTGACGGGATTTTTTGGTTCTTTGTTCGGTTGTAGCGCTGCAGTGTCAAGGCCTTGGTAGTTTTTGATTTGTTGACAAGTGAGTTCTGCAATTACCAAGACTGAGGTGGTGCTTGAGAGCGCGACGCGTGCTTCTAGCAGCTCAAACGACGCGCCGACAAGCAAACATCATAAATCGTTGAATCAAACCTCGAGATTAAGGGGTCTCAAGATCATGCTGTGATTGTCACTATTGAAAAATTCAGCTAGTTTGTCACATGTTGGGTTGTTCTTGCTGTCTGGTGAAGTCCATCCAGCAATTCCCGCTTCCCTCGTGTGATCCTTCAGTGACTTCCACGATTTGTCTCATGCATCAACATAAACTCGATTTTACGCCCACAAGTCAACACCATAAGATCACCTAGTTGATAGAATCATCAGGGACTCGATATATAACTAGAATTCAGGCCACATGGATGTTAGAGCACCATCTTGTAGATAAGGAATCGTGACATGAGGGTTAGTGTTGGGGTTACAGATGACACCGAAAAGAAATTCCCGTATCGAGAAGATCTAAAGAGATAGAATCATCCCTGCGACAATCAGCTTGAAGAAGTTCCAAGCGATATCTTCATATGTGTGATGTTGACAGAGTTACTTGTATGTGACTTGGGCATCCGAAGACTTTTGGTGACCATCGTTAGATGTAGACAATCCACTAGCGCCGGATGTTATGCAGCCAATCGGCGCTCTCGCTGAAAAAGCACTTGTCCTCGAGCGACTTCCCTCACTCGGAGGCTGGTGACGACGAACTTCACACATCACTCGATCACTCGACAAGGTATACATTTAGTGAAGCATCGACATCGCGTCTTCCACATCATGCTTTCATTATCCGCCATAATCAGCCTTCCATTTCGCCGGTGTCAAGCTTCCAGTAAGCCACCACGAAGCATCCCAGTGGCATGATGGAGTGGTCATCGACTCATGGACCGGGGAGCTCTCTGCCACGCTTTCAAGCCTCCCGGAGAGCCGACCGCAGTACCTCGCTCAATGTAGGCGATCTTTCCAAGATCAATCAGGCTGTTTTGCCGTCTTGCGTGTTAACAATGCTCAGTCCACGTCCTAGGCGGCTCTGTGAAGCTTGGCTGGAGTCTTACAGCCAAGCAATATGCTTGCGACAACAGACTCGGGTCTCATTCTCATTCTCTTCCTCTTCCTCGTCTCCTTCCCCTTCTCTTTGTTCTCCCGCACTATATCCCAATTGACAACACAAGACGAGAACATGACAGAAGCGTGTAGTCACGCCGTATTATCTGGCACAGCAAAGGACTGGGTCCTCTCCACTCAGCCCAAAACCCCTGGCAGCAATGATCCCGACTACGACCACATCCGCCATATGCTAGCACCGAACGCCATTCTCCGTTTCGGCCATAAGTATTTCGTCTCTACAGCACCGCATCTGCAGCACGACGAGTCGCCAGATGACTTCGTGGACCGGCTGAAGAGCATGTCGGCTTTCCTTCAGACTTGGCATATCGACATTGTCAGCGTTGCCGCCGATGTTGAGAATCACAGTGCCGTGGTCAGGGCTGTCTTCAACATGCATGCGAAGAACGATCCTGAAGTCGTGCAAAATGAGATCCTGTTCTGGTGCCAGATGGATGAGAGTGGGAGGAAGGTGGTGGAGTCTACCGAGTTCGTCGATCCCACTGCGTTGATGGCTTTGAAGCCGAAGTTGGAGGCGGCAAAGGAGGCGGAAGCGTCGCGAGCTCACCTGTAATAATTCGGCATGCGTTGGAGAGCACGTAAGTCAATTCTTCACCAGCGACACGTCTCTGATGACCGCGCTTGTGTAGGTCTGACCGCACCACAGAGCATCGACAGTACTCGGTCAAAGTCCTCGTGTAGGAAGTATCGACGCCGGCGTCATTGTTATACGTCCTCTTTATCTTCGCTCTATTTACTTCAGTGGTCCAGCAAATTGTGGACCGAGTACTGGATCTCCAGTATCCGAGTATAGTCAGCCACTGAGAGACTGGAAACGGGAGCACGTGGAACATGAACACTGGACCAGTCGAGTTCGTGGCCAACTTCAGTGAAGGGAGAACGCTGAGGTGACCTTTTAACTGGCTGGTCCAAGCCCCAAGCTACCTACTTCACTTCGCCTCGTTGTCGCGCTAGCGCGGTAAGTGCTTTTACCTCCCCTTCAAAGCTGCACAAGCACTTCCTCCACCACCACACCACAACAGAAGTCGCGCTCCCCAACAGAAACACAAACACACCCACCATCCAACCACCCAATCACCACCCAGCCACAAACACATCACACAACATTCCAACACCATACTCTATTCATCCACCCCAAAACACACGTGCAAAACAAAACAAAACCGGCAGGCACGGACGAGAACATGGTCGAGCACTGGCTGAACAACGGCTTTAGGCTCGGGGTTCGAGGGTTGACGGCCTACCCGCCGCACCCGCAAGCTCGCCAAAACATGGCCGAAACCCTGCGAGAGCTCCGTCACATCCGCGAGACGATGGAGACCGACATCGCCGAGGAGAGAGTCCCGCAAGTCGCACACGACGTGCTGCTCGGACGAGCGCTTGCAGTCATCGCGACAACCAAGACCACTGCCGACAAGGTCCGGACGGAGCGCAGCAACCTCACCGAGACAACTCAGACCGACATCACCGAGGAGAGAGTCCCCAAAGTCGGACAGCGCGTGATGCTCGAACTTGTACGTTCAGCAGTTGCGGAGATCAAAACGCTTCCTCTCGAGTTCACCCAGCAACATCTTGTCCCCCCACACAACAAAGCCATCGAGGCGTTACACACCGAGATTGCCGAGCATATCCTATCACACCTGATGCTCGAGGATCTACTCCGCGTTCAACAGGTCGATCGCAAGATCTTCGAGATCATCGAAGGCTCTCCGTCTCTACAAAAAGCGATGTTTCTCAAGCCGCGTCTGACGGGGCCGTTCGCGATGTTCCCTTCGATGTAAGTTGACGAGGTGGTCTGCCCGCGGTCTAACCTAGACGGTCTGCATATTAACGTGGTGGCGGCAGTGGACCCGTACACCTTTCGCAGCGACATGTTTCTCGCCATCCAGAGCGGCGTGCGTCTTGTGGACGAGAAAGTTGGAGCGAGGGTGGCATCCATGCTCGTCAGTCAGCCGCCCATCTACGTGATGCAGGTCACCATGACGTGCTGCTGCAGACACAGACGACCATACCCATCTGAGACCCTGAACGAACGCTACGAGACTTTCGTGTTGAAGGCAGAAAATGGCATCACCATTGGGCACATGGTCGAGGCGACCAAGACCATCCGCAAGCTGCATCACTTGTGTGACTTGCGTGATAGGTCTTACGACAATCACTACTTCAGAGACTACACGGAGCCCGCCTTGCCGAATTTCGAGACCATTATTACGCTCGAGCGACACGATCCATTGTATGTGAAGGGCATGGCTTTCCGGGAAGGGGAGTTGGAAGAGGATCAAGCCGAAATCGACGAAAGGAATTGTATGTACCTTGAAAATCCGAATTTGAGAGAGGGAGATTACTGACAATGTCATTAGTTGAAACTCGTTCACGACTCAAGAAAACCATGCAGGAGCTTGAGGTCGACGATTAAACGGCCACAAGGCACACGATTGTGAGACTGGGCGGAAGGAAGAGCGCAGTTGATCTTGACGGACGCGACACACGAAGTTGACGAATCGGTATGTCGGAGTGCCCGAGCGAATGAAGTTACGCGCATGAAAACCAAGACTCGGGGCTGGAAAGGGACGCTTGGTCGAGAGGCCACCTACAAAAGTGACAAATCAGATTGTTTGGAGAGGAAGCACAAGGACCTTCTTGGACTCGATTTGCTAGCGTTTGATTCAAGCCCCGAGTGCAGAGGCGTTATCGCTTTACTGGAGACTTGCGGTTCGCACTTTTGGATTACTGCAGGCTAGAGATAGCTACCCGAACTGTTTTTATTGATTGCGTGAGATTCATATCTCATCACGTGATTGTTCATAGGTGAAGTGAAGTAAGAGGTTCGTAATTGCCACCTATATTTTTCAACAACCTCAAGGGCGGCCATAGACGATCAGTTGGATAACGCGATAATGATTGCTTGATCGCATGTATCGTGCCATCAAATAAGGCTCTTTGCACATTGGTCAACCAAGTACAACGTGCGCCTTAGGCTGAAATCGATAACGTTGGCGGCCACTTGACTCGACCCCACTCCTTCTTTCTTGAACCCCACCATCAAGCATCGTCACCTCGAGTCTACAGACCACTTTTAAGGCTTCGCCCACATTTACCACTCACTCAGTCCTACAGCACTAAAAACCACACATACCCATACCATCGCTATCATGGCCGACACAGCAACCGCCTCAGATGTCCGCCCGCCCAAGTCGGTAGTCTACTGCGGCGTCTGCTCGCTCCCCCCAGAAGTAGGTACGACACTTTCGTCGCAATCCATACCACAAACCACCTCACCCGGCAACGCCCACTAACACTTCCGTCCCTCAACAGTACTGTGAATTCGGCGGCACGACCAAGAAATGCTCCGAATGGCTCTCCACCGCCCACCCAGACCTCTTCAACCAACTCTACTCCTCCGAAGCCCTGTCCCAAAACCTCTCCTCCCTCAGCGTCGACGCCCAAAAGCGCGCCGAGAAAGACGCCCAAAAGAAAGCCGCCAAAGCCGAAGCCGCCGAGGCCCGCGAGTCCGAAAAGCGCGCAACCTCCAAAGTCATCATCAAGCGCGTCGAGCGCAACAAGCGCAAGCACGTGACCGAGATCTCCGGCCTCGAGCACTTCAACATCGACCTCAAGAAAGCCGCCAAAGAGTTCGGCAAGAAGTTTGCGACTGGAAGTTCGGTTACGAAGACCGCGAGCGGCGGGGAGGAGATTACGGTGCAGGGAGATGTTAGTGATGAGGTGTTGGAGTGGGTGACGGAGAAGTACGATGTGCCCGAGGAGAACGTGGAGCAGATTGAGGATCGCAAGAAGGAGAAGAAGGCCGCGCCGCCGATGGTGGCGCCCCAGCCGACGTAGAGCGTCTGTTCGTGGTGTGATTTGATTTGATTTGATTTGGAATGAGATATGAAAGTGCTATGACTGCTTTGTGGGAGATGGCTCACGATTCTTCTGATAGGGTGGGAGGGTTTGAAAAAAATGCGATCGTTATACTTACAGCATTGGGCGGCGAAAATATGCTTCAATTCTGGAGCGAGAAGGAATGAGATGTCGAAATGGCATTACTTGGAAGAGAAACAATGAGTGAATAGAAACCGGCTCCAAAGAAACCGCGGGTATAACTCGCTCACAAGAACCGAAAAACTCTCACACAAAACGCTCCCTTCGCTAACACGAGGAACAAGATTGTATCACAATGGGACAAGCTGCACGGCGTGTCACACTGCCTCAAGGACTCATTCGGAAGGGAATAGATCGCTCACTTCGAAGCTCAGTCTGCTTGAATTCTTCTTGTTACTCCAACATCCAGACTTCATCTCCAACCCACTCGCTGTCATCAGTTTCATACTACACCAACGATACACCAACGATCCACCTCCAAAACAGCGTCAACGAAGAACATGAGCGACAAATTGGTGGATATTGTCAACAAAGCAGACAAGGGATATAGTTCCATATCGCTTGAGAACGAAGAGCCTCAAATCATCATTTTTCAGACGATGAATCAACGATATCTTCTATCAAAGTGCCACCACATTCACAGCCGAAGTTATCATCAAGGTTTAGGACTCTAGACGAAAGCCTCGTAGTTCATAACATGAAGCCGCTGTCTAAGGCATATCTCTGGCACATTTGGCAGAGAACAGTGGATCAAAACATTACCGAAAGTGGAAAGCGTGGGGGTTATGGCCATTTGGTCGATACTACGATCCGATCGAACGTCCAGCCGGAACCCAATAGGTCGAACGTAAACAGAGCACAAGTTGGCCGGGGCAACCGCACTCGACTCTGCAATCTAACAAAAACCAAAGTGCACATTCGTCCGCTCCCTCCCTCCCAGCTTGACATCGAAGCCTACACGCGAGACACCCACAAGTCTCGACCGCGTCTCATCTCTTCTACAACCCACTTACTACCTGTCACTCTCGACAAGACATCCCCTGTGGTCGGCTGTCCACTGCTGAACACCCATCCGCAAATTTCACACGACGTTGCACAGCCAAAATGTACGAGTCCACCAGCATCGGCGCCGGCGAAGTCGTCTACTACAACAACTCTGACCGCGAAGGCTACATATCGCCGTACGATGGAAGCGAGATGGTCTATGTGATCACCAGCACAATGGCCGTGAGTCAAACATGGCGTGCTACACTTGGCATGTAGTCAAAAGCTTATTCAGGGTGGCATGCGACTCGTTGGACTATAAACTGCTAGTCGAATTTGAGAATAACACTTGCCTAGTCTTGAAACGACAATTTCCAACCGCGGACCCCCCCCACCCTTTCAAAGTTTCCAGGTGCCATGGTCATGGCAAGCAATATGTGAGGACCAGCAATGACATGAAAGGGACGCAGGCTACTACTGCGTTCGAGGTTGTCGTTGTTACGCCAGACCTCGCATGAGTCAGCGAGGCTGGATGTGCTAGGACAGCTTTGGTGCTGTGAGATCGGAGTTGCCGTCGTACCGGGAAAGGATCCCTCAGATGAGTTCTGACGAGTGCTGCACACGCTCCAATGACCAAGCTTGACCTGATGGTGTTTCGCGGCGCTGAGGTCAAAATTCAGCCCTCGACGGCTTTCACGCCCTCATCATCCGTCACCAGCTGAGCTTCGTTGAAGTCATCCGTCGTGGGAAGCTCGATGTGAACGTTCGACGCCACCGCCATTTGCATGCTGACCTTCCCAGCCTTGACTTCCAGCACGTGGCCACCAGCGGATCTCGCATCGTCGACAAAGTGCAAGTGCTCGCCTGCAACGCCGAAACCCTGCCAGTTCGTAGGCGTGCGAATGCCGATGATGGTGCCTTTCACGTCGTGGTACTCTTCCACAGATTGCTTCTTGCCGAGATCAGACAGCGGTTCGCCCTTGTAGCTCTGGCCTCGCACTGTGCGGCACTTGAGGTAGGAGAAGTGGCCGTTGATGCGGTAAGTCATGAACAGGTTTTTCGCCTTTGCGTTGAAGGAATCGAGTACCTCGTCCACGCTCTCTTTTGTCGGCAGCTCAACGTCCAATGTCTTTTGCGGTTCGAATTGCGTGCTGACGGCGAAAGGGATCTGAGCGTCGGGTTCAACTTCGCGGACGTTGCCTTCGGCTTGTAGTTGGTAGATCTTGCCATCAAGGAAGAGTAGTTCGCCGTTCATGCGTGAGAATGTTCCGAGGCCTTGGTTGCCTTTTGAGGCAAGTTTAGAAGCGGTAATTCCTGTCTCGCTCACGCCGTCCATCAATGCGTTGAGCAGAGAGAACTGGTAGATATGGTTGGGCTCCATGTTGAGGGATGTGAATGAGGAAGGGGGGACTTGAAGGTGATCTGGGTGGATGGAGTATGCAGTAAGGAGACGACTGAAGAATGTTTTGGCGGTGTTTTACTCAACCTGTATGGATGTTTGTACTTTTTACCACTGTAACAGTGGCGTAATAATGTAGGAGCGAGATGGAGCCGAGAAGATCCGCGACGAAGTGACATGATGTCGAAAGAGTCCGTGCTTCTACCTCATACGTCACTGGTGTTGTCGAGATCAATTCAACTCTTTCTTGTTGTGAATGTTGCGGCACACATACCCTGCGACATGCACACCAGTCGCCGCGAAGGAATGTGAGCACTGGAAACACTGGACGGACTGTCATGGCGATGAAGCGCAAACACTCAGAGGATCCGCCTCGCGATTCACCAACTGAGCCCACCATCTATCGCTCCGCACCAATCGAAGACCGGGACTCCACTTTCATAGGCCTTTACTCTCCAGATCTTGGACCGAAAGAACTACAAAAACTGCAAGAGCTCAAACCTGCCAGCCATCGCATGCTCGCATGGCGCCGCGAAAGCAACCAGCAATCTCTCACTAGCTCGAAGCAGTACGTCACCGGCAACGACGATGATGGCGAAAAGTACGGCGGGAGGAAGGTGGAGAACGTGCTTATCAGGATGAAAGTCACTGGGTCCTGCGTCGTTGCGAGGTGGTATGGCGGGACTATGCTGGGTCAGGCCAGGTTTGCGCACATCGAGAACTGCGCGACCGAGGCTGTGCGCCAGTGGGTTGATCACGTCGGAGAACAGCAGGCGAAGAAGAGGAAAATCGACGATGACAAGGTGGAAAAGGAGAAGTTGTCAAAGGCCCTTGCTGCAAGAGACCAAAGCATCATTGTGCTGCGAACTCTGGCGACCGAGAAAGAGAAGATGGCGAAGGAAGCAGTGGAGAGGAAGCCTGAAGATGCGGGTGATGCGAATGATCAAGCGATTATTGTCGATGCTACACGCAATAAGACTCCATCACCGCCAAGGAGTAATCCAGGTGTGCAGCCTGCAGGTCCCGACTACGATGCGATGTCTGTGGAGCGCCTGCGAGCGCTGGACAAGGCTCGGGACGCGACGCTTGCCTTTCTGCTGAAGCGCATCGACAAAGCCGAGTCGGCATTGGCTAAACTCGCCAGAGAAAGGGCGAGCGAGGAGAAAGAACAGCAGGACAGCAAGCCAACAGAGGCGACCTCAACAGCTGAAGACCTCCATGGTGGTGATGGTACTTGAGAGCTCTCAAACAGCTGCTTATTTCCGCCGATGCCATGGCTGTTAGCTACAGCCGCCTTGCAGCTGGCTACGTCTAATTGAGATCCAACACCTTGAGACAGGCATGCAGACGTGTCTGCTTAGACTCAAGATACTAACACCGGCCCAGCTTCATCATCAGCACATCCAGTTGCCATGACAGGACTCCTCGAAATGCAGTGGTATACTTCTGGAATTAGTATGAACTGCCAGGGTAGGCGCCAATATCAGTACAGCTGTCATGGGTCTATCTCTCGCCTCACTTCAGCCTCTGCAAGACATCCTGTCAACTTGCACGTCTCAGGTTTTATGAGATGTTCAGCTCGTCCTCACTCTTCGTCTGAGACCTGCGAGTGTTGAGGGTCAACCTTGATTTACCTTTTTGGCGCAGAGACAGCATGCACCCATCGATCCTGCTACTCATAGCATTTCAGAGCTGTACATAAGCCTGTGAATTGCAGGGTGGACCCCGAGAATCTACAAGTCTTTGCATACTCACAAAAACCTGCTTCAATTCGACCGATCTCCGCAACGCAACACACAACACGCAACACGCGCATCTTTTCACAAAGCTTCGACTACGAACCGCATTCGCCCCAAGATGTTCCTCCCATCTGCTGTCTTCATGCTTCTGAGCTCTCTTCACGCGATCGTGGTGGCGTCGACCGTGGCGAAACATGTCAACCACAATTTGACTGAATTGTTGGCGACTACAGCTATTACCGCCAACCTGAGCATGCTCGACGAGATACAAGCCGACATGACCAAGTTCGTCAACTCAGCGAAGACACTTTACACCAAACACTTTCTGGACGACCACATTGGAACGGCAGAATCAGCACTTGATGCTAGCCTGAAAGCCGAGATTCACACCGTCCACGACTATTTTCTAGATCTATTCGGCTCCGCCTTTGTCCTCAACAACTCGACCTGCGCTTTTGCACCCTATGTCATCGCCCTCTGCGGAGAAGCTACGCCGCGTCTTGGGTTATTCCGTACCATCCTACAGTCCGAGGTCTTGAGGACGCGCCGGTGTGCAATGACAGTCTCGCGGGTCCATGCACAGATCGACCGGCTGAGAGAAGACTACCTCGAAAACACCTCATACTTCATGTCGCGTAGAATCGGCTTCCAGCCATCAATCGCATATTCCTTCCGTCTCACACAAGAACAAAACCTGGAACAATCCTATGAGCTCAAGAAGCGCTTTTTGGAATTCTGGACAGATCTGCAGGACCTCGAAATGCTTACGTTGAGGTTGCCGACAATCGAGAGAAGTCAGTACCTCCAAGACTTGGAGCAACTCTATCGTACCGCTGGTAGCGACGCTTCAGATGCGATTTGCTTGGGAGACCCAATCCTGCAGGACAACTATAGCGCCATGAAAATCTACTGGAACGAGATCTGCCGTAGTGCACGTGGCTCACTGGCAGAAACCTACGACTCCACGTTCTCCAGTTGGAAAAGTTCCGCTGAGGATTCCGTAAAGTATTGGATCATGCGTGGCTTCGTGTTCAAAGAACAGTGGGCACGGGAAGGGTTTGGTCATGCGCGGGGTTGGTGAAAGCCGATTTTAGCTCGGCGTACTGATGGAGTATGCTGGCAACGAGCATCTCGTACCAAGCGTCATGCCCTTCATGATGGGAGCAAGCGAGAAGATGAAAAAGAAGAATTCGCGGATCATGGCATACTGTTGACAGCTTCTTAGAACGTTGAGGCCTTAGTACTCTTAGAATCGCGGATGACAGACACAACAGTGGTTTCTGTTAAATCACTTGAATAATCAATCGTTCACTCTACAAGACTCAAGAATACGACTGCGGTGCGAACCTGCCAACGATGCAAGCAACTCTCTGCCGCTCTTCTTCACCTAATTCGCCTGTACCGTCTTAATGGGTAAGCATTAGTAAATGAAAATGGGAAATGTTGACCACCAAGAGATTGGTATCGAATGAGCCCATCTGCGACAGCAGCACTGCAGCAGCGACCAGAACTTTGCTACTTCGCTATCGGAACCATTTGCTCTTTAGCTGCCTAGTTCAACTGCGATCCGAACACATACATTGTGAGACACATCGCCTGAACTTTCTCGCAGTTGACCGGGCGGTGAGCTCGTTTGTCGAACGTTTGACCCATTTATGCAGTTACCTGCAGCTGCCGAGCAGCAGCATTCGGTATGCCGTCCAAAGCAGGGGAACTGATTAAAAGCCGCAGCAAGCAGTACTGATATGGGTATAAATGGTGGTACCGACCTCGTCCTCCAAAGCTTCTTGTCACACACACAGAAGCGCACTTCTGTTCTACCAGCCTCTCACGACCAACCACCACATTTACAACTTCATACTCAAAGCTCCACCTCGAGCTGCTCAACATCTCATCCATCATGCTATTCCTAATCGTCTTCTTCATGCTCTTCAGCCCACTCGGCCTTGCACTTGCGCAGAACGACGCCCACGAGCTATTTTCAACCGAAGCGATAGCCCTGGATCTCGAGCCACTTGCCGAAATGCTCACCAACATACGTGCATTCGAAGACGCCGCCAAAGCAGTCTACGCCGAATACTTCATCGAGAACCATTTCGACACAGCCGACATCCCCGGCCTTTGGATGAGCGAGATCTACACCGTGCACGACTATCTTCTCAACGTTATCAGATTTGACATTGACGTCGACCTGGCGAGCTGCTCATTCTCCAACAGCGGCATCGATCTCTGCGACGCATCAGATGCCACCATGGGCTCAATCCGCAACATTCTTCACTCCGAGATCGTGCGCACTCGCGCCTGCGCCGCAACCATTTCCAAGATCCGCGAACAAGCGGCCGGCTTGTCCGAGACGTTTCGCGTCGCACTGCAACATCTTCAGCTGATGCGGAACATCTTCCACGTCTCCTTCCCACCGCCAGAAACAGAGGCTGTAGCGGCCGGACCGGAGCTTCCGCCACCAGAAATGATAGCACAACACCTCCATTCCCGCACACGCGTCCTGGCTCTCGGCAAGGAGTTCCAGCTCCTTCTCCTCAGTTCCAGAGAGTACCTGCCGACTCACTACAACGTGTCCGACTTCCACTATCTCCACACCCTGCAAGGAGTTCTCCTGGAAGCCGGCCGGGACGCGGAAACCACTTCGAACGTCGATTGCTGGGTGCTCTTTTCCGGCCGCTACTCTGCAGCAATGGCGAGCTACCGATCGGAGCTTTGTCGGCGTGCACGCGCTCAGCTCCCGGCGAACGACACTTCTGCGGCCTCTGTGCGGGCTGCGGCCTTTCGGAAGGTCAAGTGGTGGTAGGTCGGCATCGACCCGATTGAGGAACCATGAAGAGGAATGTTCGAGGTACCATGGCAGCGCACTGGCTGAGTACGAGCGACTGATCCTGAAGCGCATGCAGTCTCGGTGCCAGTGGGCTTGATCGAGAGCAGACTCAGGAGGAGCTTGCATTGTCTTTCTTTCCAATGTTGTGTCTCCTGAGAGCCACTCGGCATTTCCACTCTTTCTTTTTCATATGGACGGACTGTCATTACAAGAGGTATGATACAAACTGCTTCATCGTGGCTCGCCTAGAATTAGCAATAAATTCGAGACGTACGACGGTAAGTACAGACACTCTCGGAGTCACCCGTGGATGCCAGTACAATACAGAGTGATGTATCCCAAAAAAGCCGTCGAACGATAAAAAAATAAAATTTCTTATACAGGACCGGATTTTCCACACAACAACGCCAATCGCTATGCCGCACTCGTAGTAAACGTAAGGTAAAAAGACAAAACCAGCCCTTGATTCAACAACCATCCCCACCTGTCATCCCTCCTCACTCCCCTCATCAAGCAGCAGCACCCACAAGCGCCGCCCTCCTCATCCTACACCTCTCCTGCCTAGCCTTGAGCGCAGGCCTGCACGCATCCCCGAAACTCAACCCCTCCACACCCCTCTCCCCAAGCCCAACCTCAATCTCCAACGGCCTGACAACCTTCATGGCGCCCGTACCAATACTCATACTCTGGCCCATGATAATACATTCGCTCACACCACTAATCTCATCCGCCTTCATCTTCGCGCCCGCCTCGAACAGATGATCCGCAGTCTTCTCGAAACTCGCCAGCTGCAAGACAGACTCGCGCATCTTGGCCAGGCCGAAGCGCGTGATGCCCAGGACCTCGCCCTTGTAGGTCATGACGTCGGCGAGCAGCTGCATGTGGCGGGGGTCGATGCCCATGCCGCCCATGACCTGGGAGATTTCGCGGATGATGGTGCTGCGCGCGGCCTCGATGCCGAGCACGTCGCGGCACTCGAGGACGTTGTTGGTGGTGCAGGCGTAGCCGTTGATGCCCTCGGTCGTCATGCACTGCTTGAAGCCGTAGCCTTCGACGAGCACGGAGATGGGTTCGCGGCCGGTGTGGTCGGGCTTGTCGTCCTTTTTCATGATGGCGCGGGCGGCTTCGGGGTAGCCCTTGATGACGACGTCGGGGAGCTTGCGCTTGAGCTGCTGGATGGTCATGAAGAGGTCTTCGGCGGCGTCTTCGCCGGTGGGGAGTTTGGTGGCGCGCGAGGGGGCGCGGCGGCGTTTGGGGTCGTCCGTGTCGCCGACGCTGCAGAAGATTCGCAGGTGGCAGTTGCCCTTGGGGACGGCGGTGACGCCGAGGGCGCGGAAGCCCTTGGTGCCTTCGATCGCGGCGGTGATATGATGCATTCCGATTCGCAGACCTAGGTTGCGGACCGCTTGCCAGTCGACACGCATGTTGATCCAGCCGCCCTCGACGCCCCAGACGTCCTCGACGTACGCGACAATATCGCGGAGGTAGGTCTTTTGGATCAGGGCGGAAGCCATACGGGCGGCGATGGCCTCGTAGGGGCTGTCGAGCGCGCAGCTGATGACGGGTGTACTGATGTTCTTGCTGGCGTTGATGATTTCCTTGATACGCGGTACACCCTGGGTGATACTCATACCAGCGACACCGGCGAAATGGAAAGTCTTCAAAGTCATCTGGGTTCCGGGTTCACCGATGGAATGGGCACCGACTGCACCGACGGCATGACCGGCTTCGACCTTTGACTTTTCGAACTTGTGGAAGCAGAGGTAGAGGAATGTGTCGAGGGCTGTCTGCGAAAGCTTGAAGATGTGGTTGACGTTGTTGTCGCCACGGGCCTGGCTGCTGACAATCTTGCTCATCTTGTCGTTGACGAAGTCCTCCACGGTCGCGATGAAGTTGCGGATGGACTCTTGCTGGTCTGTGTTCTCGATGGTTTGATCGTTGTACGGCAAGATCGATTGATCAGTCTCGGAGATTCTGTCGACGCCCTTCTTCTCTCTTTGCACCGTGCGAGCAAGAGTCTCGCTGACCTCAGCCTGAGTCAAGCCACGTTCGTTATTATCCCACGTACTGCTCAGAGCGTGGGAGAAAGTACGCTCAAAGTTGACAGGTTTAGCATTTCCCTCCATGTCCACAGGATCCAGACCGTCATCACCGAATTTCATCTGTACCACCACACCAGTGCTGCTTCGGACAGTGTTGTCGTACTGTGCACTTAGGTCTTCTAAACTCTTCATAAGACGACGAGACATGTAACCAGTTTCGGCGGTCTTGACAGCTGTATCGACAAGACCTTCACGGCCAGACATGGCGTGGAAGATGAATTCGGACGGGTTAAGGCCAGTGAAGAAGGAGTTGAGCACGAAACCCTTGGAAGGAGGGTCTCGAGATGCTTTGGGGAAGTGAGGCAGTGTGCGGTCTTGGAAGCCATCGAGCACACGCTTACCACCGATAATTTGCTGACCGACGACAGCAACCATCTGCGAGACGTTGATCAAGGATCCCTTGGAACCGCAGGTGGCCATGGTCAGTGGAGCATTGTAGATGCTGAGTTCCTCGAAACAAGCGTCACCACACTCCTGACGAACCTTGGACAGGATACCAGACATCTGATTCTCCATGGTCATCTCTTCATCGCAACCAGCGTCGCGTGTCAACTCTCCGGCTTTGAACTTGTTGATTAGGGCAACACACTTGCCGTAAGCAGCGTCGACGAGCACCTTCTTCTTCGCACGCAGCTTATCACTGGGGTAGACATCATTAATGCCGATGGAGAAGCCTTGTTCTCCAATCCAGCGGGCTGACAGCTTTGCAAGCCGGTTCATCATGGACGCAGCGTAGTCGGGACCGAAATCACGCATGGCGACATAGAAGACCGAATCTTTCTTACCATCACCGACCGTAGCCTTGTCCATGACACCGCACATGACCTCACTGTTGCGAATGACCAGATATGCGTCGTTGAGCACCATGTCGGGAATCATGCCCTTCTCCTTGGGAACGACATACTGCTTGCACTTGGCTTCGAGGTTGATGTTGACGGGGTAATCAGGGTGAGGCTTGATGAGAAGTCCCCAAAGCTGCTTTCCGGTCCACAGCTGCTGAGGCTTCATGATCGCAGGGTGCGGGATCTTGACCGAATACTCCTTGCCGGTGTAAGGGTCTTTCACTTGCATGCCATCGTACATCATGCTGACCCACTGCACGAACTGTCTGCGGTTGAAGAATTTGTCCTTGCGACTGGTGAGGTATGCTCCAGTGATGAAATCCTGGATAGCTGCAATAATAGGCGTACCGTCTTTGGGCGTGGCAAGGTTGTTCTTGACACCCATCAGTTCAATAGCCTCTGTGCGTGCTTCTTCTGTCTGTGGAACGTGAATGTTCATCTCGTCACCGTCGAAATCGGCGTTGTATGGATTGCAGACACACTCGTTGAGACGGAATGTTCGCCACGGCCTGATCTTCGCTTTGTGTGCCAGAATCGACAGCTTGTGCAGAGATGGCTGTCGGTTGAACAGCACCACATCACCATCTTCCAGGTGACGCTCCACTGTGTCGCCGAACTGAAGCTTGCTCGCAATCTTTTCGAGATCTGCCTTGCTGCTAGCAACACGAAGAGCAAGTCTGCGACCATCTTGGCCCTTGATGACGAAATTCGCACCAGGGTGTTGCTTCGTTCCTCTCATGATGCATGCTTTGAGCTTCTTGATATTTTGTGTGTTGACCTTTTCAGGGTATGTCATGTTGACGGCCACTCGTAGGGGAATGGCAACTTCTTCGACAGACAAATTGGGATCGGGAGAGATGACTGTACGTCCAGAGAAATCGACACGCTTTCCAGACAAGTTTCCACGGAAACGACCTTGCTTTCCCTTCAGACGCTGACAGAATCCACGCATAGCTTTACCGTACGCCGAGTCGCGACCAAGACCAGGCAGACCGCCATCGATGTACATGGCGACCTGAACTTGCAGAAACTCCCACATCTCCGTCAGCTTCTGAATAGGCTGGCCTTGCGCAAGACCGGCGCGGATGAGGCTGTTGATGTGTAGGATGTCTCCAAGCTTGTTCGTGATATCGTCTTCAGTCGTAGCGGCTTCCTGCGATACCGACGGTCTGATCGCGACGGGTGGTGCGGGTATGTGTGTCCAGATCATAGCCTCGGGTCTTCCGATCTTGGGGTTCATTCCAAAAAGCTCGACATCCGGTCCTGGAATCTTGCGGAAAATCTGAAGCACCCTCAGAGGGTTCATGTCATCCATTGCCTTCTTCATGTGACGCTCGATCTCTTGATTGTCCTCTCTCGCTGTACTGAAAGAAGCCTCGAACTTCTCCATCTCCTTGGGCTTCACTTTGCTCCGCGCGCTCGATGATGTGTAGATGGTGAACTTGTTGTGAATAAGTTTGATGGGATGCTGAGGCACCTTCTTGACCTGTCCGTTGTACGCCGAGCAGTGTGGGCAGATCTTGACTTTGCGAGCGTCTGCCGCGATTGATTTGCACAGAGCATCCCTCCTCAAGCCGTCCATACCAGGCCTTCTCATCTGACGCAGCAGCTTGCGCTTCTCTTTATCCGGTAGCAAGACCTGACTGCACTCCTTGCACACGCAGTGCAGGATCTCCATAATCTTCTTGAAATATCCATAGTGGAAGACGGGCAGCACCAGCTTGACATGGCCGAAGTGGCCACTGCAGTCCTTCAACCCTTCGCCGCAAGTGGCGCAGTTCTCGGTTTTGGAGGAAGTACCCAGTCGCTCGTCCAGAGGCCCATTCGCGGTCTGTTTCCTGGGCTGTCCCAGCGGGCGATCGAGGTCGTACAGGTTTCGATCCGCGACATTAACGACGGACTGCGAGACGATGTTTTGCGGGCTCAAGATTCCGAACTGCAGGGACTTGATGCGCTTCGGGTGACGGTCCAGCACCTGCTCCTTGCCAGTGTCCTCAAAGGTGGCTTCCATGGTGAAGGGATGTTATCGGAGTCTGCGCATGGGTTGTGTGTGTGCTCCGGTGGGAGGTGGGCGGGGTTGGAGATGTTGGTGGTATTGCTTGGGTGGATGCGCGCGTCGGAGGATTGATTTTCTTCGCGGAGTCAGTTGTCGAAGCTTCCGCCGGGCATGGTCCGTGCTATCAGATTTGGTGGGGTGATTGATTGACGATGATGGACGGCAGGCACATGCGTAAATGTCTTCCTTGTCAATGCACCGCCGAGAGCATCAAGTTGACATGATAAGAGAACAGTCTATGTGAAGGCTTACTGAAGACTTTTGCAGTACCAACACATCGTTCTCACTCGCGGTATCAAGGACTCACGACACGGCCTCGGCATATGAGATTATCAGTGTTTTCGATATACATGCACCGACTAGTAGACTAGGGTAACACGCTAATGGTTGATGATCCGTGATCCGTGGTCCACACTTCTTGACTTGACCTTCAACTACACCCTCGTGGACGGAGAGTGAGACGAGGGAGTGATAATGTATAGCCATGCGAAAGGTAAGGCAGCGGATTCTTTTTCTTTTTCTTGCCGCACAGTGTTTTGCTGTGAGCAATCAGAAGCCATTAATCGAATAATCGATGCCTAAACATGTTTGATGAAGGCAGGAGCTCCAGATGTTGATTGGAGCTACAGAGCTTACCTGACAGTCACATGTTGATGCCTAGACGACTCCTTGCCCCGCAGTCGCACCACCTCCAAGTCGACCTCAGCACTACCATCACAGTGATTACGACTCGCCTCGACTCCTCAGCACCACAATCACACTCATTCACTTCGCAAGTCGTGTTTGCAGTCACTGACGCCATCAACTGACCTCTCAGCCTCGCTCTTTCTATCCACCTCCTCCCATTCCACTCCCACCAACTTCCTTCCTCCCGCCCTTATCGCAACGCTCCACCTTCAACTTGATCTCATCCACCCAACCATCCAGACACTCACCGCATCTACCATCCGCATGCCTCCACCGCTGGGCTACAATTATTCCAGCACAGTCTCCGACTTCCCTCCCTCTCAAGGACTGATCCCGCCCAAGACCATGGCCATGGCTGCTCCAATCCCAGTGAGCACGAGGCCGTCGTACTCCGAGTGTAAGTACCTCTCGGCCCGCTTGTCTTTCACCCTCGATACTGACATACTGCCAACAGCCGTGACCATCACCCTCACTTCCATCCGCCGCACTCAGGACGCCGTCCGTCACATCGTGCTCCACCCGGACGAGCCCATCATTATCGGACGCTCCTCCCGCTCCGAGTTCAAGAACCTCTCAACTTCCAACGACAACGCTCTCTTCGACTGTCCCGTCATCTCACGCAGTCACGCCAAGTTCGAGTTGACCGTCAACAAGTGGGATGTGAAAGACATGCACAAGATCTACATCACCGACACGCGAAGCATGCACGGAACATCTGTCAACGGTCAAAAGCTACAGCCGCACAAGCCATTCCACCTGCACGAGGGCGATGTCATCAGGCTGGGCGATAGTGTCGCCCAGGGACAAAGTGAGCATCCACTTGCAGGAATGCGCCTTGTCGTCTCACACACTAACAATGTCCCAGACAACTACGAAGGCGTCATACTCTCTCTAGACCGTATCAACGTGCCCAGTCGAAAGGAGTCGACCCAGTTCAAGAAGGGTCAGCGCGGCATCAGCTACCAATCAGGATCTGATTCCGACTCTGACGACAGCGTGGAAGAGGTCGAGGCTCCTTCTTCTGCTCAAACCACGCCTGACCAGACTTCGGAAAATGCGGCGAAGAAATCTGGCAAGTTTGGCTCATCCATCTTGACTGGTATCGTGGTTGACGACGAGAACGAGCCTGAGAGTGTTGCCGCGGCTCCCATCATCAACGCCCGCTCGATCATGGTACCAGACACTTACGACGAAGACTCGTACGACGCCACTGACGATGCTCCCGATGACGTCGAGCGCAGGTCGCTCTTTGACGACGCAGTCACGAATGAGCAGCAGGAGATGGACGAAGAAGATTACGAAATCTATGGCGCTGAAGAGTCGGATCTCCACTTTTCCGACGATGCCCAGTCTCAGGCCTCTGACGACGACAACATTTCTGATGATGCATCTAGTCACCACAGCTTCGACAGCGAGCCTAACAGCATGTCCGACTTCCAAGACGACGAAGATGAGCAAGAGTGGTCCGAACAGCATGACCTGAAGTCCGTCCACGACGATCAGGACGACCAAGACGACGATGAGGAGGGCCCTGAGACCATGTCCAGCAAGCGCACACAGTCTGTTGAGATCGGAACTCTGGGTGACGCACACGGCGGTCACGAGTACCAGCCGTCAGATATGCCGCCGCATGAGCCTGCAGCCCCGACCAGACCGCATTACGATCCTGTTCGAGGAATGTTCCAAGTGGCGCCGGCTCCCTTCACCGAGAACGCTCGGACGGTCCGCTCGTACGACTTGATCCCTCCGCCATCGTACTTGGGCGTGAATGCTAACGCTTGGGACAGCAGCAAGTGGGATGTTGGTCCCACCGACTCGAGTTTCGATCCCATCCCTCCCCAATTTATGACACACTACTCCCATGCTGGCTTTGGTGACGGAGCGATGGGCCGCCCCACGCACGGTGAGCAAACCTACCCATCGGCCTCTTGGAGCTCTCCGAGACACCAACCCGCCTTTATAGAAGCTGCCGGAGAACGCGATCCAGATCTAGACATTCCTTATGTACCCGCTCCATCCAGCAGCAAAAAGCGCAAGGCATCCGAAATCTCAACCAGTTTCGTGCCGATTGACGCGGCACCTGAGTTGCAGCCATTGGTTGTCATGGGCGAGCAGTCGCAACCCTCTTCATTTGACTTCCTGGAGTGTATTGTGCATCCCGAATCCAAGGAGACTTGCATCATCCCAGCTGCGCCAGAGGAGCCTCTGACCGTTGAATCCCTCGCCGTCGAGTCTCCAGCTGTCGAGCCTCCAACCAAGAAGCTCAAGACAGTCCAGCCTCGCACCAAGAAGAGCATGTTGCGTGATGCTGCCGTCGAGGCAAGCAAGTACACAGCTGGAGCAATCATCGGCAGTATCGGTCTTGTCACCCTTCTGGCTTCCCCTCTTGGTGAGGCTCTTGCGAGCTGCTAAGAGTGCCGTCGCCTGACAGGCTGTCATGGCCAAGCACAACCTCTCTGCTCTGCTTCCGACAACAAGTGGAAGACGCGATGACTACTACGAATGATACGATTGGAGTTCTATGGGCGCTTTGACCAGGCGTTGAAAGGCAGTGCTTCGGACGGCCGCCAAGACAGGGACATGGGGTGCGGTGCCGGGAGCACGCTCACGGCGTTCGACCATCTGCACACAATCATGGTTCGAGCGGGAATGCGAGTCGGCAGTAGATACCTTGGCTTTGTTTTACGGAGGGCTTTTTGGACGGGAAATGCAAACTATTCTGATCCTGTCTTGTCTGTCCAATTCCCCAGCAGTGCCTCGAGGAGACTCTGATGTGTGTTTTTTCTTTTGTAGCACATGGTTTGTATGTTTCCAGCTCTGGTTTGGTAGCCGTTTTGGGCGCTTAAATGTCCGACTGGTCGACTGCCTGAGCTGGCTTGCTGGCGATCCTTGCTTGCTTGCATGTGCATTAACTGGACCTCATGTGATGCATGGCATAGACTCTTATTTTGCCTTCACTCTTCAAGCATGGAAGAAGGGGCCCTGTTTTCGTCATTGTCACTTCACGCGAGATCTGGAGGAGCATGTCATATTTTGCTTAGGAAGGGAACAATTCTTTTCTTTTTTAGAAACGCTGAAGGAATGGACAATGTCGGGCAAATCGGTATGTGCACGTGGGAAGCTTCGTATGATTCGATGTTATTACATGCATGGGTTACCTCAATCCACTGATAACTGAGGTCCCGATCAGACTCGTTCATGCTTTGACCCTACTCTTACCTCCTATGGGGAACTAGCGCTTGAGCTCGTGTTGTTGTGTTGGTTGAGCAAGTCAAGCGAACCCGATATTCATGTGGTCCTGCTGCATGTGTCGCCTTCAGATGTGCCTGGTCTTCACTTTCCGCCCCAGCTGACTGGCCGCCCAATTACTACGTGCCGGCGCAAGTGGAAGGACTTGCGCCATGTACTTCAAGACAAGAAGTGTGATTCGCCACCTAAGCGCTCGTCTTGAGGCCGCCTTGTGGCGCTGGTCTTCCAGGCAGTAGCTGCTGGTGTCGACTCGAGCGTTGTCAGGCTCGGAGCGTTCGAGAGCCGGATACGTACCACATCACACAGTACATACCGACGCCACTCCCAGCCAGCAGTAGGTGGGCGTTCACTTCCAGGCCGCCTCACAGCGTTTTGTGGGTTCGGATTGGGGGAGGGGGGAGGCAAACCTGTCACCTCCAAGCCTCAAGGCAAAGAGGCCTGGAAGGCGAAGGGCGGCCTCTTCATAAGCGATGGTCGCCTGTCTTCTCGGTGGCGTCCATGTCGCTGGTCGCCTGTTTTCGGTCCTTATAGCGAGACCAGGAGCCCGTCTCTTTCTTGCTCTTTTCTCGTACAACTCATCGCAGTGGCAAACTCCACTCGATTCTGCATCATCATCACCAACGGAGTCTCAATCGACCCAAACCTGAAAAGGCCCCAACAATGGCATCATCGCAACCGGCCATCGCAAAGCCCAGCAACAGCATAAGCATAAACATGAGCACGCCTCGCACGCTCCCTACCATGAACCCGCCTCCCCGCTCCCAACACACGCGGACCGACAGCGTCACCGGCCGCACTGTGAAGACGTGCTCTTCTTGCGCGGGTAAAGGCTGTACAGGGTAAGGAAACTATGCCCGAGCATACCTCCAAGAGGATCTTTGTTGATGGCCGAACTCGTTGCAGGAAATTAATGGCTTCGCCGGCCTGTAAGTCTTGTAAGGGTGCTGGCTTCCTGGAAGTACCGGCGGATGGACTTTTGAAGGAGGAGGTTATTAAAATTTGGGATGAGGATAGGGAGAGTGAGTATACTATTGTTGCTGGTGGAGGTAGGGATTGTTAATGGGAGGTATTGAGAGGCGGTGAGATTTACGACGACGATGTTCTTGATGTGTCTGATCGGGATTGTTGGAGATATCGGCTTCTCGTTTTCTGGCGCGTGCTGGTGTGTATGCTGCTTTGCATTGACGGTGGGTGTTATATGACTGGTTTTCTCTTTCTGTTCTTTAGATTGTGACGAATCGATGACAAGTCAGAATTCGAAGTTAGTTAACAAATGGACCACGGTGCTTGAGCCTTCGAGGAATCGACCACGACAGTCGAGAGCCACGGGTGGGACAGCAAAAGGCGTGTCGTATGGGTTACATGTTAGGGACCTGTCTGTACCGGCAAGAGAACTGTCTTCGCTTGAAGCCTTTCAGCAGAGTCAACCACGACATACTCCCCAAATGGAAGGATTCTTCCTTGTATTTTCCCCGCCCACAAAGCACAACGCATAGGCCGTGTGACCAGCTGACTTGCATGAAAATCGAGCAGAAGTAAGCCATGCATGCAACGATCGCCATGATCCCAGCGTGCTCAGCTCTCCATCCGGTAAGACGCTCACTCCCAGAACTCGGCTCAGCCTTCAGAACCGGTTGTAACCAAGGTAAGGTAGAGTAGCCGGTCAAGCCGGTATACTGCGGGACAGCTCCCACTTACAGCAGAGCACTGGCAGTCTTGCATGTCTTGCATGCATTGCGGAGTCCGACGTCAGCACTCTGTCGAGTTCTTTGCGGCCGTGAGGCGTTTGCAGTCTTGAATTGGGCCTGATTCCGCTTGCCCTACCTCGTATTTGATGAGACGAGGTTCCTGCGGGACTTTCTCTCCATTCCATGTCTTGTTCGAGAAGGTACGGTGCTTTTGTCGGTCATGTTCTCTTTAGAGGCGTCGCTTCGCTTGTGGGAGATCCCCATACCAAGACCACGCCATCGGTCTTGGGGGCGGGGAAGAGTGGAGTCGCAGATGTCTGTGCTTGGTGCCACATGCGTTGCGCTCAGGGCAAACAGGACAAACTCCGCCTGTGCCTCTCATCATTCACACTCAACTCGCAGGCTCTCGCACGGCTCAGCAGCAAGGGCCGGACGTGCATGTGCATGCTCACGTGTCGCCGTTGTGGACTGCAGCGCATGTAAGGTTCTATGACATAGCTCCATGTCCTTGGCCAGCGTCAACAATGCTGCAGCCAGGCTGAAAAGCACCGTAAAAATCGCCGGTCTGCAGAACATATAAAGACGGCCGTGCCAGTCTTGTCGATCATTCTGGCAGGCTCAAGGTAGGCATACCATCTCATCGACCATGTACGGACTCCTCACGGGCAGTGCCATTGTGGCAGCTGCTTCGGCTTTGGCCATTGCGCCTCGCCAATCCAACGACACTTCTTGTCCAGGTTACTCTGCCAGCAACGTGGAAAAATCCGGAACTGGTCTCTCAGCAGACTTGTCTTTGGCCGGCTCGCCCTGCAACACCTATGGCAAAGATATTGAGAACCTTCGCTTGACTGTCAGCTACGATACCTGTATGTCTACCAAATTCTCCACCATCTTGGTCAGACACTAACTCCCTCAAAGCAAAGCGCCTTCATGTCAAGATCGAAGACACGCCTTTGACCGCATACCAGGTCCCCAACGACATCTTCCCTCGCCCGGAGACCGATGGCGTCTCAGCCGACGACTCGGAACTCGACTTTTCCTGGGAAGAGAGCCCATTCAGCTTCAAAGTCACCCGCAAGTCCAACGAGGAAGTCCTCTTCGACTCTTCTGCAGCTTCTCTCATCTTCCAAGACCAATACCTTCGTCTGCGCACTTCCCTCCCTCAGGACCCGAACTTGTACGGGTTGGGAGAACACACGGATGGCCTTCGTCTGAACACCACCGATTACGTCCGCACCTTCTGGAACCGTGACTCTTACGGCATTCCAAGAGGAACAAACCTCTACGGAACCCACCCGATCTACTTCGAGCACCGTGGGGAGAGTGGAACCCATGGCGTCTTCCTCCTTTCCAGCTCCGGTATGGATGTCAAGATTGACGTCGAGGACGGTCAGCAATACCTTGAGTACAACGTGCTTGGTGGTGTCATCGACCTCTACTTCATGGCTGGTGAGACTCCGAAGGAAGTCAGCAAGCAATATGCCGAAGTCGCCGGCCTGCCCGTTATGATGCCGTACTGGGGCTTTGGTCTTCACCAATGCCGCTACGGATACCGAGATTTCTATGCCGTTGCTGAGGTTGTTGCCAACTACTCTGCTGCCAACATTCCTCTGGAGACTATGTGGACTGATAGTAAGTTGCGACTTCTGGATGAAATGTTGAGCCCATCGCTAATTTGAAGCAGTCGACTACATGTACAACAGATACATCATGACTCTGGACCCAGACCGTTTCCCTCTCGAGAGGATGAGGGACATTGTTGATTACCTGCACGAACACGACCAGCACTACGTTGTCATGGTGGACCCAGCCGTGGCTTACCAAGAGCAGAAATATGACAACCTTACATACGAGACCTTCACCAAGGGACGTGACGAGGGTGTCTTCCTGTACAAGGAAGGAGAGATCTTCAAAGGCGTCGTGTGGCCGGGTGTTACCAGCTTCCCGTTCGTATTTATCCGTGTTCATCATGTCCGCCACTCACTGACTTCTTTCACAGGGACTGGTTCAACCCTAACACCCAAGACTACTGGAACAGCGAGTTTGTTTCGTTCTTCGACGCAGAGACCGGAGTCGACATTGACGCCCTGTGGATTGACATGAACGAAGCCGCAAACTTCAACACTTTCGGCACCAACGCCGAGGAGACTTCAGAAGCCCGTTCGTTCCCACCAGCCCGCCCTGCGCTTCGTTCGCAGCCTCGCGAGATCCCTGGCTTCCCTGCAGAATTCCAGCCCGGTGCCGCACCTTACCCTGCTGACAGCATGGCCTACGCACCACCATGGCTCGCCGCTGACGCTGCACCCAACACTAAGCGTGCCCTCCACGAAGGATCACCACTCGCGAAGCGTCAAGAGGCAGAGCACATTGGTACCCCAGGCAGGAACTACTTGGACCCTGCCTACGAGATCAACAACGAGAACACTGTGGAAGGATACGGTGGACTGTCGAACTTCACTCTCGACACCGACATCATCCACTATGACGGTCACGTTGAAATTGATGTTCACAACCTGTACGGCACCCAGATGTCTACTGCTTCCCGCAAGGCTCTCTTGGAGAGAAGGCCTGCTCGTCGTCCTATGGTCATCACTCGCTCGACGTTCGCCGGCGCAGGCAAGGACGTTGGCAAGTGGCTGGGTGACAATTTGAGCACCTGGGAACAGTACAGGTGGCAGATCCAGGGAATGCTGGACTTCGCTTCTTTCTTCCAGATGCCGATGGTAAGTTTCCCTTGACTTGTGATACATGCTCAAAAGCTAATTGGTTTTAGGTTGGCAGCGATATCTGTGGCTTTGGCGGCAACACCACCGAAAATCTTTGTTCTCGCTGGGCAACCCTTGGAGGTAAGCGATTTCGATTGTAAAACAGACAAACCACGCTAACGTCTCTCGATAGCTTTCAACCCCTTCTCGCGAAACCACAACGGCGACAGCTCCATCCCACAAGAATTCTACAACTGGCCGCAAGTCGCCGAGGCAGCCCGCAACGCCTACGACATCCGATACCGCCTGCTCGACTACATCTACACCGCCCTGCACAAGCAGACCGTCGACGGCACTCCCTTGATCAACCCCATGTTCTTCAACTACCCCTACGACTCGGCTGTCTTCGGCAACGAGCTCCAGTTCTTTTACGGCGCCGACATCCTCGTCTCCCCCGTCACCGAGGAGAACTCTACCAGCGTCACCATCTACGTCCCTGACGACCGCTTCTACAACTTCGACACGTGGGAGGTCGTTGAGGGCGAGGGCGCTGCGATCACCCTCGAGGATGTGCCTTTCACTGAGATCCCGCTGCACGTTCGTGGTGGCGCCGTCATTCCGCTGAGATCGGAGAGCGCCATGACTACTACGGAAGTCCGCACCAAGCCTTTCCACCTTATCGTTGCTCCGGATCGGGAGGGTAAGGCTTATGGAACTCTTTACCTCGATGATGGAGACAGTATTGAGCAGCCAGCTACTTCGGAGATCGAGTTCTCGTACGAGGATGGTGTTCTGAAGGTTTCGGGCTGCTTCGACTACACTGCTGAGGACGCGAGGGTCAGTGCTGTGAAGATTCTGGGCGGCGAGAAGGGGGTCAAGACCATTGAGCTTGATCAAAAGCTTGATGGTGAGTTTACTGTTGAGTGTTAGATCTCAGCAGAGGATTTTTTGAAGGATGGGCTTAATGATTGATGAGTATGATTGACAATGAAAGTGACTCTTTCTCCAATTTTGAAACGAAAATCTGTGATAGATGCTTCAACCGGGACGCCAATCGTAAGCTCTGCAAAGGTCTCTGCCGTACAAGACCAAGATATCGGGCATTTCGGGGACGTTGCGTTCATTGTGACCTACGACGAGGTGCTCTGCGGTTGGACATAAGAACATGAGACTCTAAAGGCCGGTTTGGTCTACCCAGCGGTTCTTTTGTAGATTGCGACGTTTGGGATTCGAGCATCAGCTACTGTCTTCCGAAGATGGACACAAATGGAATATTGAGGAGTTAGGAGACGGTTTTGAGCTCCTGGTGGTGGGCTTCTCAAGGACTGGATGGAATGGTACATATAAAATAGCTACGCTCTTTATACGAGATTGCCGATTTTTCTCTTCGGCTTACCATCGGTTTGGATTGGATCTGCTATCCTCGCACGCAGAGTCCACTTTTTTTGCCTTCTAGAAGAGAATTCGATCTACCCAAAGCCTGTTCAGGCCTCGACGGTGAGAGCAGGAGAGGCTCGCGCGATCCTATGAGGCATCACTAAGTGACTTCGACTGACACTTACAGATTCGCACAAATCGAAGCATGGATGCTCCACGCAGACTGCCATCCGGACAACTATTGGTTCGCAAAGAGCTCACTAGATGCTGCTCTCGGGATCTGCGTCGCATGCGAGTCTGACGAGACAGTCGAAGCCGGACCAGATGACCTTGCTGAGCTCGCAACATTTTTTCCGATCAGTTCCATCCGCCTAAGATCTAATGCAGCGTCTATCAGCAGCGAGCCGGGCCGAGACTCCTACATTCCTATATCGAATAAAGCTTCCCCGGCCATGTCCGCGAGATCCGGATACTCGCACCACCCACTATCAACAAGATGTTTAAGGACCCGAGCATGAATGAACGTTGAGACCCTCGACACCGTCGGAGGATTGGAAAGGTATATCACTGTTCCTTTCGGAAACCAGGCTGTCGTGCTTGACATTTGCGGGCTCTCTGTGTCGTACCAGAAAGGGGTAATGCGGTCGGTCCTGGAGAGATCGAAGTCCTTGTGCCATTGGGAGGCCTAACAAGGGCGAGGCGATATTCTCGGATGAGGAGCTTGGGCTGCTGCCGTCCGCTCTGGCAAAGGAGCGGATATTGCGATGCAGTACTGCATGACCGCGAGTGTGTAGCTAGCCGGCCCCAAGGCTCCGAGGACTTCTTCACTGCCGCAGTACAGATCTTCCGGCCGATGTAGCACTGGAGAGTCTCTCTTTGAAATCGAGTGGTTTTGAACCATAAGAAGTAGGTTCCACGACTGACTCTTCTCGTAGATGCCTTCAATTCGCCTGTGAGTTCGGCCACCAACCCTTCCGTAACGCATCCTCATGCCGTAACCTGGATCGCAGTCTCCGGCACCTGAAGCGTAGTGAACTTCCAAGTCCTCCCCTGATCCACAGTAGACATCTGACCGCCTGTGGCGCCAAACTCCCAACCTCTGTTCTGTCCAAAAGTCATGTCCGCTTCGTTCAGTACGAGCGAGACGTCTTCCCATTCTGCGAAAGAGGAAATCGGAGATATTAGATTGGGGTTTAGAGGTGTGGTGTTGTTATCGAGGATGACTTACGGTGAGCCGGAACGTTGGCACACGTCCCGGAGGCGCATTCGACGGAGATGTAGAAGTAGGTGCCGCGTTGGCCGGTGCCTATTGGAACTGTCAGATTGTCTTCTGTCTCATGTGAATTTGATGGAGTTTGGTACGTACTCGTCGAGACACTTGATCGTAATTGACCGTCGACATAGAGGTTCTGATCCCATGCGTTCGTTGAGGGGTTGAGCTTATCTGGGGATCGAGGCAGTCAGTCGTCTGCATCACTTGAGTCTCCATCAGCGGCCCATACAATGCGTCGTGATCCTAGATCCTGGCTGGGCGACCAAAGCTTCGCCGACGGTGGGGCTCGAGCCTCTGAGGGTGTATGCAAAGTTGCACCAGTCGCCCTCGACTTCGGGGCAATAGGATGTTGAGCTGGGCAGTGCACGTCAGTGTGTCTGGTTGTACACATTTACAGAGTCGATAGGCTGCTCGCAATCAGACGTACAGAGGAGAGCTGCTCGTAACTCCCTGAAGGAAATCGCCATTATAATCGTCCATCATGATCGCACTCCACAATGCGATGTCTCCCGTCACGGGATATGGGTTCTCGGGGAGGACGAGTGTTGCGATCGCTTCTTGGATCCAGGCATTGCCGTTGGTGTGCAGGGTGATGAAGTCTTTGTTGGCGGAGCTGAGGCCGGCGAGCGAGCAGCCGATTGCGACGGTGAGGGTAGAGAGGAACATTACACTGTGTTTTCTTTTCAATTTTGACACCTTAGTCCTTCGAGAGGGCGAGAAACAAAAGAGGAAGTCTACAAGGACGTGAAGGATCTAGTCCTTCGTTATGTAGGATTGCGAATCGTTCTTGTAGAGGCCCTTGAACGTTAGAACAAAACGCGCTGTTGTTTCAGGTTAAGTAAAGTCGGCGAACCGTTGCGGACGACTTCTCCGAAAGAGTAAATCGCGTTGCCCTTGTTTGTCTGTTCGTTTCACTAGCAGCTTTGGGGAGTGACGTCTTTTTAATTGTCTCTCTTCCTGTGTTGCCATTCGTGTATAAATGGTAGGGCTACGACTGCGACTTCGTCCCCAGCCTCAGCCGTTGATACCATGGTTTGAAAACTCAACGTTCACTGAAGCGAGGCATTAGTAGTTCGAAAAGGGCCCCCAATATTGCAACGGATTTTGTAGAGAACACTGCATGCCAAAGTAATCCTGAATTGTCCGCGCAAACTTCTACCAAATTCTTAAACACAAATCCTCCACACTGCTCTCCTGTGACACCTATTTTTGACATGATAGCCCATCTCCTCCATTCGCTGCTTCACAGTCCAATGCATAACAGGCTCCACATCCTGCACCGCGCGGTAACGTCCCAAATTCATGGTGAGTCGCTTCGTCCAGTCGTCGTTCGTCCTACACTGTACTCTGATCTTCACAGGCCAGAGTTCGCCCAGCCACCACCCTCTTGCCTGAAGAAGTTGATCGTTCATCGGCGCCATGGCGTCAAAGTAGTCCTCGATCTGCTCTGGCAAGAGATCCGCCTCGCCTGCAGAAGTCGGGTAGTCCAAGTTGCCGTGTTTGGTGAAATGCTTGAGCGCGAACGGGCGACGGCTCAATGCTGGCAATTCTCTGTGCTTGGAGAGTTCCAGGACGGCGGGTGAGGGTCCTACTGAAGGACGTTGGCGTTTTTGGACTTTTGGCCACAGGCTAGGGACGTCGAGGCCTGTTTCTGCCAATGCATCACGTTTGTAGAGGATTCCGGTGTTGCACCTGAAAGTCTCGCGGATCATCCAGCGGAGTGGGATGCGAGCGAGAACGTGGCGGGTTTCGTTGCGGACGGCGCCGCCACCGATGTCTGCGTGGGCACCGGCAAACCAGACTTCCAGGACGTCGGCCGGCGGGCGTTCATTGTCTTCCTGGCGGACTTCGGCTTCGTAGTCGATCTCTGCGTCGATGGCGTCGTCGTCATCTTCGAATGGGTTGTGGTGGCGAGACACCGACCTGTCGCGGCTCTTACTGCTATTACGCAACGAGACGCCAGTCGTTGTGGAAGCCATTGAAGATGAGGACTGCTGGCGTGAAGTCTTTCTCCGCTGTGTGAGCTCGAGGTCTTTGGCTCGCTCGGAATGATGAGTCCTGCGTAGGTGATTACGGATGCTGCGCAGCTTGCTGGACGGCTTTGACGTCTCCTGGGTGCTGTCTTGGCGTTTCCAGCGACAGATCTTGAACTTGGCGCGGTGTTCGTCAAGAGCCATTGCGTGGCGGTAGTAGGATATTTTGTTGCTGGATGTCTTTGTAAATGGTAGCCTTCGCGGGATGATGCCAACGCTTGATACACAATCCCAAAGTCCAAGGTAGTAGACGTTGACGTCTATGCAAAAGGTCTTTTTGTAGCCCTGGCTCATCTTCCAGCCAATCTCGGAGTCGTCTTTGAAAAAGTTGTAGGCGAAATGAACTTGGGCTTGGTTGTGGGCGGGCAGGAGACCAACTTTGTTGAGCATCCCAGCAAGGCAGCGTGCAGTGTAGGCACCTCTTGAGAACCCAAAAATGCAGATGCGGTCGCCTTCGTTGTAGTTTTGCATCAGAAACTCGTAGGCATCCCGGACATGCAGTCCGAGTGAACTGCCGACAGCCATATCCATTGCCGCGGTGAACCCGCCACTGAGGCCGGAGTCGCCGTACGTACCAATTCCACTTTGATAGTAGACGACTTGTTTCGGGTCGTCTTTTTTCAAAGCGGCGACCAAGTGAACGACATTGCTGTTGTCGTGATCGAACTGGTCTCCTGTGCCGTCAAGGCAAACCACCAGGGTTCGGCCATGCGCGTGAGGGTTTTGAGAATCCTCGAGTGCGCTGATGTCGACCGGTAGCTTGGGAGGTTTGCTGGCAGCGGTGTATGCCTTTGACGCCTCATATTCCGAGAGGCACTCAGATGGTTTCTGCACAGGATACCTCCTGCGTGGTGTGAGGTCTTCTTTGATGGAGCCCATGTTTCCTGATGACAAAGTCGAGCCCTGGGTTTGTTGGAGATATTTGGAAGAGAGCGGTTTGGCCTCGAGCAAAACGCGCCGTTACCTGTCTCCCAGTCTACAGCCCATATACCATCTCCGACTAAGCGGCCACCAGCCGGCAAGTAGTACCATTTGGTCTCGCAGAGCAGGCGTCCCTGCCCGTGTTAGACATCCCACCGGTCCGGCACGAACGCAAGCCAACAGACCCCAAGCTTGAAGCTTGGGCTTCAGTAGTAATCGTCGCTTATAGTGCACCCAACCGGATGCCGATCTCCAATGACGATGGATATCAATAATGCCGTAGAATCGATAAGAGGGCGGGTGCTCCACGCCGCCACTGGATTGGCGCAAACGCTTGCGGCAGTGATACGTTATTGCTGGTGTCGGTCAACACGATCGCCCACCCAGCCACCGTGTGCATGTGCTTGATGAGAATTGGTGGAGCTCGCTGCCGCTGCCACGCCAGCTCTGAGGTTACTCAGGTTAGTTGTCGACATGGTTTTGTGCTGCAGCGACCTTGGACCAGTTTGCATTGGTGTCAAAGTGATCGGCAGCAGGGGAGAAGAGCCCCGTCGGGCCGCATCCACAGATCGATCGCCCCGGCAATCGGGTTCTCGGGTATTTTCTATCGAAAGACGTGTCCCAACTTATCTATGTCGTTTAACGTCACCACAAACATCCTCTGAGGAGTTGGCAACCAGAGTACTTAAAACTCCTCCTGCGCTCGCTTTGACCACACTTTTCATGGGGGTTGAGGCTTGAAAGACAGATCATCTCTCTGGACATAGCAACTACGAAATGCATCTCTCATACTCGCACGGATCATCTCATTCGCCAATAGGTCGGCCGCGGCTCCGCTCTCTCATTCTCAATCGGGACAATGCCAGACTTTCAAAGCCAACTTTCCCTCCTTCATCGACATCACATTAACACCGACGGGGTATCGCCCTCTTCCGCAGTGGACTACTGACCGCCGCTTCAGTAGCGTTGCAGGGACACGGATCTTCATGCATATGCAGTACAATTTACAATCCTACTATTCGCTGCCACGTCTCCACCGAGCGTCCATCCATTGCGAAACTTCCAAACACGGCTGCTGTCATCGTGATCGTTCTGATTCGGTGTTGACGGCCTCGCATCACCGTGTCACCCTGCCACGCCTGCTTGTGCCACGCACTTCGCCCCACGCCCGTCTAGGCTTGTTAGAGGCATTGGACGACAGCAACGCTGTCGACCGCACCAACGGACTCGCGACATGCATGAGCTCTGCTCATTCCATAATCCTTGCGGTTTACTTGGACTACTGCGACCCTTTCCTGGTGCCCGGGGTTTCCGTGTCATTGGGCCACCAAGTACGCAGTGACGCTGCATGGCCGCAACATATCGCTCAACCTGCAACCCGATCCTTTACGGCTCACCCACTTAAAGGCACGGCACGAGAGATAGGCACGCTCGGCCCGAGCAATGATGTTGATTACAGCATTCGCATCACGCTATGGCTTATAGCTCGCATAGCTATGGAGGCCCTCGATCTTTTCTCTCCGCTACATGTAAGTATCGTATACCTACAATCTGCTAGCTTTTCCTCAACTTCTGCTCACATTATCTCTTGACGTGTTTTCATTATTCCCCGGGACATTAAACAGTCCCCTTTCAAATTCGGAATCTCATACAGTACTGCACAGGCACCAGCCAATACCTAAGTATCCATCACAATGGCTATTGAACAGCTCAAGAGCCTCATGGGCGCCATCCGACAAAATCCAGCAAGCGCTCCGGATGGCAAGCATGATCAGGTCTCGGAAGGGAAGACTTCAGTCGTGGCCGATTTGTACAACCTTGGTTTCAACGAGAAGAAGTCCTTGCTTGAGGTAAGTCCCCAGCGGCGGTATCAACCAGTCACGAAGACAATGCGAACATTGTCTTTGACTAGAGACTTCACCTTCCAATGCACAATAGACCTTCTTGCTAATTTGCTTAATTCAGGCCATCCCAACTCTTGCCTCCGGAGGACCTATGGACGACAAAGATCTTTTGCTGGAGTCCGGCGTTTCGATTCTTCAAAATCTTCCAAGCAACAGTGGCCTTGGAGAGGTGGTCGCGAACAAATTCATCGGAATGCTATGGAATGACTTGCCTCACCCTCCCCCGACGTTAGCCAGCCCAGAATGTCGATACAGAAGCCACGACGGTAGTGGAAACAACCCTTGGAACCCGGATATGGGCAAAGCCGGCTCGCCATACGCTCGCAACGTGCCACCTACCAGGCCAAAAGGCCTCAACCTTCCCGACCCAGAGCTCGTATATGAGCAACTCATGAAGCGCAAGGGACCGTTCCGCGAGCACCCATCAGGCCTCAACCGCCTCTTCTTCTCATTTGCGACTGTTGTCATCCACGAGTGCTTCCAGACCTCTCACACGCCTGGGAAACAATACATCAACGAGACATCCAGCTACGTTGATCTCAGCACATTATACGGCAACACCGAGAAAGAGCAGAAGCGCGTTAGGACATTCGAGCATGGTCTTATTTTCCCGGACTCCATTGCATCAGAGAGAATCATGATGATGCCTCCTGGTGTGGTCGCGGTCCTCTTGATGTTCTCCCGCAACCACAACAGCATCGCCAAGTCTCTGTACTCCATCAACGAGGACGGCAAGTACCGCGACTGGGACAAACTCAACGACGAGGAGAAGAAGTGGTAAGCCGCTGAATCTTTTGAGAGCTGTGCAAGAGAGCGAAGCTGACTTTTGATCAAAACAGGCAGGACAATGACATTTTCCAGCTGTCCCGTAATATCAACGTTGGCTTTTTCGCTACCGTTGTGCTGAAGGATTACGTCGCAGCTATCCTCAATACTCCTCGCGCCGACTCCGAGTGGTGGCTCAACCTGGGCGCAGAGATCAAGGCTGGTGGCCAGCGCCTCGAGCGCGGTACTGGCAGTGTAGTCTCCACCGAGTTCGCCGTTCTCTACCACTGGCATGCCGCTCTCAGTGCCGCTGATGACCAATGGATGGAGGAAATCATTCGCCAGGCGATTCCCGAGTTGAAAGACATCGATGACATGACGCCCGAGATGATGACGAGGGTGTACATGGTAAGCATCCAGTTGCCTTTGTTATCATATGCGCTCGACACTAACGATAACTACAGGTGTTCGGTCACCACTTCGCAAAGACTCCCGCCAAGGAGTGGGTCTTCGGAGGTCTCAAGAGAGGAGAGGACGGAAGCTTCAGTGACCACGATCTCGCAGAAGTCATCAAGGACTGTATTGAAGAGCCTGCTCACGCTTTTGGTGCTCACGGCACTCCTGCTAGCTTGCGATGTGTCGACATCATGGGCATGCTGCAAGCGCGTAACCAGTTCAACGTCTGCACTATGAACGAGTAAGTTGGCTGAAACTTCAGAAGGCGAGGAGTGAAACTAACAGCCTCAAGATTCCGCAGATACTTGAACTTGAAAGCCTACGGCAGTTTCCAAGAGTGGAACGAGGACGAAGAGACAGCCAAGGCAGCCGAGCTGCTCTACGGACACATCGACAATCTTGAGCTGTACCCGGGTCTCATGGCCGAATGCACCAAGCCACCCATGCCCGGCAGTGGAGTCTGTCCTGGTCAGACTACTGGCCGTGGTATTCTAGACGACGCAGTGGCTCTCGTTCGCGGTGACAGATTCCTGAGCTACGACTTCAACAGCAGCACTCTCACCCAGTGGGGTGCAGCGCAGTTGGCGGAGTCTGCTCCTGGAGCGTACGGTGGCTTACTCCCGACACTGCTTTTCAATGGCTTGCCAGGTGGATGGACGGGCACTTCTTCGTACGCCTTGTTGCCGTTCTACACGCCTAGAGCTGCTCGGGGAATCTTGAAGGGCAATGGTGTCATCGACCAGTACGACACTGAGCGTCCCTCCAGCAACATGGAGATTGTTGGCGTACACACACAAGCAGGCTGCAAGGCTGTGTTCGAGGTAAGATCACCATGTTACTTGTAGCACTGACAATTCGCTAACATGTTCGACCGCAGGACCGCGAGAACTTCCGCGTCATGTACCAGCACGCCATCAAGAATTGCACCGACGGCCACGAATTCATGCTCGGTTGGGACCAGGCCAAGAAACACGATGATCGTTCCAAATTCCTACACGATGCCTTCTTTGAGGGCAACTTCGAGGCGAACGTCACCAAGTTCTTCCGCAACACCGTTTCCGACCTCATCCAGCAAAAGTCGCTCGCATACAAGGGCAGCCGCCGTTCCTTGAACGTAGTACGCGATGTCTGCAACGTTGTGCCGATCATGTGGCTCGCCCAACGCTTCGCCATTCCTATCAAAACCGAGAAGACCCCCCGCGGCCTGCTCACCATTCCTCAACTTTTCGAATGCTACATGGTCCTCTTCATATACCAGAGCTTCAACATCCTGCCCAAGAACGAGTGGAAGCTTCGCGAGGGCGCCAGCAAAGTCGCTCCTCTGCTACGCAGGATCTTCGAAACCCACCTCAGGACCCAGCAGGGTTTCACCGAGGGCATCGTCGACTGGATGGCAAAGGGCAGCGCCTTCGAAGTCAAGCCCGAAGCCGAGCGCCTCTACCACACCCTCAACAACTCCACTCTCCCCATCGGCGACCTCGTCGGAGACTGCATCGGCATGGGCGCCCCCGTAGCCGGCAACCTCACCCAACAGGCCTCCCTGCTCATCGATCTCTTCCTCTCCGAAGGCTACGAGCAGTACAAAGACCGCATCGTCGAGCTCGCCCACATGGACCCGTCCGTCTCAGAGCGCGAACTCCAAGGCTTCGTCTTCGAGGGCATGCGCCACGCCGGCGTGGTCCCGGGCTTGCCTCGCGTCGCCGCCAAAGATGTCACCATCAACGACGGCGTCCGCGGCAAAGTCTCCGTCCGCGCCAACCAGCTCGTCCTCATCGCCACTTCCAAGGCGGCCATGGACCCCGTTGCGTTCCCTGACCCGGAGAAACTCGACCCGCACCGTCCGTTCTCGGCTTACACTCTGCTCGGCCATGGGTTGCACTTCTGCTTCGGCGCGAGGTTGGTGGGCTGCTCGCTGGCTGCCACGCTGAGGGAGGTGTTCAAGCTTAAGAATATTCGTCGTGGCAAGGGAAAGCAGGGCATGTTCCACACTGCTGAACATAACATTGCGGGGGTGAACCAGAGGGTGTATCTTGACGGGACGGCGAAGGAGTCGCCGATTCCGACCACGCTTGTTATTGAGTATGATGAGGAGTGATTGTTGTATGAGTGTTATGTTTGGAGGAGCTGGGAAGAAGGGAGGACGATGATGAACTATGACCTTGGGATTTCGCTTGCTGGAGTTTACATATACACTACATGGACGACGTGCACATACACCTGTCATGGGCCATCTGCACGTGGCTGCCTCGATTAGCCATCTATGTGGTCTGGACATGTGTCTCGAGTGCTGGAAACATGCTTAACCCCAGCATTCCCTCTTCACCGGCTCTGGGCAGCTGGACGAAGATTGTTTGCTTCGTTCAGTACAGTCCTTTAACAAAGACTTCACGCGTGGGAAGCTCGAGGCTCAATGGCATGACGCGGGACTGTGGACGGCATGAGTGAATGAAAGCATGGGATTGTGTCCACATTGTCCGATCACCCGTTGAGCTCTTGTAGAGAGTGATTTCCAGCAAGGACATTCCAACAAAATAAGCACTTTTTCGTGTTGGAGGTCTAATGATGAAATAAGCAGAGGAGACCGTCGTTCACTGCGCAGACTGGACTTCCGGTCGGGATGACGAAGTTCCTTTGTTCCTTTCTTCGCGTGCATGTGCATCTCTTGGCAGACAACAGACATACATACGCATGTGGCCTCATTGGGACACTTCTCGGCTTGTGACTAATCAGTGATTTGCAAGCATCTTACAAATTGCAGGGCATGAGCTTGCTTTATCACAAACATCATAAATCTACAAATCACACGTCTGCTCTACTCTCCGACTTTCTGAAGCGGAGCTGGTCAATTACCATCAGCGAGAATTCAACAGTTCCGAATCACCTACCAAAAATCCACATATTAACCACCACAGTCCAGCAGGATGACGACCATCAGCAAAGGAGACATTGTCCTCGTCACTGGGGTGAGCGGCTACATCGGTAGCCATGTCGCTGAAGAGCTCATTGCCGCTGGCTACAAAGTCCGAGGGACGTCGCGCTCGTCCGCCAAAGTTCAGTACCTAGTCGACCACTTGAACAAGAAGTTCGGCCCCGGCAATATTGAGATTATCGAAGTTCCAGACATGATCAAAGACGACGCGTATGACGCTGCAGTGGTGGGCGTGAGCGGCGTCGTCCACTTGGCATCCGTCCTCACTTTTGGCACTGATCCGAAAGAGGTTGTGGAGCCCTCCGTCAAGGGCACGCTGAATGTCTTCAAGTCCGCCACCAAAGAGCCCGAGGTCAAGAGCTTCGTGTATACGTCTTCCAGCGTTGCTTGCATGTTGCCTGTCCCAGGCTTGAAGATCAAGGTCACCAAAGACACTTTCAACGACAGTGCGGTCGAGGCTGCTTACAAACCCAACCCAACTCCCTTTGAAGTCTATGCCGCCAGCAAGACCGTCGCTGAAAAGGCATTGTGGGATGCTGTCATGAAGACCACGCCGTCATTCCAAGTCTCAGCCGTTCTTCCAAACGGCAACTTTGGCCACCTCCTGAAGCCCAGCGACAACAGCACTGGCAGCTGGATCACGGATCTCTACAATGGCAAAGATTACCCTTTCAACTTCCCGCCGCAGTGGTTCGTCGACGTTCAAGACGACGCAAAGCTGCACGTCGCCGCCCTTGTTGATCCGGCGTGTGACGGACAGCGGATTTTCGCTTATGCCGAGCCGTACAACTGCAACGACATCCTGGCCATCTTCAGGAAGTTGCAACCAAGCAAGTCATTCTTGGCGGACCGAGAGCATGGAAGAGATGTGAGTGAGATCCCGAACGCTGAGGCGGAGGAGCTGCTGAAGAAGCACTACGGGCATGGGTGGACAAGCCTTGAGGAGAGTATTCGTCAGAATCTTCGTTTTGTCTTGAATTGAAGCAGCGAAGTCGGCGGATTGTTTGGAGTTTCGGCCAAGTGTGACCTTGTCCTCCATGGCGTTGGAAGGTGGGAACTCGGTGTCAGGTGCACGTGGCTTGGAACTCCAGTCAAGTCTAAGGGGTTTGCAGATGGTCAATATCAGATGAGATGTGCAGAAAAGTACTGCAATTGCACGAGCAAACGACATGACTTTTCGCGTGCATACCTGTTATGACCTGCGGATCCTTCAGGTCTTCCTTTGACGTTCAACTATCGGTTGTTGCTGATGTTGGTCTGAGTTTGATCACTAACGAGATTGCGTTCCAAACCCAACACTAACCCTTCGATGTTGTTGTGTATCTAGCCAATTAACGCCCGATTTCGCCGCAAAACATCCCCGATAGATAAGACTCCAATGCCGGCGTGCGCATAAGGTGTTCCTCCTTTCTAACTTACATCACTGAATGTTGCGAGACACCGAAATTTTGCGTCTCTGCTTCTTGAGATGCGAGCAAACGCACACTGGTGACTACTGCAACATCACAGACATTTTTAGGTGTCGTGGAATCTTCGATGACATCTTGATTATCTTGAGCTGACAAAGACGCGATACGTACCTTACACCAAAATAGAACACGAATGCCCCAGCTGTTGATGTAGGGCGCACAGTACATGCAGCCTGCGGCGATGGCAGTGTCTTATCGAAGCCGCTATCCACGGCCGTAGACTTGGTAACTGAAAGACGAAGCATGTTTAATTATTCCTGCGAGCCCTTCTTGTGAGGAGACCATGTCTCTCCAGATGATGCCGCATACCATCCAGTTTCCATCAACGACGTCAGTCGCTTGGTGTGTGTGTACGACTGGTGTCTTGTAGGTACATTGAGCTGACTGCGGTCCCGTCTGTACCCTATCTCGGAGATGCACTGCAATCTAATTCAAGCCACTGATCGCCTGAGTGGCCTGGCCAACTTGTGGTGTCGGACATAGCTGCTGCCAGCAACCTGTTTCAGTTTCTCGCAGTGATCCTTTGCATCTAACCCAAATTCGTCGAGAGTGGAAAAGAACCGATTGAAGGAAAGAGATCATGTCACCTAAGACGCCACTGCAGGAGTTCGAGTTCATCGTCACCAGGGGACCTCAAATTCCTGATGACCCGCAGGTTCGCACAATCATCCGAAAGCAAGCCATGAGAGATGCGGCCATCGAGCGAAAGAAGCGCGCAAGCTCAGGGCGCGCAAGCTCCATGAAGTATCGAGTTCTCGACAGCGGTACTGATGTCTCAACACGGACGGTCGCACTCAGCCCTACTGCTAGCGAAGGATTGGCGAGTCTCGGCACAAGAACCGGTCCTAGATCCAGCCAGCAGGGTAGAGCAGGATCCGCTACTGAGATGACGGCGTTCAGAGGTGTTATCCGATTCGATCATTCCACCACGTCCATCGCCTGCTTCGAGGAATATCAGATTGTGCCACCTCTCCCAACAGCCAATCTCACCAACGGTTATGAAGCACTGCGATCCAAATATCGCTTCGACATTACAGACCTATGCCTCCTGACGAATTTCTATATCAGTCAGGGGACCATGTCGGCAATGGCAAGGAACTCCGATCTACTTGCAACGATCCTTGGCAAGCAAACAAGTTCATACCTACAATTTGTGCCGAGCCGGTACGGTCATAAGCCATACCTGACTGCTGTCGTTGACTGCCTGGTCGCGAAGGCCCACAGCATCTTGCATCCCCACGACACCAAAATGTCTGCCCGAGTCCTGATGTTGTATGGCCAAGCTCTGCGCGCGGTTCAGACGGCTGTCAGTGACGGGGAAGCATCCCGGGACGCCGATCTTCTATGTGCAGTGCAGATGCTAAGCTTGTATGAGGTAAGCTGATTGTATGTTTTCCTGTGGAGCCGCGATGCTAACCCGGGGCATCTCAAAGTTTCTTAAACCTGGGCCAACGTCGTCTTACGCACACCATACCGAAGGCACGGCCAACCTCATCAGACATCGTTCGCCGAGTAGTTTCACAACGCCTTACGAGCAAGCGCTCTTCCTAGCCCATGTCGGACCCGCTCACGCCGAGGCCTTCTACAGGGCCGAGCCATGCTATCTTGTAGCGCCAGAGTGGATGGAACTCTATACATCACTTGCCAAGGAAACAGACAATCTCACTGACAGGAGCCCATTGGTCATCCGGATACACAAGGCTGACATATTCGCGTCGGGCTTGTTTGTAGATACGAGCAAGGCTCTGAGTGCGGAAGGTCAGAGCAACCCTGGCTTCTTACTGGCCCTGGAACTCAAGATCCGGGCGATCCATCATGACCTTCTCAGTTGTCTCGAAGAACTCAACGCCCACATGATCCGCAAGGCTTCGACCAGGTCATACGGGTCAGATACGGATGTCGAGCAGGGAGCACTAGGAAGGATATTGACGTGCCTCTGCGTCTACAAACGCATGCTGGCTGCACTTTGCGAAGGTGAACGGCTGCGTTTGGAAGCCGAATGCCAGGCAACAGTAGCGCTCATCCATCAAGCGCAGGAGCAGGCAACGGCAAGGCACTCTTGGATACACACAGAAGTCGAGGCCGGTGTTGCGGCCATCATGCAAACGACGAGTCCGTCTTGGGCAGAGGACCTTGGGGTTCAAAGTTTTGCTGAACAGAGGCTTGCCTCGCGGAATCGATGGGAGGCGTTCCGTGGTCATACTTCCCAGTACATGTACACCGCCGGGAAAGGCACGTCTGAGCGGGCGAACATTCCGCCTGTTACCCTTCCGTCCCCTCCAAAGCAGAGGTGGACTTGATGACTGGATCCGCTATGGCGTCGGCGGATGAATTGGCATTCGAGTGTCCTGTCGGACTAAATGGCTTACATGTTGTACCAATTGGTGTGCCGACATTCTGGATCTCTGCAGCTCTGAATCCGGCACTTCCGTTTCTTTTCCTGCATACACCATCGACATGAAGCGTCTCTACAAGCTCCTTTACAGAGCCACAAGATCTTCAAGGACGCACTACGCCGAATCTGGGCCCTGGAACCCCTGCGAGGCTCGAGTTTCATCAATCACCACAGTGCCCTTCACGAACGACGCCCCGAAAGGTCTTTGATCTGACCAGTCTTGATCGCCGTGATTCGACCTTCTGATACGTCTTTACAAGATAACAATGACAAGTTAGCGTCTCTGGACTTTGTACAGGCGGCAATGCGCCCTCGGCCTAATCTGTCACTCATGATAACGAAAACACCCTCGTGTGATGCAGTGCAGTCATGTCTTCCAGTGGGACATCAGTACACGTCGTCCATCATCTTCTTGTGACACCACAGCCGCCGAGAGCCGCCATTAAATCCCGTCAAACTCGATTAGAATTAGTGGGAGTTCCATCAAACTCAGCCAAAAGGCGAAATTTGGATGAGTCTGTGGTGCGTAAAGAGTAAACGTTTCACTCAATTGCAGATGCCATCAATTAAACAACGCCAAAGAAAAAGCAATACCTAATGAGAAAAAAAAAGAATAAATACATCAATCCATGCAAAGACCCAAACCAAACCAAACCAACAAAAGTTTCACGAACCCAGAAGAAACAACAACTCCGCCACAGTCCACTCCACCCTACCAACTACCTCAGACTCACACTCATCTGCCTCTGCATAACCCCCCACTCCCAGACTCTCCCCTCCTCATCCCCCGTGTAAACAGATCCAGCCATGGGCAACAACGCTGTGATGCCCGCGCCAATATTCCCGCCGTCCTCCCGCGAAGAATCCGCGTGATTGAGGCGGTTGACAAGCTGCAAATGCCAAGCGCCGTCGGAAAGCGAGGTGAGGGCCCAGACGTTGACGACGCCGTGCGGGTGGCCGGTGAAAAGCAGCTCGCGCTCGACCCACTCGTTGGCGGCGCCGTTGTAGAAGGCCGCGGACAAAATTTGCTCGTCGGGGTTCTCGCTGCTGATTTTCTGGTCGACGAGCAGGTGGCCGTTGAGCGTGAAGAGCAGGACGTGGTTGCCGCGGCAGAGGACGATGTGGCCGCTTGTGCTGCTGATTTGGGCTGCTTGGACGGTCTTGTGGGTGGGTGGTAGGAGCGAGCGGATGCAGTCGTGGCGGTTGAGGTCCCAGAGGAGGACTTGGCCGTCGGCGGAGACTGAGAGGAGGGTGCTGAAGACGCGGCTGGCGGCGAGGATGGTGATTGCTGCGCGGTGGCCGAAGAGGTACGTCTTCCAGTCTATCTCGATGGCGTCGCGGGTCTTGTTCACGGTCCATATTGCCAGTGTGCAGTCTGCGCCTGCTGTGATCAGGGTTTTGCTATCGGCGAAGGCGGCTGCTGTAACCGGACCTATGTGGGTGTTCTCATACAGGCCGAGGAGACGCTTGGTGTTGGAGGAAAAGAAGCGTAGACTATGATCTGCATACCCCCACTGCACATAGCGGTCGCAGTTAGGCAGCATGTTGAGAGTGCATGGTCCAGCAGGGATGAGACGGTCTTGCGTGGGCGAGAAGATCAAATTGGCGACTTTGTGGTTCAGTTCGAAGAGCGGCGCGGGAAGTCTGGTTAGGGACTCAGCCATGGTGTCCAGTCTAGCTGTGTTGAACTTCTCGGTTTCTCGGCCTGGGTGAGGGCGTGGGAACACTTGATATGGCGTCTGGCCGAAAGAGTGGATGATGCCGATGGTGGCAAGTCGTTCCAACGGGTCGTCAATGTTGTCCAGATCCTTTGCCCCGCCGTAAGACAAGTGCTGGAAAACGTTGGTAGCCTCGATGGCAGCTTCGCCTCGCTGCTTGAACCCGAAGATAAGATCCACCCATTGGTGCAAGCGCTCACTCACATAAGGGCTCTCCAGCGCCTCGCGATGCTTTGAGATGAATATGTGCGGATCACCTTTGGCCCATGGCGGTAACTTCACATCGCCCACCAACTCATCGCTACCTTGCTTGGAGCCAAAGTCGTACCCATTGATGTTTGTGAGGAACTCAGGAAGGTAGTAGAACTCTGGCGTGAGCTCGCGCACATCTGTCATGTTCTCGCGAGACGATGACAGCCATGCTCTCTCGATCGAATCGAACAGTCTATCAGCGTGGTCGAACTTGCCGCCTTGCAACAACAAGTAAGACTGCACGAAGGGCTGCATGCGAATGAGATATGATGTGACAATCATGGCAGAAGAGTAGTGGGTTCCGTAGTGGAATGGCGGAGCATTCTCATCCCCCATCTCAGCAAACTGCTTGTACCTGTCTTTGTACTCGGCTTCCCGAAGTGGAGTTTGACATCCCATGGGCTTGGAGAAGTCACGGAACGTCTTTGGGTTGGTAAGATCAAGGTCTTCGCTGCTGTAGTCAGCTAGTACCCATGGGAAGACCGGGTATTGAGTCAAGTCGTTGAAGGATCGTCCGGCCATGGTGTTGATGAGCATCAGATACTGGAAGTTGGACATGTCCCCCTTGATCCACTTCTTAGTCGTCGCAGGTGCCGTGCCGCCTTTGATGACACTTGCGAATCGAGAGCCGAGAGATTGAGGTGCCTCTTCGGGGTTGCGCAAATTGTCCAAACGCCATGCATCTTCGCTTGCTACAGTGGTGGTACTGTGCACGTGAGGCGCTCTAGTGACTATGGCGCTGTAGAGCTCGTCTCTTTTCTGTGTCCCGATGCATGTCAACAGATAGCTTCTGCCATCGGTGAAGAAGACCTCCAGAGAGACGTCGCGGAAAAGGAAGCGTCGTTTCGAGATGCTGAGCACCTCGGTCCACGTCCAGTTGCGGCTAGCTTGCTCGCCGATGCTGTTGTTATTGCGCTGCGACCCAATGTCTTTGCCCGAGATGAGTTGCACGTAAGGGTCCTTTTCGTCCTCGGGTGCTTGCGCAACGCTGACGATCTCGCCATCAGATCTTTGGAAGAAGCTGTCCTGTAGATACAAGCACTTCTTGCCAATTACCAGTAGTCCTTCGCACGCCTCAAGACCAACAATGCGAGATATGTTGTACAGCTGTTGAACCATGTCGCCTCGCTGCAGACTCGTCATGACTTTCCGGTTCTTGTCTTCCACAACACCATCTTCCCCTTCTTGTGGATCGTCTACCATCTCAAAGCCACCCTCCAGAAGCTGAGAGTTAGATATGGAGTCACCCCTTGAACGTCCTCCACTCGGCTGATCTGAGGTGCCATCCGTAGCGTCGGCTGGAGTATTCGGCGTTGCTGACAATATGTTGTCTCCGAGTGGACGCGTGACTTGAGTGTTGACAGCGAGCTTGCTGCCCTTGCTGCGCTCCGAGTACTTCCTCTTGGACTGGTAAATTTCCTTGTTGGGAGTTTGATCAGGCAAGGTGCGCATGCGCATACGATTGGCGCCCTCGGTTTCGTCCAACTGCCATTTCGTAGTCTCTTCGGTAGCTTTGAGGCCGCATGGCTGTCGCATGAGATGATCTAGACGAGCAAAGATGGTGAAGATGAGATGCACGTTCTCCTGGTGATCTTGCATCGACCGTTGAAGTTTCAGCTTCTCTTGTGCATGCACATTGGCACGCCAGTGATTGGTAGAAACTTCATATCGCTGGAGGAAATCATCAACGCTCGACTCCTCGGTCTGCCACTGGCGTAGCTTGTCTTTCCTCTTGCTCAGGCGAGCTTTGGCAGATTCTTCGTTACGCTGGTTCTCATCCTTGACAAAATCGTCCCAAGGCTTGGCGAGTGTGTCTACGAAGATGATGTCGAGACTCTTCCGATTCTCATCGACCCAGCTCACGAAGTCCTCGTCATCAAGCGATACGAGTTTCATGAACCCTGTGGATAGATGTCGCTGCTCTGAGCCCATGGCATATGTGAGTAGTGTCGCTGTCTCAGTGGGCTTCTGCATGAGCATTGTGCGCCACAAGCGGGCTGCTGCAAAACGGACCGAATGCACTGTTGTGGTGAGCTTCATGTACAGCAGGTAGCAGATGAGGCGTATGAACGGAGTCTCTTGATTCTCCGTGGAGAATAAGATGGTCTGCCAGTAGTTCATCTGGTCCAGGAAGCCGATAGCCTCCAGCTCATCGACTAACTCGTCAAGTTCTGACAGTCGAAGTAGCATGACCCGAAGGAATACAACGCGCATGGTATTCGTAGCCTGAGCGCAGAGGCGCACGCTCTTGATCGCTGCAATGTCTGGTTGCTGTAGATAGTCCAGAACCTTTCCGATAAAGTCGATTACTGGCTGGGCCCCATTAATGAACCAGCCCTCGAAGACGGCCTCGGTGATGTGCAGGCAGAATCTCCCAAGGTTCGTCAGCACTCTTGTCTCCTGCAGCAAGGCTTGGTCTAGTTGCAGGTGGTTCCAAAGTTGTGAGAGCGTGTGCACCAAAACGTAAGACTCAAAGTAGGCTTGATGCTCGCGGAAGCCGGGTGGGACCTTCAAGAATAGGCCGAGTCCATTGAACTCCTTCTTGTTGCAGATCATGTCTAGGAAGAGGTTCACGCAGACCTCAAGTAGGGACTCGACTAGCGAGTTGCCGACATTTAGTTTCACTGGCTCCGAGCTTTTCGGTGCCATTGTTTGGTTGAAACGTGCAGCTGGGACACTCGGCTTGCGGACGCCATCGTTGACGAGTACAAACGAGGAAAGACGTCTAGGAGCGGTGATGCGCTTGTTTGGCGAGGGTGGGCGCTTCTCGCCTTCCATCTGCAGGCTCCTAACAGAGGGCGGCCGTTCGCCAATCGAGTTTGAGTGCGGGCGCATGACTACCGCCTCACCCTTGAATGATAGCGAGTCTTTGTCCGCCTCGTATTCCGTGCTTGCAGACAGCCGGTCTGACCCCACGATGACCGGATACAAGACGAACAGCATCTCCTGAACGTAGCGCGAAGTCGATGCGAATTCCCGGAAATGCGCACTGCGAGCGTACAACTCGCTGAGGAACTGTACGATGCACTTGACTATCTTTGCGTCTGGTTCAGCGGGCTCGTCGGTTTTGACAACCTCTCTCAGTGCAGCTTCAAGCATGTTCATTATCGGTTGGAGCATTTCTGGGTGAAGCACTCGAAGGTTGTCGTTGACTTGAAGCGCCTCAACCATACCGAAGACCGACATACTCTGTTGTAGGGCTTTTGCTGGGACATTTCGCCCGAAAAGCATGGCGAAAGCCAGCAACCACAGCGAGTGGCTCCTCCAGAAGACCTTCAAACGAGCTTTCAATGTGACGAAGCCGCCGTTCTTGTCAACAAATGGAGTCTTGAAGTCAGAGCCCATCACGCTCAGACATCTACATATGATGTGGACTGTCAACTCCACAACACGGACGTCGGACTCGGACAACATGTGTGATAGCCAACGCGGTGGAACGGCTTTCACGAAGCGCTTGGTCGCGACAGGGCTGCGATCATCAGAGAGTACCTCCGCCAGTAACTCCAAGAGATGGACCGCGAGCTCGTGTCGAGTGACAAGTGGCCTTGATGGCATTGGAAGGCCACCCGGGGTTGTCGGTCTCGATGAGCCTCTGCGAGCCCAGGAAGCTGCTCTTTGTCGAATCTTCACTGCACTCGCAATGTTCTTGATAGGCCTGTTCTGTTGCGCCCGTTCATCGTGCAGACCGAAAGCGATGTACATGGCAAGATCCTTGTATGAACTTTGCGCAGGTCCAATGTCGATGAGGCCTCTGAGTGCTGCCAGCAGTGGGCCCACACAGTCTTGCGGAACATCTTCGAATTTGAGTGCCTCCAACAACCTCTTGAGCACTCTCATCCTGGCAAGTCTCTTCTGATTGAAGCCGTGGTGCTTGTTCCTGCCGATGAAGTGGATGAATTGCTCATAGTAGACCTTTTGCGTCTCTGCGTCACAGCGCCTCCAAGTGTCGAAATCGACCAGTAGTACACGATAGCCCATGGGGTTCACAATCATGGAGTTTTCCGGCGCTAGTTTGTCGTATCCGACGAATCGAAGGATCAAGTGTAGAAGCTCTAGCGGAAGCGCTTGTCGGTCCTCGAGATTCAACATGGCCGACGGCTTCCTCGAGGTTATGTGATTCGCAGAGGCGCCGGACTCAAAACCAAGCTTCTCTCTGATGATCAAAGCTAGAATGCCGAACCCGTTCCCTTTCTCCATGGCTTCACTGATCCTCCAACTGTCTTTCACACACTCGAACACGATCTCGGTCGCTTGCAAGAACGCAGTCTTTGATGTTGCCGATTCGACGAGTGTGAGTAGCAACGGGATACAGCCGGATAGACACCAGGCCATGTCGTCGAGCGGCTTGGGTAAGACGACCACAGGGTCGCCTTTGAGGACTGCGGTGCCATAGGATCTACCGAGGGCGTCGCTGATAGTAGGGATGGCAGTGTTGATTGCGATAGACTCTCCGGCTTTCACAAGATCCTCGTATCGTTTCCTCGAAGTTTTGTCAAGTCCGAACTGTGCTGCCAGACTCTGAACGTTGGAGGCGTCGGGGTTTAGTATGGCCATTGGTGAGATGCTCAACAACAGTCTGGACTCAGGCATGACGTCGCTTCCACGATTCTCGGTCGCGGTCACGATATCCGACTTCTCCGACTTGTCAGGATGCAAGAGTTCGTTGTAGCGATTCAGCTCTGCCGAGGCTTGATAGGTGAGAAGTGGACCTAGGCAGTCTTGCATGTTTCCGTAGTATCTAGGGCCAAGCTTGTGGTGAACAGCCACGAGCTCGTCTGTGAGTGGGATCTGATACAGATGAGCACTGGCCAGGGACCATCGCTCGGTTATTTGGTTCCGTCCCAGACGGAATGCCAAATCTGCTGGGGTTCCGAAGAAGGCCTGAACGGCTCGAGCCTGCCTGTGGCTCTTCATGGGCAATTCGCGCGAGTGAGGTTCGTCCAGCAATGGTGTCTCAGGGTATCCGATCTTGACCTGCTCAGCAAATTCGCCATCGACGAAAAGCATGACAGGACTGTGTCGCGGGTCTGCAGTCGCCCGTCGATGCACAATGGCGACGTGATACCACTTTCCCGGTGTGAACTTGGTAGACTTGAAGCGCACGCTGGGTTTCTGGGCTCTTATGGAGGTTTGCAATATGAGAGATCGACTGTCTCGTTCAAGATAAGCCAGTAGGAAACAGGTCTGAGTTTCGTCAAATGCACCAAACAGCGTGGTGTGGGTTCGTGGATCGAATTCGTCAAAGCGGAACCAGGCAGCCAGAGAGTAGCCGGTGGTAGGTGGAAAAGGTCGAGGCAGACTTTTGAGCTCGACAGAGGAATGTCCAGATTGCGACAGATCGAATTGTATCACAGCTGGTGATTTGGATGCTTGTAGAATACTCAAGAGCATCACCCGTGCTTCATCCGACTCGCATGCACGCTGGAAGATAAGCGCTGCGTCGTCCAGATCGCTTAGACCGAATCCTTTGAGCAATTCAACAAAGCTACGGGCCACTCCACGGCACTCCTCTGCCGTGTTGCCATCCAGCCAGGTAAAAATGAGATGCGATGTGATTCCCGTCTCCCAGAGTGCAAACTGGTTGCGCAAGCATAGGCCGATTGTCTTAAGTATCAGGGGCAGTATACTTCTGGAAAGAACCAAGAGTGGAAGATACTGGTCCGTGTCCTGGGTGTTCAAAACACGCAGTAGCATTTTCACGGTCAAGGCACACGACTGAGGCTGGAGGACAGTCTCGTGCCCTTCGACAACTTTCGGGGCTTGTTGTTCGTCAATGCCACCGGAGGACTGGATCCCGTCTCGTCGTAGCTCGACTGCTGAAGCGAAGCGGTCGCCGTCGGTCTCGCCAAAAGCAAGTCGCAAGACAGTGGCGAGCAGCATGCTGACCAAATCGAGACGGTTTTCATGATCAGACGTGATTAACGTGGCGTCCAGAAAGGTCAAGAGACCGATCTGTAGCACAGACCAGCCGTTTAGACGATTGGCGAAATACCGTTCGTTTCCGCGATGCTCACTGAGTGCCGTGGAAAGAAGTCGTAGTAAGCCTGCCACAGCCTTTGCCGCAGGCAGAGCAGCAGGAGCACTTTCCTCGTCGCCGGCCTGGCAAAGCTCCTTGATGGCTTCGAGGACACTGCCTAAGCCGCCAGCACGCCTGAAGACATCTTTACTTGTAGAGTTGGCCGCAAGCGCTTGTCTAAGATTGTCGGCGACAACGACGACGTCCTCGCAGTCATGGTCGCGTAAGAAGGGAGATACTGAAGTGAGCCGACGGCACAGCTCAGCAATACTGGTAGACTGCTCATTCGCATTCAAGCCTTGGGATGCCGCAGTGGACGACCTGGGCCGACGGATCTGACCGGCGGTCAAGGCCATGTCGTCGGGCAGGTCTGCTTGATTCAGGCGAAGAACGAGTCCTGCTCATTCATGCTGTTCAAGAGCTAAGCATGTTCCAGGCTAGCACAAAGCACTACGGTATACTCAGGTGCTCAGCTACTGAATACAGCGGGAGGCGGCAGAACGCTTGGCGACGCTAATTAGGGTCGAGGGAGTAGTAGTGGAAGTGAAGTCGGCGGTTGCCTGATTTGGCTTGTGCGCGAAACCGCAGTATGTTCTCGGGGGAAGTCTGGTACACAAACTGCGATGGTGTCTCTGGGAGTTCCGACACTGTGGCTGAGGAAGAGCTTCTTGTGTTGTGAAAACGCTGGTAGCAATCGCTTACGGACAATGGACGATGTTCGGGCGTTCAAGAAGCATGGACTCTTTCGACTTCGCCCGCTTGTGCCGCTTGCTTGTGAGGCTGTCTCCTGCGGGAAACAAGAAGCGGGATGCCTCTTACGATCGAACGAACGACACTCTCAAATTTTACTACCTATTGAATTCTCTAATCCTTGAAAGGTCACAGCTCAAAAAGTCGAGTTGGGTTATTAATCGTTGGGAGTTTTTGCAAGAGTATACACTACGACACTGCTGTACACAAGTCGGCTGTGCCTCTATTTTCTTCAAGGAGGCTGTGCTGCGTGACCTTGAGCTTGCCACCAGGAAGCCTACGCACCACCACCATCTTTGTCCGCGATTAAGCAAACACCCATAACGAGCGAGCTTAAGCACCTTAACCATCTGTCTTTATGGCCAGCATTCATTCCATACCGCCCCACGTGATAAGGCGCCATCTTGACGTGTACGATGTCGTGAGTCGTGACGGACAACGGCCACGACTTGTTGCACCTCTACCATTCACAAGGGAGCCTAGTATCAGATACCGGTTCCTTATCGCAACAGTCGCCCGTACCGACAGCTTGTATCTCCCAGCACGAACCCGGTGTCATGTATGAACTTGTTCGAGATATGAAGCTTGGCCTGGAAGATGCTGCCATCGGCATGAGGACTGGTAATCCAATCACTACTCTCATCAAGGAACGACCTGCCTGTTCCTTACAGGACTTCAACCCTCCAACCGGAGGATGTACCAGGACTTCTGTCTGTGGGTGAGTCAAGTCGAGATAGCGCCCGGATCGCCGCTTCGGACCGTCCACGTGCATGGTCTCAGGTGGGCACCTCGATGGCGACGGCAAGGTGTGAGGCTCTTTCTCCGCCGCCTTCAAAATGGGTGTCCAACATGACTGCTGTAGAGAGCAAACTGCAAGATGGATCGATAAGAAACAGATGAATTCACAAATTGAAGCCATCAAAATAGCAGAAGAATCCATCGACAGGCACAATCACATCTGCTATCTAAGGTACTATCAAGCTCTCCCCAGACTTGGACGGCGGCTCCACGGAAACGGGCACGTCATGCGTCGTAGAGCTCTGGCTCGTACCTTGGCTGTCACGCGCCTCTTGTTGCCTGCCACTCAACTCAACTCGACTCTTATCAACAGCCTCGTCCTCTTTCTTCCTCCCCATCTCCACCACCTTCATCGCTTCATCCATCCCATTGCCCTCCTCCCAACACACTGCTATTCCCCCCCACACATATACACATCATGCGCGGCGCCCTGGCTGGCATCTCGCTGGCAACACTCGCGACTGCGTCGCCCGTGCTTGTCAACAGCATCCACAATGAAGCTGCTCCCATCCTCTCTGCGTCGAACGCAAAGGAGATTGCGGACAACTACATGATCAAGTTCAAGAACCACGTCACCCAGAACCTGGCTGCTGAGCACCACGGCTGGGTACAGGGCCTCCACGAGCAGGCCCAAGTCGCAAAGACCGAGCTCCGCAAGCGCTCGCAGACTCCCATGGTCGATGACATCTTCAGCGGCCTCAAGCACACATACAACATCGGCGGCAGCCTGATGGGCTACTCCGGCCACTTCGATGAGGATGTCATCGAGCAGATCCGCAGACACCCTGATGTAAGCTAGCTCGCCTGACAACCTCGGCAACTCAGCAACACCAGCTAACTCCATCGCTACAGGTCGAGCTCGTCGAGAGAGATCAGGAAGTCCACGCTCTGAAGTCTGACGACTCCGAGGTCGAGAAGAACGCTCCCTGGGGCCTCGCCCGTATCTCGCACCGTGACAGCCTGAGCTTCGGCACCTTTAACAAGTACCTCTACACCGAGGACGGTGGCGAGGGCGTTGACGTCTACGTCGTCGACACCGGTACCAACATTGACCACGTCGACTTTGAGGGTCGTGCGTCTTGGGGCAAGACCATCCCTCAGGGCGATGCCGATGAGGATGGCAACGGACACGGAACACACTGCTCTGGCACTGTTGCCGGCAAGAAGTACGGTGTCGCCAAGAAGGCCCACGTCAAGGCCGTCAAGGTCCTCCGCTCCAACGGCTCCGGCTCCATGTCCGACGTCGTCAAGGGCGTCGAGTACGCCGCCGAGTCTCACGCCGAGCAGGTCAGCATCGCCAAGAAGGGCAAGAGAAAGGGCTTCAAGGGCTCTACTGCCAACATGAGCTTGGGTGGCGGCAAGTCGCCTCTCCTCGACCAGGCTGTCAACGCTGCCGTCGACGCTGGCATCCACTTCGCCGTGGCCGCCGGTAACGACAACGCCGACTCTTGCAACTACTCCCCTGCCGCCGCCGAGAAGGCCGTCACCGTCGGTGCCAGCACTCTCGCCGACGAGCGCGCCTACTTCTCCAACTACGGCAAGTGCAACGACATCTTCGCCCCTGGTCTTAACATCCAGTCCACCTGGATTGGCAGCAAGTACGCCGTCAACACCATCTCCGGTACCTCGATGGCTTCTCCTCACATTGCTGGCCTTCTTGCCTACATGCTCTCCCTCCAGCCGTCCAAGGACTCTGCCTTCGCTGTTGCGGACATCAGCCCCAAGAAGCTCAAGGCTGACCTGATCGCCATCGCCACCGAGGGTGCTCTTACCGACGTCCCCAGCAACACTGCCAACATCCTCGCCTGGAACGGTGGCGGAGCTTCCAACTACTCTTCCATTGTTGAGAAGGGTGGCTACGAGGCCTCCCACCGCCCCACCATGCTCGAGGAGATTGAGTCCGAGGCCAAGGTCGCCGGCAACAAGCTCCACTCCGAGGGTGACGAGCTCGCGAAGAAGGTCGCTGAGCTCACCGACAAGGTCGAGGACCTCATCTCCGGCGAGCTCAAGGAGATGTTCCGCGAGCTTAAGCGCGAGTAAGCATCTTTTTGAAAGTCGCACCCCCATGGAAGGGCTTCGTTAGAGAGAAGCCGAGCCACAGTACAGGCTTTGGTGGTGTGCACGCGTAGCATGTCGTTTCTTTGCATACTAGACTGAGTGCTGCAGATGCGAGGCTGATGTGGTCTATTTGGATGGAATGGAATGGATTGTCTCTCCATGGTACGAAGTTCGTCGCATGCCTGTTGGCCAGATGTATACATGTACGCAGCGTATTTGATTCAAGTGCAGATGAATGTCCGTGTATATCTCCCTCTTTCGTGTGTCGTGAATGTGCGTCGGAGAGCTCAACGCTTCGGGTTGCCTATCTCAGTCTTCCGTTGTGTTACTTCGGTCATCTTCACTGATTGCTGGTGTGGAAGATGCGTGATCATTACCTCTTATCTAAGGTATTACACGATTCACGTGGATACTGAAGACAGACGTGTCTCTACCTACATGTACTTACCTAGGTAGGCTTTGTCGCATGCCTTTGTTATACTGCTTGAGAGCGATCGCACCGTCTATTGATTTGACTTCGATACTGCTGTATATCCATGATTGAAACACAAGGTCATGCTCAGTGATAATACTATCATGTATTCCACTTACTTCTACCGACATCCTCTTGCAATCTCCCCGTCGCCAAGCGAGTCCAGCCCCTCTTTCCCCGGGAGCTCGTACCATACAGTTAGCTCCATCTTTACAACTTGAACATGCAACGTGGGATTTCCTCACCACGGTCGCCCGCTCTCTTCACCAACCCACCGATACCATGGCCGATCTTCTCAAAGGTCTCTTCGGAGGCGCTTCTTCCGTCTCGTCTGCTGTACCCAGCGATGCTGGTAAGGACTGCCTCTTCATCAATTGTTCAACCGCATTACTGACAGCAACATATAGACTTCGCCGACTTCGCGACAGCAGCCTCGCCGTTAGCACCCTCGCATGCCGCCTCTTCTGTTACCTCTGGTGCTGCCGCCGCCACAAGCAGCGCTGCCGCGTTCATCAACGAGAACCGTCCCTACACTGCATGGTACCGTGTCTGGGAGCGCACCACTCTCGCCGACTTCTACCAGGAGCTCGTGGTCATCCCCGTGATCTTGGTCATTGTCATTGTCAACATCATCGGCACACGCGCAAACCGCGCGCGCGCGAAGCAATGGGCCTCCACCTACCTGCCCATGCTCGACAGCGAGTATGCTAGCGTCGGATTCGACGGCCGCAAGAACACTCGTGTTTCCGACGTCAAAGCGGATGGTCTGTCCGAAGTGATTTCTGGCAGCACCGAAGTCCCGGAGAACATGCTGAAGGAGAAGAGCAAGAGCGAGTACATCGCCTACTGCACCGGAAGACAGAACGTCGCGTGGCTGGACATCAGGATCTCTCTGTACAAGCGCTACAACCCGCTCGCGTGGTTCGGTGAGACTGCCATGGCCTTCTTCGCCGACAGCATGCCCGCGCCCGCCGAGAGGGTCGAGGCCACCGCATACTGCTTCGACGGCAAGGAGAAGACCCTCCTTCCGACCGCTCCCGCTAGCAAGGACTCGACTTACGATGGCTTCGTCTTTGCCATTGTCCACAAGGACAAGATGAGGGCCCTCCGTGACGAGCGCTACGACATCTCCCTGACCACGACCAAGGACCACGCCAAGCTCCCTAACTGGGCCACCGTCATGAGTGAGAGCGCCGAGGTCACCGAGGCCATGCTCACACCGGATCTCATCAAGGCAGTTACGGATGCTGGCGAGGATCTCGAGGCTCTGATCATTACTGACCAGCCTATTGATGCCCCTAAGAAGTGAGTCGAACATGCTGCCCCGTAACGTAGCACTACTGACAATCATTCCAGACTCGACGACTTGATCCCCCGCAAGCGCGTCCACCTCTCCATGCGCCTCAACCCCAAGCCAGCGTCAACCTCTCTCTTCGCTGCCTTCCTCCGCATGCCCGACCACCTCGTCAGCACCGCGCACTTCCGCCCCGAAGCCCTCCGCAAGGTCCGCGCCACCCGCGACGACGAAGCCCGCAAGCTGCGCAAGATCGACGACGAGGAGAAGGCCGAGGAGCGCCGCGTGCAAGCCGAGAAGCTCAAGAAGGAGGAGCGCGACCGCAGACTCGGCAAGATGAACGCCGAGGAGCAGAAGAAGTTCCTGCAGAAGGAGAAGGAGGCCGAGCAGCGCAAGATGTCGAAGAAGCGGACCACTAGGGCTTAGTTGCTTGTTCCTGCGACTTTGACGTGTTGCGGTGACGCCTTCGAGTTCGGTGTACATAATGTTTTTGCCGGGGATGTGCCCTGGGGATATGGACGGCAATTTTTCTGTCACTATAGTCACTTGGAAAGGCTGATGTCGATATGGGGGTGGCTTCGTTTGGGTTATCTTGACAAACCTCAGTGGCCGGCATGTCGAAATATATGTAGCTGAGGGCTACTCGACTATGGTTGACGAGTCTCGCCCATAATTTGTACCTCTATTTATTTCAACCCCCTCCCAACGATTCTGATCAATACAACCATTGAGGTGGGCGTTGACTTTTGCTCGCAAGTATTCTTTTTCGACCTTGCCTGGAGAGTGAGATTTCTCAGCATGCATGGACTACAGGACTGACTCCAGCTTGTGTACTTCGCTCTGAAATCTCGGTGACCTTCCTGTTAGGTCCAGAGTACAAGTAGCATACACATACGCCAATCGAAAACATATTCTGTCGAACCTTTAATTGGTGCTTGTACATTTATCCTTTGCAGCCGGGCCACTTGGTCAACGTTTAGCTTTTGCTCGTTTGGAAACATTCGGTCGAAAGACGTGAACAGAGTCCAGACGCGACCAGATACGCTCCAGACCGCCATGGGTCCTGGTCATCGAGTGGCATCTCTTCGCTCTTCTCACTAGAGGTGTCGAGAAAGGCACAATTGCGTGTATTGTCTTTGGTATAGAGGTGGGACCGCGTGAGCTGGAAACCCCAACCCTAACCCTTTCTCTCATCATCACAATTTTGAATCGCAATTTACGACCGACTTTTCGTAACGTAGGTATCTAGGAGCATTCCGGCATTTGCTTGAGGGGCTTGATCATCTCAACATCTGGATACAATTTGTAGGATCATCGGATGGACTGTCACTCGATCCTGACCGAGAAAAATGAAGATGAATTTTGATGGTCGTTCAGGCTTCCATCCTAGACGGGATTATTCGTCGACAAGGAGAATGAAATGCAACTTTAATAAACTGTCAGCAACAAATCGCCCAGCCCAGTCAGCCACCTGCCAACGATAGCATTCCTTGTTCTGTAACCGAGACTCCGAAACGCGATCCCCTTGGAGCTGTCTCTCGAAACCGCCTAGGTCAACATTTACCAGCTTACTCCTGCTTCACCACTACTCTAGTGCTAGCAACACAAATGCCGCACCTCTTAGTAGTATCGCACACACCGTAGACTGGAGCGTCAGCAAATCCGCAGCGCTGTGCCAATTCCCAAAATCTCCACGCCGCAGTGATATCTCGTGGTCTGGGAGCAATGGTATTGCGTGATCAATGCGAACCGGAGGTCGGTCCAGCGGGAGGTATGTATGGGGGCAAGTGGTAATGATGATGATCAATGGTTCTGATCGAAAATGGTCTCATGAATTCGTACCAACTCTCGTTCAAAAGGAAGTTGATGGGTTGCGGTCGATGTCGATGTCGCTCAGGATCAACGCGGTTCGAGCTGTCTGAGCCCTATGCCTACTCACAAGTGTCAAGCCCCTGATGTTGAAGCTGCCAATATGAATGGCGACTAGCCCACCATCTTGCGCTTTACCAAAGCTTCAGTCGGACCCGACGGTGTGGTAGTCCATTGGGAAAGGCGATGTGGAGTTGTGATCGGCTGTGATTCCAATATTTCGTGAGGCGTAAGGACATGTGCAGATTGCAAATCAGGACCTGAGTAAGTAAGTCGGCTGTGAATAGAATGTTGCATATGCCGTGAAGAACGTGTGTGGATTGCGAGATCCAGCGAGCTTGAGTAAGTGATGGGTCGGCACTCGAGCTTCCATGCATGGAACAAATACACGACAGGGGAGCGCGAGGCATCGATAACAGTTGCAACCACAGTACTCACAACTCATGGATATTCTCACATGCTGTTGTCAGTGATTCAGGACCATTGCATGCCTCGGCAGTGCTCGCGTGGGAAAGAAGACGAATCCTGCGAGAACATCGGCAGATTCACCCGTCCGCGCGCTCCGCTCTGATCAGCAGTTTAACCAGCAAGAGATCGACGCGCAGAGACGCGCTCGCAGTCCAAGTGTCCTCGTGTTTGGGGAGAGACACAAGGGCAGATCTTCCATTCCTAAACGCCTTGAAAACATTCGGTGCTTGCTGGTTACTGTATAGCGTGATACAGTCGTGGGTAGATCGTGTGGGATGCATCGACCCTAGATCCTAGAGACAATCGAGAGAGGTCCGAGAAGTCTCAGGTGAGACAAGAAGTCGAAACTCTTGCAGGCGCCAGGGTTCGGGCGTCGCTCGGGTCTAGACCTTGGGAATCGTCGCTCTTGCAGAGGCGGGAGTTTGTTGAAAGTGCGTGAAGGGTGCATCCCTGCTGGAGGTATATGTGTTCAGACCTATGGTTGCTTGTTGAGTTGCCTCTGAGAAGGCGTCACCTCAGGCGTGAAAATGGGTGCCAGGGTGATCTGCTCTGGGAGGTGGGAAAGTAGCCTAGCCAACGCAGAAGAACAACGACTGGTCGCTTGGATTGATGTGTGGTGCCAAGCGAGACGACACCCGTTCTCTAGCCTCGAGACTTTCCATAACTATCGCCATCGTGGCCTAGCAGCAGTTATCTGCCAATTTCGACGAGCTGCGCGTGACGTTGCGAAAGATCATAAAGGTACCGTGTTCGTGTATGTAAGAGGTTAGGTGCTATTCCACGGACCCGGTGGCGAGCACTATTCGGAGCCGAGTCAGGTCCTTCACACATCAAGGCGCTAGCTCCGTAGGGCACGCGTGTCCTTTTACCTGCTTTGTACTCGCGGATATCATTCGACGCCAGCCACGAGCCCCGCGCGCCGTCATCAGATTCGATATCGGTCGTCTGTTATTGCCTTCAGGGACACTCGCTAATCGTAGAAACTTTCACAAGGCGACATCTCGTTCGGCAAAGTCAGAAGCAGATATGCAGCCGTGAAGCCCTATGGGTGAAACTTCGCTTCTGGAGAACTGCACTACGGAACGGAAAAGCCCTGTATGCAAGTCAAAACTTGCATATGCCTACTACGGAATCTCAGGTTCTCAACGCTCCCTTTTACCCTGCTACGAGAGGAGTGCTCGACTGGAGGTGGGCATCCACGTGTCGTCCGAGGACCTGATCATTAAATCGGCTAATAATGCGGTACACCATCTCGACTCGCGCTGGCTAGTCTCAACAGTCTGGTCGACAGGAACATCAAGCATCAAACGTAGTCCCAGCCTGCTCTTCCACAACGTCCAGCCGACTGCAATATAGGACCCCATTGGCTGGGACTAAAGATCGTCATCTCCCGGCCCGCCTCCACCTGCCATGTGCGTTCCATCTCAGCCTTCCTGGTGAATGGAAATGCAGGAACCTAAAGAAGTTTCTGACCACACTTCCACGGTCCGGTACTGCGGCGCCTCTCGACAAGTATCGAGGTATCTTCACGATCCTCTCGGGTCCTCCTATCGGCACGACGGAGCACTTGCAGTGGCTTGCAAGCGAAGCCACCTCTTTTTATATCCAACACGCAGTGGAGATTCCGTGCCGTGACATGCCCACGGCTAAAGAGTAGCTCAACCCCCTTGAGGTGACACGATCTAACGCTACGAAGGAGCGCTTGTGGCGCTTTCTAAGCGATAGCATGAGGCACTCGCAAGAGTCTGGAGACCACGCAGTAGTAATAGGCTGCCAGGGACCTGTCACCTCGTGCGGATGTATACCCACCTCTGTGCTACAGTTTCCGCGCCACGAAAGTTTGATCGCTGGACCGCACAGGCCCTGTTGAGAGACGCAAGAACGCTCAGACCGACCCTCAGGTCTCACTTCACAGTTTGCACTGAGCCCTATGTGACTACGAACATGGCAAAAAGAGTCACGAGTTCACCGCGAGACCGTTACGCCGTGGGTTTCGAACCATGGCGCTGCGCTATCGCACTTGGGGTTTGAAGCAGAAAGGAGCTGCACAAAACAATGTCGAGTATACTACTGCTGTCGGCAACCTCGCCACGTACCTGGTTCTCAGCAGTCGAATCATGCCAACAATCGCCTCTTAACCTCCTGCCGTCTCGTCTTCCCCAGACATACAAGGGTAACCCTTGTGCCTGACTCTAGATCGCCCAGCCTACTGTCCCTTGGTTTTCATACATCTGCATCGACTGCTGCTAAGTGCCGCCACGAGGCGTGGTCCCCTCTGTCACCACAACACCAACATGTCCGAGCAATTGATGGGCGTGGACGCCATCGGGAACGTGATCGTTCCACCTCCAGAGGTGCTGCTGGCATGGCAGACTGATGCATACCCTCACGGCGAACGACGGTCATGGATGCCGGCATACTGCATCCCCATGCTCGTATTCAGCACACTCCTTGTTGCATTACGGTTGACGCTTCGGATGAGGAAACGAGGTGGTGGCTTTGGTCTGGACGATGTGAGTTGCATGGAAAATTACTCGTAAAGGCATCACGAACTGACATCGATCAGGCGTTCCTTGTGCCTTCTTGGATGCTGCTGGTAGCATACACGGCCGTCGTCTGCTGGTCTTCGATGAACGGCACACTCGATCGCCATATGTGGGACATTGCACCTCTGAAGTATCAGACCGTTGCTTTGGTGAGTATTAACGATCACGACGTCAACGACGAAATACTAACGACATACAGAGTGCTTGGCTGGGCCAGCTCGTCTTCCTCGCCGGAACCTGCTTGATCAGGATCTCTATTTTACTTTTCTTCCGACGTATGGTGAAGGGAACATTCCGAAAACGCTGGACGTGGTCTGTTTGGGCGGCAATCGGCTTCACCGTAGCATGGACGCTTGCCTTCATCATCATGCTGCTAGCAACCTGCGACCCAGTCGAAGCGAACTGGAAGGTGTTCGATCCCTACTACGAGGGGCAATGGAAATGCGCCGACACACGCGCATCGAGCTATGCCGCCGGCGTGCTGGCAGTTCTGAGTGACACTTACTCGCTGGTGCTGCCATGGGCAATGACATGGCCGCTAGAGATGCCCAGACGCCAGAAGGTTGCCCTCAACATGGTCTTCTCAGTCGGTGTTATCGTCGTGGTGGCTGCATGCTTCCGCACCAAGCATGCTGTCGATCTGGGATCAAACTATGATTCTACTTGGTATGTACCCACGTGCAGAGTGCAAGACGACCATCGTGACTGACTTCAAACAGGGTCGGATTCTGGGTCTACTTCTGGACACTACTCGAATGGAACCTCGCAATCATCTGCAACTGCGCGCCCTCCCTACGGGCTTTTTTCCGCGCCTACCTCAAAGACACAGTCGACAAGGCGCTCAACAGTCTGTCGAGCCGCAGCAGGTATAGAGAGACCAGCAAGAGTAACACGACTTCAACACACAACATTGAGCTCAAGCGTACATACACGATACATTCGGAGAAGTCGCTCAACCACAACGACTCCCAGGCCGGAGACGCATCTTCGACAAATAGCGATCGGACAGACTACCCTCATGACATGCCGGAAGCGCACATGAAGAAAGGGCGTCAATCCACCTTCCTGGACATGGACCCATCGCCGCCACCTCAGTTTGCCCCGAACCAGAATCCGTGGGCGAGGTCTCAAGTCGACATCACGATCACCGGGCCGGCCAGCCCAACAAGGCCGTACGTTGATGTCTAGGACTGGAGCCTGGGACACGCGGATGACGACTTTGGGCATAGGACGAGATTAATGATCTGACACAATAGTACTTTAATACACTTCAGAATAATGCAATGGATCTCCGACAGCAATCTTGGACCTCCATCGCTCACCATGTATGCGACAATGCTGCTCTCTCTAACGCTAAAGGGCTTGTTCCTAGAAGTGGTCTTTGCTACCACCGAGGATGCAATAGAAACAGCGTCTGCCTCTGTCTCCGCAACAACCATTCTCCTTGATGAGACTTGGATGAAAGCCTGGACTTCTTGCTCATCCGCCAGTTGAGAGACCGAACCCCCTCCGCATCGATCGATTCCAAATATGTCACCAACCGGGCACCATACGGATACCTCCTCGCACAGGCTCGGCCACTTCATCTTCATCTGGATCTTCTTCTGGTCCTGCATCTCGGAAATCATTGCACCCGCAATACTGACCGTGGCCTTGGTTGATCAGATGCATACAAACCCAGCAGAACTCTTTCCCGCACTGGGTACCTGCAGAAGTCCACGTTAGCTCAGCTCTGACACGTTATCCACGCCCTGGGCTTGCGCAATGACTTACAATGCATGTGTTTACACCCGCCGATCTTGAAGATGTGTTTGGAACAGCTCGGACATGACTTCGTCTCCCTTTGGATGGCCGCAATAGTCGCGTCTTCCTCTTCGATGCGGTCCTTGATGCGCAGCTGATACTCACCACAGCTCTCGTTGGTGTGCCATGGTCGATCGCATGGCACGCAGGCCTTGGCGCCGCACTTCTCGCACTTGAAGATGTCTGGTCGAGGGTTTGATCGGAGTCTCTCTTGCCGCTCTTGCTCTTCTTGCTCCTCTTGCTGCAGCTCCTGCTCACGCCGATGTTGCTCCTCACGCTGTAACCGCTCAATCGTCTCCGGCGAAATGACAGTCGTTGCCCATTCCGCGCCGTCCTGGGACCAGCTACCACCGCCACGTTGGTCGTCGTCGCTGCTGGCAGGATCTGGGATCTTGTAATCGTCATCCTCGCTCTCGACTTCGACTTTGCCCGGGACGTGCACCTGCCCGGCGCCACAGCCCGGTGCTAGACACCAGCGCCACCCAGGAGTGTTCTCAGCAATGTAAACCCTTTCAAGCTCGACATACCTGCAGGCAAACAGAAGAGAAATCACGTCAGCAACCAAACCACAAACACAACCCCATCAGGACAACAAACCTCGCAAAAATTCTCTTCGTAACCACACCCTCGACGTCCTCCCTCCCCATCTTCTCGTCACACTATGGGCACGCGATATGCGGTGTGAAAACGCTCGTCTCGATCTGCGACTCGACCCATACCTTTAGGCAGCGCTTACACGTGTTGATCAGGTGCTTGCACGTCGAGGTCGGGTTGCTGTTGGGAAACTGCGAGGAGATGCGGCTGACCATGCACGTGTGGCATATGTAGCGCTGGGGTTGAATTTTGCGGCATTTGGTGGCGCGTGCCATGGTTGGTCGGTTGGGGTATCGGGATGAGGTGATGCGAGTGTTGGGTTGTGGTGGTGTGGATGTGGTGCATTGGAAGAATTGTGGTTGGGTGGCTTGTGGTTGGAAGGCTTGTGGTTGGAGACAGGTGCCTTGAAAGACACATGGCACGTGGGAAGGAGCGATCGCAGCACGTGGAGTCACTTCACGACATGTGGTCCCGCGCCGGGGTGTTTGCGCAGGCGAGAGTGGACGGTGAATGGGTGTCTTTCGGTTAGTCAGTTGATCTGACGAACTACCAGGCGGTCATTCACTGCTCTGAGACTCCCGCACACGACTGGCGAGCGATTGCACAAACATCATCTTTCACTTGTATTACGACGAGACATATGCTATATTTTTCTTATGTATTTGTACGAGATTATTCAGTCGCTACAGACCTCACAGTCAAACGTAGCATCGCCGACAGTGGGCTACCGAGGATCATGTTCCCGTATCAGCGGTTGTAACGTGATCCATCAGTAGCAATGCTGGCGAGACAGTAGAGCACTACACGCGATATCTGATTCGGCCTGACGTTTATGAGTGAAGCTGTTTGTTTGCCTTGCTTCACACTCTATCAGGAGTCACGCAGTCTGGTTCGGTACTGATCAAGGAAAGAGAAACATACTTTGACAAATCTCATTTGAAGACAGCTATGGAAGTACATACTTGAGCACTCTGTTGGCTTATCGCCATGCTCGCCTAGCTGTCATACTGACGATGAGTATCGAGACTATTCCTAAGTGATCATATCCCATCACAAAGCAAGATCTTACCCTCCACGCAACCGAGCTCATATCCCAAAAAGAAAACCTACCCAATCATTGCCCATGACCACGCGAAAGATTTCAGATTCCCTGGTTATCTTCCAAACTCACCAAGTCGATCATCGTCTCATCTCTCTTCCCATAGAGTGCTGTCCCTCACCCACTGCGCCGCCAAAGTTGCGGCGACCTGGTGTGTCTCAGTGAGAAGCCTTTGCGCCGCTACGACCAAAAGCCTCCCGTGCGTCCATCCGATGTACGGATCGACGTAGGCAGGGAATCCGCGGGGCGGTTGCGTGTCGCGACGGAAACTCTGTACGAAAGCGCGGGACTCCCAGTCGGTTCTGGCGAGCAATTCGATGACCATCCACACAACGAGGCGGAGGTCACCGACGCTAGCAGTCAACACAAGCGTGGTGACACCGACAGCCGCGTCCGTAGCAAGGATGTAGCTCGTCAAAAATGCTCCAGACTCGTGTTCACGGTTCGCCTGGTAGTCTGCGGGAGCCTCCGGGTGAACGATCTCGTACGGCTGCAGAGCCATGAATAGGTGAGTGAGGTTTGTGAACGTTACAGGATCGTCAAGGTTTGAGCTCAGGCCGATGTGTCTGAAATTGTGCTGCTCATTATGAAGCCAGCCCATCGCTGTGTAACGGTCGACCAAATTGTTCTGGCTTGGGGAGCAATCAAGGCTTGGGTCGAGGACAAAGTCCAAGCTGCAGGGAACAGGTCCACCAGGACCGCCGGGACCACCTAGTAAAGCGACCGATTGCTTCCCGAACATGACACTAAGCGTGGTTCTGTTGTCCTTCTGCGCGTACCACTTCACAGGGTATATGATGAGCGTTTCGTGTTCTGTGAGATGACAGGCTACTTGCTTATAGCCGGCGATGTTGCTGGAAAGAAACTCCGTGGCCTCGTTGAGCAGATCTTGAGGGGAATTTGGGTTCAGGTCTTTGAGTGTATGCTCTGCACTACTAGGCAGACGGACCGCAGAGATTGGCAGCCTTGTCGCGCGATGAAGCTTGCTGAGGAAATGGTGTATGCGTCCGTCATCGGTTCCGTCGTCGAGCGTTCCGTCCGCGGCCCGTTTGTTGAGATCTAACCACTTGCCCGAAGCACGCATACGGAGGAATTGCTGCTGTGTGTCGACCCAACAGCGCAGAGATGACTGTGAGGCCCACACTGGGACGTTGAAGCCGAAGACGGAGGCCCCGAGGCTATCGACACTGGCCACGGCATCAATGAGACCGTCATAGCCCGCGGGTGTACTGCGAACGGTAGGCCACATGTCAACTAGTTGACGGTTGACAATGCGGACCTTTGGAAGCTGATCCTTTAGCATGTATACTCCGACGTTGATGCAAACTATCGGACCGAGCATAGCGATCTCTGCGAACTCCGCGACGGTGTGTCCAACGTCATCATCGTCGGTGTGGTCATTGACTTCGGTGAGGCAGTCGCTGAGGATGAACGTCGAGCGTATCCGAGACGGAAGCTGAAGCTTGTACAGAGTTGTGAGGAACTGATCGTAGCTGCGCTCTTCGTTACACTTAGAGATCTCAACCCATCTTACGTTGTTCCAAAACCCATCATTCCGTGACTGGATCAGCTCCTGCATTCGAGCGATCGAGCCCCGAACTGCCCGCGTTGCGTACAAGACTTCTATTGCTTCCTTGTAAATTTGCTGGTTCGTAGCGAGAATGTTGGTGTGTATTCCGCGATCCAAAAGCGCGAGGTCTCCGTCCCCGACTTTCAGAGAGTCGCTGTACCGAGATGTGTGTTGTGCAGAAAGCTTTTGTTTGATCCACCCGGTCGGTGTGATGACTTCAGTTGGACCAAAGACATGCCCGTAGATGATGGCACGAACCTCAGGAGACAACTTGTCGAGGATTGGCGTGGAAATTTTGCGGTGTTGTGGGCGTGTGTTGTGCTCGGGCTGAACAGCGTGGTGCCTCCTTCCTGTCCAGATGCCGCGCGAGCTTGAATACATCGTGAGATACCAAAGATGCCCAATCGCTGTGCAATGCTGCGCGATTGAGCGTGACGACGAATGCGGTAGTGATTTACCATAAACGTTGTTCCTCTTTTGATTCTTTGCTTCCGCTACTCTCTGGATGGCGTAGGCAACGATTTGAATGTCGAGGAATACCAGAACGGTCGAGGGTTTCCAAAAGTCGCGCGCAAATGTGCCCGCGAAGGTGACGTGACCGGCGATCGGAACATTGACAGATGTAGCGAAGACTGAGGTGGCGGCGTCGAGAAATGCAAACAAGGAAGATAACGGATGCTCACAATATATGCGCGAGTGATGCCCGAGCTGGGAGTACTGGTGTGCGAGAGAGAGATCTGTAGTGTAGGCAAGGTTGAGCAAGCAAAGTGACGTTGGTATTCGGTGCGGTGCGGCCGTGCTCGGGCCGGTGGCGGAAGTCGAGTGAAGTGAAGTCAAGCGGGAAGGAGCGACTGGAGGAGCGATTCTCGGCTCCTTCACTGACGAATAACGATTTCCAATAAAACTTTTAAATACATACACATATTAGAGTATGTCCCAAGAT
>Ga0265797_10000254_pt1 | contig 102268 bp, 91 predicted proteins | sample P2T30metagenome_FD_192433 | JGI IMG/M metagenome (GOLD analysis project Ga0265797, IMG submission 192433) | Plant litter microbial communities from East Loma Ridge, Irvine, California - P2 T30 | ecosystem: Environmental > Terrestrial > Plant litter > Unclassified | place: USA: California... | reverse complement strand
TAGGTCTGGCTGTGGTTCAGTTTGGTCTTCTGGCTGCCACTGGAGTCGCGGCAGGCATGGGCCCGATCTTCTTCGTTGGGTCATGCGGAGGGGCTGCATTTACTCTTGGTACCATGATTCAACGCGTCAAATTGAAGGAGGTCAAGAACTGTTGGTGGTGGTTTGTCAACGGCGCATGGTTTACTGGAGGAGCAATCAGCCTGGGCCTTGCTGGCGAGTACGTCGCGCATCTGCTGGGTTTGTACGACGAAGAGACACCCAACAAGGTCCAACGGGACCTAAACAGCATCGCTGCATAGAGGATGATCCTTTCTCCGGTACTGAAGAAAATGGCCAGACAATCAGTAGTAGAATGTACTGCAGGCTGGACCCTACGACGGGAAGTTGCAAGGACCTCTAATAACTTTTAGACGAAGAGCTACCCAGAAGTTGTTCCTGTAAGCTTACTTTCTGTACACAACGACTCGTCTCCTCCTAAACACCTCTGCACTTTCCGTCGTATGCGACAACACTCAGCATATCGAATGTAGCTTCAGCGACCACCACCCAGTTTCAGTGTTTGAGTTTTCTTTCCTGTAAAGGCCCACGGCTATACCGCGGACGCCGGACCAGGTTTCGTTGTGTTGCCGGGGTTTTCTTCCACTTACCGAGACGAGACCATAGACTGCCCATGGTGATGGATCTTCCACAACCTTCTAACGCGTAATCCAAAAGATTCTAGATAACGCCCGCTGTTACTACGTATATTCACCTGCCTAGAACGGTAGCCAAGATTCTCCGCCTCCGCTTATGCCCAGCTCCGCCCAGAGAGACACGGAACAACGCTCATGCGAAAGGTATCGCCATTTGAGCAATTTAAGAGCGGCATCTATGAAAGCTTGATTGAAGCAAGGCTAAATGACGATGCAAGCAAAGTCGCATGCATGTTGGGATATCGTGGTTCACTTCGAAAACTGTAGCAGTATGCAGCGTGAAGTTCACGAGCCGAGTGGGGCGTCAGCGGACGCCAATGTTCCCCAAGAACTAAACATCTGCTATCAACCAGCTTTCCTCCAGCCAAGCGCATCATACACCGACAATGGTCCTTGGGTCTTCCTCCAAGCTGCCATGTTTGGTCCTGTCTACCGTTCTGTGCAATCATATCCACACCATTTGTTGCACATGACGCACGAGAAGATGGACCTGGCTCGAGTACAAATAGTCTGCCAGATCGCTGTCGAATAACGAGCAGCGCACCTCGCATCTCAGGCCTAAAGCTGTCCATCCCTACAGCTCATCTTGCAAGGTAGCCATGGCTCGTGTATCGGCTCTTCTTGCGCTTTGCTCTGCCTTTGTCGGTATGAGCAAAGCAGCTGCCCTAGGTTCTTCCGAGGACTACGCCTCTGGTGCTGTGCATGCAAAGATTATGGCAATCAAAATGGTATGTAACAGTGCTCGTTCGTAGTCAACATCCAACACTAACATCTTTGTAGGCCCAATGGGACGCCGAGATCGCTGCCGGCGAGATGGAGTCCTCCAAGTATCCCGAGCTTGGATATACACCATGCGAAAATGGTTTTGCTGCTGGCGTCGTAGGAGATGTGAACAACACTTTCAAGTGCAACAACATCGACCTGTACCATTTCCTGCCTCATTCGGCTCTTGGTAGCTCGCAGGGTCAAGGCTCGTCTTCCTGGGGATGGACTTCCGAGGATGGCAGAGAATTCGTTGCCATTGGTCAGTTCGATGGTACTGCGTTTGCCGAGATCAGCTCAGAAGGAAAGCTGGTGTACCTCGGTCGCCTCCCTCCCTACGACCCTGTCGGCTCGCGTTGGCGCGAGATCCGTGTCCTTCGCGACTATGTTGTCATCGGATCTGAGGCTATCAAGTCTGGTGTTCAGATCTTTGACATGAAGAAACTCCTCGATCTTGACCCGGAGAACCCTACCAACTTCACCCAAGCTGATCTGACTGGTTACTGGAACGAGCTTCCAGTCGGTCGCACGCACAACATCGTCGTCAACGAGGAGCTCAACTACGCTATGGCTGTTGGCTCGGTCGGCGGCAACGACACCATTCGCGTGCGTGATGAGCTTCCCTGCCGTGGCGGCCTCATCTTCCTCAACATGACCGACCCGTCCAATCCCTGGTCTCCAGGCTGCGCGGCTGGCGATGGCTACGTCCACGATGCCGAGTGCCTTGTCTACCGCGGTCCTGACAGTAAGACTCCATTCCCAGCTTGTTACCGCTTATGCTAATCGATACTAGAGCGCTACTATGGAAGGGATATCTGCTACGGCTACAACGAAGACACGCTTACCATCTACGATGTCACTGACAAGGTCGGCAATGTCACGAACATCATTTCCATCTTCACCTACCCTGGCGCGGAGTACGTCCATCAAGGAGTCGTCAACAACGCTACATGGCAGGAGTACATCTTCCTCGACGACGAGTTCGACGAGCGCGACGCCAAAGTTGGTCCCATGACCCAAGGTCTTCCCACTACCCACATCATCGACATCCGCGATCTCGAAAACCCGTACTACTCCGGCAACTACGAGGGCGCCCGCCGCTCCATCGATCACAACCAATACGTCTTCGACGGCTACGACTACCAATCCAACTACGGTAATGGCCTCAATGTCCTGGATATCCGCAGCATCACCGAGGACCCCAGTGGTGACGATATCTGCGAGGCTGGCTTCTTCGACATTTACCCCGAAGACGACGAGCTTGAGGGCGGCGGCACAGTCGCGTTCCTGGGTTCGTGGTCCTCGTACGCAGGCTTCAAGTCTGGATTCATCTTCGTGCACACCATTGAGCGCGGCTCTTTCGTCGTGAAGATGACATCCAAGGAGTGCCCTAAGCCCGCTGTGTGCAAGTCGGACAGCTGCTTGACTGCCATGCGCGCGAGCTCCATTGAGGGACGCTTGGAGGCTAGCAAGGACTTCTGCCACGACTTCTTGATCAGGCAGAACGACGATGTTGGTATGGTTCCGGATTACGCGAGGGCTGGGTGTGCGGTTGCGAATTCGACGGAGGCGGTTGTTGCGAGGGTGAGTTCGGCGTGTGCTTGTGTGCCTACGAGCGCGGTGCCGGAGTTGCCTAGGACGACGTCGAGGCCGCCTGTTCCGACGGTGTTGCCGCCGAGGATGTAAGGATTACTACACGTGACACTTTGGAGATGTAGCGATGCTACACACGTTACTTAGATACGAGCCATTGGAGAAATGAGTAGCATCCCAGGGTACGTGAGCGGATTTGTCGCGCATTGTTCCCCGTAGTGCAATCCGGTTATTGCAAAGACGATGGCGAGGATTCCGGTGATGCCGATGAAGGCCAGGAGTATGTCGCTAGAGCTTCGTTTTGACATGGCAAGCAAACCTGCACCATTGAACACGATACTCAAACAAAATTTGACGAGACCGCAATAACCACAAAATCAATTCAAATCAAAGCATTCCCCACTACGACGTCCCCCCGAGTCTATAAGGAATATACGCATCCCCGACCTCGGCTCTCACGCTCCTCCCATCAATCTCCACCGGCGCAATCGGCTTCCGCTGCATCCTTGCTCTGCCCCCCAATTCACTCGCATCCGTGCCGTGACTTGTCGCAGACGTAGGATCGTACTGGGCGTATTGCGGGACGAGTTTCTGGCGCTCTGCTTCTGTGGCGTCGAGCTCGGTGTTCCATTCGGGTGTGTGGTGCGGAGGGGCATGTGAATTGGAAAGAGCGTGGTGGCCGGCGGCGACGGCGGGGATGTACTTGGAGTCTGATGCTGGCGCATGGGATGAGTGCGATGGTGGTGGAGGCGAGGCTTTCTCCTCAGCCATGTTCTTTGCCGCGAGCGCCATTGCGTCTTTCTTATGTTTCCGTCTCCGATAAAACATTAACAATGCTAGCGCGCCGATGATGAAGAAAAGAGGTATCGCCGTCCCGATCGCTGCTTTGGCTCCCGTGCTCAATCCGCCACCACTTCCCCCGTTACCACTCCCGTTCCCACCACTCGACGGCCCAGTACTCCCCGGACTCGCCCTTCCCTCCGCAACATCACTCGCACGATACCTCAGCATCAACGGCCTCACAGCTGGCGTCACGCCCGCGGGAAACTGGCCAGCCGTATACACCCTATTCTCATTCTCCTCCGCGTCCGCCTCGCCACACTCCACTACCGGGAAAGTCCCACTGTTGCCAACCCTACACCCTCCCCTGCCATCCCCCTCGAAGCCCTGCGGACAGCAACTCAGTCCCGTCTCGCCACTCACCCACTGCTCGCCGCTCGTCGCCGTGCTCACCGCTTTCCATGCGCTCGGGCACGCAGTCGCAGGGGAGAAAAACGCCGTGGGATTGGGATATACGTTTGGCGTTACCCATGGCATGCATGCGGTGTCGATGCTAAAAGGTACGGGATCGCCATCTTCTTTGCCAAATTCGCAGGTGTAGCCGTATTCGAGGGTGTTGCGGTAGTTGCGTAGGGTCTGGCAGGATGCTGGAGGGGAGGTTGCGAAGGCGGGGGACCAGGAGTGGTAGAGGGAGCGGGTGTCTGTTGGTGTGGTCATGATTATGAGTTTGGCATGAATTTAGGGTTTTGTTATTTGGATAGAAGCTGAAAGCGACAGTGTGGTATGTAAATCTCAAAATCCCGAAATGGAAGTCGCACTGAACATGGCGGATAGGTCTGTAATGTACGTCGAGGTCAAGAGGCACAGCCTCGCAATGACCCACTCTTCCTTCTCGTCTGCGTTTTACATTTCGATATTTATTGATGACGACGTGGCGAATGTTCGGTGTTGATAGGCTGTGCGCGGTGATCCGTTGCGGACTCCAAGGCGCCGGCTGCTGGGCATGGAACTTGATGTTCAGCATCTGTTACCCCGACTCGCGGGAACAAGTGCCGAGGTCTGCTAACGATTGCGGTAGCGTTGGAAAATGTGGGCTTTGGAGTCGCTGGATTGGTTAGACACAGACAAGTTACAGAGACAACCTACCATTGCAGGAGTGGTCTCATGCCAAGTATTATGTACTTCTATTTTTGTACTCTTAGTAGTCTACACATTTTGCATCATCCAAGTCTTGACAACAGGTCCAACATAAGTCGGTACTCCGATCTGGTAATCTTGGCCGAAGCCTCAAGCTGTGCGCAACAATCAATATTCGCTCTACTTCTTCTGCACCTCAACAATGACATCGCTCAGGCTCTTGATCGCGGTCGTGATGTCTGGCCGGTTGGGGTCTGTGACGCTGACGCCCATGTGGCCGAAGCGGATGTACTTGGCAGCAATCTCCTTGTGCAGGCCGCCGGCGAAGATGACGCCCTTCTTCAGGAGCGTGGGCAGGACATCGGGTGGAGTGATACCCTCGGGGAGGTATATGGCGGTCATGCCGTTGGCCTGGTTCTCAGGCTTCGAGGCGAGCTGCTTGAGGCCGAGGTCGGCGACGGCCTTTTTCACCTTTTGCGAGGCGGCCTTGTGGTCGGCGAAGCGCTGGTCGAGCGGGCGGGAGAGGATCTGCTTGAGGGAGGTGTCGAGCGCGCGGACGAGTTGTGGCGAGGGGGTGGCAAAGTAGGAGGCCTTCTTGCCCTCGTAGTTCTGCATGACTGTCCGTTGTTAGTATCAAGTCACATATGAGGGTAGGGAGAGCGCGTACTCGGCAGCCAGTTCTTCCACGAGCCGAAGTACGACGTCGGGCGTGTCCGCCGCGCCTTGAAGCGCTCAATGGCGCGTCCCGACACCATCATGATGCTCAGCCCCGCCGGGCAGCCGATGCCCTTCTGCGAGGCGGTGAGGACGGCGTCCAGCTTCCAGTCGTCGAAGCGGATCTCCTCGGAGCCGACGCTGCACACGCCGTCGACGACGACCAGGGTCTCGGGGCTGACGCGGTGCACCAGCTCGCTCAGGGCCTGGATCTCGCTGAGCACGCCCGTCGAGGTGTCGACGTGGGTGACGGTGATGGCCTTGTACTGCTTCTCCCCGAGGGCCTTCTCCACGGCGTCGAGCTGCGGGCGGTCGCCGATGGGGGCCTTGAGCTGGGTGGCCTTGACGCCGTACGTGTCGAAGCAGTCGGCAAAGGAGTCGGCAAAGTAGCCCGTGTGCAGGACGAGCACCTCGTCGCCGGGCTCGACCAGGTTGGCGGCGACCATGTCCCACCCGAGCGTGCCCGAGCCGGAGATGACAAAGGGCTGCGAGGCGGGGTCGGTTGTCTGGAAGAGCTTGCGCAGATTCTGGAGGACTTGGCTGAAGCAGTTGACGAACGGCTGCCCGACGTGCGACTCGCTGTGATAGTCGTTAGTATGGGTGCGCCGTGCAGTGCGCACAATTGGGGGGCACCGCACCTGTAGTGGCTCATCGAGTCGAGGACTGCATCGTCAAACTCAATGGGCCCCGGGATGAGCAGCGCCGGGTGTGCTGGCTGGCTCGACATTTTTCGTGGTGGTGGTGGTGGTGATTCTGTTTTGGTGGGCTGCGGTTGCTCTGACTGTGGAGGGCTGTGTTCCTGTTTCCTTCTAATGTTGCCGCGATCGTCTTCCACACGTGCGCTTCGTTCGGTGGAGAAGGGCGTGTTGAGCTCCAGGAACGGCTTGCTCTCGAGGTGTTTCGCGATCTGGCCGAGGCGAGCGCTCGCTGATCGTGACGTCGGCGCCATATGCGGGGGGCGGCGGATATACGCGGCGAAGGCGGAGGAGGAGAGTCGCTGGCTGCCCCGCGTCAACATCAACATCCGTACTCGGAGGCCGGAGCTGGAAATGTCGAGTGACGCGACCTGGTGAGAGACTGTCGCGTGCCGGCGCGTTTGTGTGCGTGTGCGAGTAGTCAATTGAGTGGTGGAAGGTCCACGACGCGCAAAAGCAAATTTGGAGTCGGCTCAATTGGACGACAGAGTCAGGGGTATCATAGCACTTGCACGGTGGTACGTAGCCGTCCACCACTTTTTGACTCGGCCCTAGCAACACGACCATGACAAGCTGCGAAACCGGCAGTCAACGCTCCTCGGCTCTTCCCGCAAGTACATGTTGGAGTGAAAGTAGCAGACTAACAGCCTTCCTCGAAACAAAATAAATACGCTATTGCGAGTATATAACAAAAGTTGCATGCTCGTGCATAGTTTGCAGCGCTCAGATTGGCTTTTAAGAATGAGATGCTAAAGGGAGGGCAGATAGTGCTTATATACCGCAGGAGAGCGTGTCTGCTGATGTCTGTTGAGATAGCAGCAAACGAACAGTAGACCCGCGTGAAGTCATCATCCATCGATTTTGGAATCAGTCCGGTCCCCGAAGTGCCTAGGTCACGCGACTAGCAACGAAGGCACATCAATCGATGCATTCAACCTTGTTCACCTGTGCTACTTCTCCGGTCGCCAACTTTGCTACTTTTCGACTCGCCAATTTTGGCATTCAGTGCGTCCTGAAGGTTGAAGTATCGTATATGAGCACTTCACTCGTATATGAGCACTTCATACGACAATCATAGCTCATCTCAACCACCCAGTATCTCCAGTTCTATCGCCCTCCCCAACGACTCCGTCGTCCCCGACTGCCCACCCATATCCGGCGTCATCACATCCCCCTCCTTCCTCGCCAACACCCTCTCAATCGCACTCAACATGCCCGTCGCTGCCTCCCCAAACCCAAAGTGCTCCAGCATCATCTGCCCCGCCCAAATCATGCCAACCGGATTCGCAATGCCCTTGCCCGCAATGTCTGGCGCACTCCCATGCACAGGCTCGAACAGGCTCGGAAACTTACTCTCAGGATTGATATTGCCCGACGGCGCGATGCCAATTGTCCCCGTACACGCTGGCCCCAGATCGCTCAGTATATCGCCAAACAAATTGCTCCCAACCACGACATCAAACTGCTCCGGACGCAGCACAAACCACGCCGTCAGAATATCAATGTGGAACTTGTCAACCTTGAGATCCGCATAGTCGCCCTCCTTCTGCAACGCCTCCAGCCTATCGTCCCAATACGGCATCGTGATGCTAATCCCATTACTCTTTGTCGCGCTTGTCAAGTGCTTCTTCGGCCGACTCTTCGCCAGCTCGAGCGCATACTTAAGCACGCGGTCCACGCCCACGCGCGTCATGACAGTCTCTTGTACCACGATCTCGCGCTCCGTGCCTTCGAACATCTTTCCCCCAATCGAACTGTACTCGCCCTCGGTATTCTCTCTCACGACCCAGAAATCAATATCTCCAGGTGCTTTATTAGCCAGCGGGCTACGCACGCCGGGCATAAGTCGGCACGGGCGTAAATTGATGTACTGATCGAACTCGCGGCGAAATTTTAACAGACTGCCCCAGAGGCTGATGTGGTCTGGCACTAGGTCTGGCATGCCCACGGCGCCGAAGTAAATGGCGTCAAAGTTGGAGAGAATGATTTTCCAGTCTGGGGGAAGCATGGCCCCGTGCTGCGCATAGTAGGCGCAGCTGGAGAAGTCGAAGTGTGTGAATGAGAGAATGAGATTGTAGACTGAGGCTGCTGCTTTGAGGCAGGCGACGCCGTGCGGCATCACTTCTTGGCCGATGCCATCGCCAGCGATTACTGCGATCTTGAGATATCGGGGTGCCATGATGGGTGGTGGGATGGGGTTGAGATGAGTAGTGCGTGGAGTGAGCTCACTACGGACTCACGGATACGTCTGTTGATGTTCAAGTACGGTCGGAGTTAGAATGGGCGGAGCTGAAAGTGAGCGGAACAAGAATGTGCGGGGTAAGTACGGCGGACTATGAATCAGCGGGTAGATGCTGGCCAACAAGCCTGGTGTTGGTCTCTTCCCCTGGCGTGAAGGTAGTGGGGTGGAGGTGGAGTAGCTACCTCGCCGGAGACTAAAGCTTGTGGACCTAGTTCGATTGCCGACACCTGTGGACACCACGTCGCACTTCACGTAGAGACACCTCAAGACCCATCCATGCTTCACTAAGAACGTTGCATCTGACAGACAGAGATCGTGGCCCAGTGAAGCCGTGTCGAGGATCTAAGCTTACATTTCGATCTTCCACAGTTCCCTCCTCTTTCTCAGCCGCGAACTTCACGCAACAAGCATCGAACGTACCTCTGTGATACACGCCAGAATTAAGAAAAATGCGCACCAAATACATTTGCTCGACGCGTGGTCCTTTGGCCTTCGTATGTAGGCGGCACGACGTGTGAGGCTCACTGGCATCCTGGTCAAGGTGGGGCTATCTCAGCCTTTCTACACCTTCCTTTCAGCTTCTCGCAACTAACAGCTCCCACGACACCCTACCCTTTACTGTTACATTCTCAGACGAATCTCGGCAAGATGGAGGCAGGCACTGCGATTGGGATTGTTTCATTGGGGATCCAGGTGTGTGAAGGATTGCTCAAGTACTACCATGGCGTGAAGGGGTACGAAAACGACATTCAAGAGACGTACAAGGAGATGAAGAGCCTCAGTAAGACGTTTGCGCTCCTCAAAACGAGTTTACAGGCGGTGGCTTCCCAAACACTCGCCACAAGAGCTCAGGAATGTCTCGTTGAATGCCAGGATGGCATTCAGCAACTCGATGCGAAGTTGTCAAGATTGCACAAAGAGGCGCCGGCTGGACTCAGGCAAAAAGCTCAAGCTGGCGCACTTCGGATGATATATCCTCTGCAGAAGAAGCCGCTTGAAGAGCTCAAAACGATCGCACAAAACATGACACGCCATCTCAATCTCGCGATCCAAGTCATCACGCTCGACAGCGGTCAGTCGATTGAACGCACCACGGACGAGATCAAAACCACTGTCGAATCTACTGAAGCCCTCACCACAAAACTCCAGGTTACCACGCTAGATACGCAGCAGCAGGTCTCGACTACTGCAGCCAATGTTGAGACACTTCTCTCCACGGAGCAATCCAAGGAGCTTGCGAGAATTCTTCGCTGGCTATCTGCGCCAGACCCATCGGTCAATCATATGCAAGCACGCGACAAATATGAACCCGGAACAGGAGAGTGGTTCTTCGAGCGCGAAGCTTACAAGGACTGGGTCTCTGGCTCGTCACCACTTCTTTGGCTGCATGGTAAAGCTGGCTGTTGCAAGACAATCCTGTGTTCCACCATTATCGAGCACGTGTCCCATGAGATATCTGGCCAGCATGGTGTGGCCCTTGCGTACTTCTACTTTTCCTTTTCGGATGCGCAAAAGCAGAACTACACAAATTTGCTGTCCTCCCTAGTCACAGACTTGAGCCGAGGACGCGTGGTCAATCCACTACTTCGCGATATCTACCAGCAGAATCACCCTCGGAGCCCTTCCATTGACGTTCTTGAGAAGATACTCTTATGTTTGCTGCGACAGGCTACAACTGCTTTTCTTCTGGTCGATGCCTTGGATGAGTGCTCGGAAGAGCAACAGAGTTGTACTGTACAGGGGCTCAAAGGTATCACGAAGGCAGTGCCGACAACCAGGCTGTTGATCACCAGTCGAAAGACTCCGAATATCGAGGATCTCATGTCTTGCTGGTGCGAGAACATACTTCCAGTCGACGAAGCTTGCGTCAACAAGGATATCGACCTCTTCGTCAAGAATGCCTTGGCATGCGATCGAAGATTAGTAAGACTGCCGAGTGCAACGAAGAGGGAGATTACGGATATGTTCCACAAGAAGTCGGATGGAATGTGGGTTTTCTCTTGTGTTACGGTGATGGCACTGATATTAGTGGCAGGTTTCGATGGGCAACGCTTCAGCTCGACCACGTACATCAGCACACGCTGCGACCTAGGTACATCTCAGAAGCTCTTCTCGCTATGCCACGCACCCTAGACGAGACGTACGAACGTATATTAGATGCCGTTCAGGACTCATACTTTGAAGAAGTCCGGACAGTTTTGGCGTGGCTCGCATTCAGCGTCAGGCCACTTGCCGTCGCCGAATTGGCAGAGGCATGCAGTATACGCTTTGATGCCAATGATGATGCTACAGAGCCATATCTCGAAGAGGGCGAACACGACGCACTCGTGGGGCTCTTCGACGTGATATCTCCTCTGATCTTGGTCGGGGAACCCACTCGCGGTGATCCACTTCACGCGTTCCGCTACATACAGAACGACAACCTTAACGAAGATGATCTTCCAATGAAATACGATAAAGCATGTTACACTCAGGTCGTTCGCTTGGCCCACTTCTCGGTCAAAGAGTATCTGGTATCGAGTCGCTTACAACAATCGCTTTCCAGCTTATCAAGGTATGCGCTTAGAGAGATGGAAGTACATTGGTTCCTGAGTCAGAACTGCTGCGCCTATTTCTTGTTGTTCCTTCAAAACCCTCTCGTCGCAACCTGGATCGATGAGCAAAGAGACCTGATCCAAAGCAGGAGTCGCCCGCCTGAAGGGCAAATACAAAAGCTCCTGGAAAACTTCATTACAGCTTATCCACTGCTCTATTATGCGACTTGCGTATGGGCAGAACATCAGACTTGGGCAGAGACAGGCGTTAGCAGCTGCCCCACACGAGGAAAATTTCATCTCAGGGTCCTTGAGAGTGATCGAACGAGATTCGCTTGGTTTCGTGTAGCACATCAGCAGAATTGGGGGCCCGCGACTGGTTTAGCACGGAACGCATCGTCCGGCAACGACACGTATGATGGCACCAAGACATTATACTGGGCCTCCCTCCTCGGGCTGAAGCATACCGTGTCCTTTCTTTCCGACCATATGTCTCAACAGGAAATTCGACATGAGAGTGGGGGATACCACACTGCACTACATGCGGCAGCTTACTGCGGGCATGAAACCATAATGGAAATGCTCATCGCCAGGGGTGCTGACGTCAACTGTGCAGGAGGAGAGCTCAATACACCACTTCAAGCCGCTGCACAAGGCGGACACGAAAAGGTAGTGGACGCACTCCTTGCCAATGGCGCCGATGTGAATATAAAGGGAGGCAAATATGGCACTGCCCTCAGCGCAGCCTCGAGCTTTGGTCATGAGCGTATCGTATCAAGGTTACTCAAGTCGGACATTCACCCAGAAACACTCAACTTTGTAGCGGACAAGCAGGGTTCAGCTCTAGAGCTAGCCGCTCGAAAAGGGCACACCGATATTGTGCAAGCACTTCTCCAGGCTGGTGCGAACCACGGCAGCGCAATCATGGAAGCATTGAAGGAGAAAAAAGACCACGTCGTTCGGCTCCTCGTTGCACACGGTGCAGATCTCAACATGCAGTTTCCAGGCTACTCCAAAGACGGTGTCCACCAATACAACTGCCGGCAGTATGCGGAATATTACAGCAGCGATTGCAGCATATCAGTCCTCGAGTGGGCAGTGCAGATAGCCAGCGACGAGATAGTTCAGGAGATACTTGATGCTGGTGCCGATGCGACTACAGTGTCGCGAGAAGTACTAATGTGCGTAGCGAAGAAAGGTTTCTCCCACAAGTTCAATATGCTGGTTGACGCTGGCGCGGAGATTGAGCATTCGTACAACGACGTGCTTGAGATGGCAGTACAGAGTCGCTCGGTGGAAATAGTCGAACTACTAGTGCGAGCTGGTGTCAAAGCGACCCCGGAGCAGATGAAGAGAGTTACCGATCCACCCGCTCAAGTCAGTAGTACAGGTGGCCGTCAAGGGACTAGTCGCAGGGGAGATAATTGACGGTAGTTGGAGCGCACTGGCGCATCGTGTTCGGGAATCTGGAGTCCTCATCAAGGCTGCGATGTATGGCTACGACAAATTGGTCGCGACGTGGTTTTGCTTGTCAGCATATATGGCTGGTGGACACGACAAATCAAGTCCCATCCAAAAGAGTGAGACAACGAGAGTAACGCGCCCAGTCAACTTTGGATTGCGACCCACAGGGCAAGAACGGGTGCGAACCACAGATACCATGATTGGTCCAACCCACCACGCACCTACCAGGGTTTGAAAGCTCATATCGTACTTTGACCATTTGGCGTTTCGCCAACAGCCTTGAAGAGAAGGACATCCACCCTCACAGCTTCCTCGTCTTGATCTTCCTGAAAGTAACCTTTATCCAGCATGGTAGCGGCGGCATCACGAAGCAGACCCACACGTGTAAAGATCACATGAGAATGCACAAACAGAGACATTGTGCTTCACGTCTGATCTTTCATATGCTTATGTATGTACACATATTGCGCCATGATCAGCGCCGCTCGGAAAGTAACACAGCATCTTGATGTACCCTAATACCCTAAATGCCGAGTCTCTACACCTTGATACAGACTTGACCTACTCCTCGCTATTGCATCAGAACGTACCTCGCTACTCAAAGTTGGTCAACGTCTGTGCATTCTGCGGTCTGACTCTGTTACAACGACAATCAAGTGCTAGAGTATTCCAACGGGCGGTGTTCTGAGTCATTTAGCATGAATGGCACACTGCTGGCGCGATGAAGTCGCGACTGAACTAGATGACTTTGGATTTCATCTTAGCGGCGTTCGTTTGGATCTTCTGCTCAAAACAGCGCTTTCGATGCCACGCTCAACAACCACGCAGCGTCCTGCCACCCTCCCCCATCTTCTTGCTCCGCAGTGCTCGGTCTACTCTCCGCCTCTTCAACATTCTCTTTATCTCTCGACTTAAGCTTCGCCGCAGCAACAATGGCTTCTCGCTCCAGCTTCCGCCGCTTGGCTTCGACCTCCCTGCGCAACTTGAGTTCGTCGCGCGTCATATTCTCCGGCAGAAAGCCTCCGTCCCTATCCTCGTCCTCGTCTTCATCAGACGCCTCGCCATCCTCATCAACACTAAACAGCGTCCATCCAATCAGTCGATCCATCCAGCTGCCCATGCCAAACCCGCGATCTCGTGCCAATCGTGCGACTTCTTCTTCGTCGCCCGAACTTTCTTCCTCGTCGTGCTCGTCGACGAAATCGGGCTCCATGAAGCGACTATCAAAACTAGGCAAATCAAGCGAGTGCCGCGCAGACGCTGGATTGGTCCCAGGCGTCATCAGAAGATCCGCTCGACTACCCACCCTCGATCCACGCCGTGACTGCCGAGCGCTGGGCACGCGACTGCCCACGCGAGACTGGTAGCGGCTTCCTGCGCGCGACATGCGGGGCGAGAAGGTGGGAAAGTCGGTGTCGAAGTTGACGTGTTCGCCTGATATCAATGGCATGCGCTTCGAATCACGGGCTTCTGTATTATCGCCGTCTTGCACCAGGCTCGTTGAGCTGTCCCTGCTTGCGAGCCAGCCCTGGCCCTTGGAGTCGCGCGTCTCCCCTGCAATCGCTAGCCCAGCCCTGTGCCACCACTCATCGTCTACGTCACCGGTGTGGTGTCTGACGAGGGGCATGCGCAAAGGTAAGGGAGCGGTGGCTTTCCTGGCATGGTGTCGTGTCTCGCTCTCGTCTGCAAAGCTCACACCGGGATGCAGCGTGCTCGTGCTCTTGGCTTTGGGTATGTCGCCTGCGTCTCGGACAGGCTGGTCGGGGTCCACAAAGTAGCCGTCGTAGGCGTAGGTGGGCTTGGAGCGATGGCGGCTGCGGGTGCGGCTGTTGCTGCGCGACTGGCTCAGGCTGAGTATGCCGGGTGTGGTTGGTGCGGATTTCTGGGCTATGTAGGATGTGCGTGGTGTTTGCGAGGGCTCGTCCGGGGAGGGAGGCGCGGATGCGTCGAGGGGATATTTGGCGCTTAGAGGTGCGAGGGAGAGGTTGTGCAGGTTTGGGTACGAGCGGCGAGAGCGGGAGGATGCGCGCGACCGTTCCGCCATGCTGGACGGTATCTCAGGGTAGAGGATCGGTTCTGAGGATGGTTGGGAGACGATTGAAGGTTTTCGTGTTTATGATGGTGTGAAGCGGCCGAGGTTCGGTGATGAAAGCTGGGGGCGGGAGCGTCAGGCGCTTTGTGGTTAGACTGGCCATCGCTGATTGCTTTCACGTGAAAACGGACGGTGGGATGCCCAGTCATCTGAGTGCACGATATAATTATTGGACATGAATGTCAAGAAACATAGAAATATCACACTCTCCATTATGTAGTACTTAAACGAACCCTGCCGGCGGACCGTGCGTAGTAACGACATGGTCCTACACATACGCACGAATCTTTCATCCTCCAGTACTTGGAATAATTGTGTAGGAGCTCGTTGGCGCGTGTCGGTTAGCAAGGCAAACCTTGAGGATACTGATGACCGAAAATAGCACAGTAGCAGGAGAATGTGGTCCTAAAAGTCTTGGACATGACGAAGAACTTCGGTGGCAAGTCGTAGACTTGTGCTAGAAGATTAGTCGTTCCGATAGCTCCATTTGCTACATTCTGCTTGGAACCTGGGACCGAAACGCTTGTTGAGACAGTCCGCTAAGTCCGCGCCTGCTCAATCCATGGGCAATTTGACACGGGGTTGGTTGAAGTGAGGCTTGCCGTTTGACGGTTGTGTGCTCGAGGTACAACATGTAACACAATTGCCAGCACGCCGCACAGCAAAGCAAATAAAAGGCTGTGGGTTCCTGCGCAACGTACATCGAAGAGCCCCTCCAGGGTGACGTAGCGGGCTCAGCGGGTCCTGCCGGAAAATCAATCTAGGTAAGTGCGTGCCGAGTCCGAGTGAAAGGACGCGCGCCGAGAACGAGCCGCCCTCGACCGAGTCTTCGACACCACGCTACCACACCACATACATATAATCACCCAAACCTCCCCACTCTCCGACCCGATTCTGCACAACACGGTCCCCTCGCTACCAATTCTCCAGAGCCTCCACCCACGCGCACCGAGTCGCGCGCGACACGCCTGCCTCCCCTCGACACCACTCCACCGCTCCACCAACATGAATCTTGCTCCTTCGCAAAACCGCAAACAATTTCCAAAATGCCTGCTTTAACCCCGTGACCGCGAAGTAAGTGGCGTCTTGCGCTTTCTTTGGTCCCCTACCGCTGTTGAGAGCGTCGCCGCGCTTCATATTGAGCGGCGCGCGCCCAGCTGGTGGGTTGATTCACGCGCTGGCCGTGGATCACAGATCACATTTCACACACACAAGCAACCCCAAAAAATCGGCGTGCGCTACTCAAAGAATCACATTCGGAGGTTCACTGCTGATTTTGCATAAAGGCAGTCTCCCGCTGGCTTCTGCCCGCCGCCTCTGCCACCCACACGCGATCTTGCACACCCCACAACTTGTCTCCCGCCGTTCACGCGCAACTCACCCAAACCTCCACTTTCGGTGTTGGCAAAAGGAGAATCTGGTGACAGGTATGCAGTAGTCCTGCTTAAGCCTCTCTCTCCAAGGGTGTAGACTCACCGCCTAGTTGCAGCAAAGCGACGCTCGCACAGGACCCAACTTATACTCCGCCATACACACAACTCGTACCGCTCCGCACCGCCACACAGCATCTCCACATAATGGACGCCTCAAACAATTCCGTCCCGTCAAACGACGAGCACCAGCAAGATCAGATGGCTCTGGTCACCACACAGCTCGAGCGGGTCGTAGCCTTCATCCACGACCTGCAGCTGCCAGCGAGTGAGGAGCTCAAGATTCATGCTGCCACCACCACCCACGAGGATCTGCCCCACGATCATGAGTGCGGTATCAAGTGCATGCTCGAGTCGCGCGCCAACGTCAGCCCAGCGTTTTCCGTGCGTTCAGCCAAGGAGCGCTTCCACTCCTTCGTCCCACCCGCCAACTACGGCGCGGTTCTCCCTGGTCAGATCTACCGTAGTAGCTACCCCAAGCCGGAAAACTACGAGTTCATCCAAGACCTCAAGATCAAGACGATTCTGACTCTTGTCCCGGAGGCGCTCCCTACCGAGTACGTGACCTTTATGAAGGACTCTGGCATCCAGCACTTCCAGGTTCACATCAAGTCAAACAAGGACGGTCAAGTGCGCATCGAGTCTTGCGAGATGTCACGTGCTCTGCGCTTGGTCATGGATCGCACCAACCACCCGATCCTGATCCATTGCAACAAGGGCAAGCACCGCACAGGATGCACAGTTGCCTGCTTCAAGCGCATCATCGGCTACGAGCTGGATGACATCGTCAACGACTACCATGTGTACGCTGGAGCCAAGGCGCGACTCTTGGACGAGGTTTTCTTCGAGAGCTTCGACCTCAACAACGTCATGTGGAGCGCGCGCCAGGAGGGCTGGGTCGCACCTGAGATTGACAACCCGCCCCCGTCCCCGCCAACCTCACCAGCGTCTTCTCTGGTCGCTGCGAAGACACGGGCCTAGGCGTAGGCTACGCGCATGACCACGCATCGAAATGGGGAATGCGGGCGGCACGGCTGCATCACGAGCGGCTCCACGATTTTACAACGGCGCATATGGGATCAAAACGGGTCTTGCATGGGATACAGGAAAATGGCGTTTCACGGAAAGTGATACCCAAGGGCCCAAGGGAGGCACACTGTTTTTCTATTCTTCACATGCATCACTGGGAGGCAGGCTTTGTTTTTTGCACCGCATTCATCATGGGACTATCATCACGTCGGAACCCAGGGCATGGGATATCCTAGGCATTGCTAAAATTAAATCATGTATCAATCACAACGCTTGTGTTGGTAAATCTTCTCTACTTCCTCGCGACACCTGTTTTCATGATATCCATGTCGTTGACTGATCCAGATCTCGGTGCACACAACATACACAGCCCACTTCACACTGACCCTCCTAGTCCCATCGTACATATACGCCGTACCGCATTCGCGACCGCGTATGTTATGCACATGCCTTACGCAGGTCCCGTCTTTGATCGAGATTCCTCTTTGAATTCCTGATGCGGCATGGGCATTTGACGTTCTAGCGAGTGCGAACTTAGTGGTGGTGGCTCAGCCATGCGCTAACAACAGGGGCAGCCAACAATTGTGCAATTGAAGCCTCGTGTGGTTGATCTTACGTTGCTATTCTACGAAAAAGGGCGACCTTGGTGTGACGATGGGTGATGGTTTGTGTTGGAGTAAGTGTCGTTAGCTTGGTCGTGTGGAGTGGCTGTGTAAGAGCGTTGTGCAAGGAAAATCGTGAACGCATGTGATTATTGCTCGTCAATAAAGAACTTGTACGCTTGCTATGTTCATGATGGTTGTCACCTGGGTCGATGTCCGCGTCACAAAAGTCAAGACGTGATGTTGAGTTGTATCCCAAGATGGTATACATAGCTAAAGAAATGAGTGCAAAGACAAGCCACTGTGGCTGCTGCGGGTATCATAATATACAAGTCATAAACCATCACATACACGCATCTCCTCTCCAATGCAAAGAAAGCCTCGTTCCGCCACCGCTCACATGAGCTCGGAAGTATCGACATCGAGCACCAGCGCCAGCGCCTCCTCGTCAAAGTAGTCCATGTCCCGCTGCCCCAAGAACCTCATGAACGGATACCTCGACACTTGTCTCGGCCACTCAGCATGGTGTCTAAGATGGGGCGGCACGTTACGATAGATGCCCTCGATCCAGCTGAGCACACACGTCGGCGCATCGACGCCCTGAAACCCAACTCTCTCAAGATACAAGATTGGCGTGAGAATCGCCTGCACAGCGATGAAGTGCGCGAGCAGGATCTGCGCAACAACATTGTGCGGGTCAATGAAAGCTTGGAATTCGTCGTGGGTCCAGCGCGACGGCGTGTTGTAGAGCAAGACAAAAGTCGTGTATGTCTCTACGGGGCGCTCGTATGCGTTGTCGATGGTCCGGACGAGGATGTCCCAGTACGTGTGCTCGCACTCGGACATGTTGAGCTCTTCGATGGCGTGGAGGGACATTGCGGCTAGGTCAAGGTCTTCTCGGTTCACGCAGTTGAGTGACGATGTGCCGATGCGGCTCCGCATTGTTTGCAGGTGTCCATCTTCTCTGAAAGCCTGTCAAAGTAAGCATGCAGGAATGGCTGTTGCTTACAGAAAGTTCCTTACGTGAAAAGCAGACTCAGGACTCGTCAACGCCTCGTCGCCTGCAATGAGATTGCAGCCACGAACCATGGTCAGAAACTCAGCCATGCCATCTTGCAAATGGCTCGACTGGAATGCGAGTGCTAGGGCCGCGGCCATTCTAGCATCTCGCTCGCATCTCGTCTTCGGTGGTACTGACAGGGCTTCGTTGAGCGACTTCACTGCTAGGATGCGGTGCTGTATTGCCTGTTCAGCGACTCCGGAATTCGACACGGCATCCAGATGCGATGCGGCTAGCGCAAGGATCGAATGAATGAGATATTCGTACTACGTCTGTCAGCATGATCTTCTCTCAACGGGAGGTGGAGTTGTTGGTGGCCTTAGGCTCGAGGCATCGAGACAACTTTGGAAGCTACGTACATTATGTGCAAAACTTGGTATGACGGTAATCCTAGAGGTAAATGTACGAAGTCAGGGTATGTCTCACATGTAGTCCGTACATGGAACTCTCTTACCAAATTTTGTCTGCACCTACTGGCAGATGCGGATATGCGGTGACGAGGAAGTGGTGGAACAGACGCATGTCGGCCATGGACTTGTGATATCAGTTTCTGATCACGCTGGTGATCTGCCTTGAAGATACTCACGAACATGCCTGGCGTCGAGCGCAGATTCCCTACTTCCTGGGGATGTGGAGAAGTAGGCGTCCGTTGTGTTGACTGGATGATGTTCGCAGGGTATTCGCACCGTAAACCTGCCTACAGAGGTGTGGATACAAGGTCAGTTTCCGTCTCTTGTACACTACTGATAGACGACTAACCTTTATGCAGTGGTTGCATTCTGGGTGCCTCTCACTGCACTTAATCCTACGCCTCTTGCAGTTAAAGCATCCGCGACGTGACTTTGTGTGCCCTTTTCTTGGGATAGGCTTTCGAGGAAGTGGTGTCGCGCTCTCGCGGCGACCATCCGAGACTGTCGACGGGGAGTCGCTTGAAGAAGAGCTGTCGTGAACGCTCGAACGTCGCGACATCATAGGCATGGTCAGTATAAGGTAGATGCAGATAGACCATACGTAAACCGCGAGCAGCCGTCCCCTGCGCCGATATATACTCTGATCGCGTTTGTGACATACAGTGGCCCGCGACTGGTAGACCAAGCTGTTGGGGGCCGCGGGTGTGGATGCTCCATGTCAGATCAGGGGTCGCTTGGTCCCGGCTGGCTTCAGCTCGGCTGACTCACAGCCTTGTAAAGGTAAGTATACAGCGTCTAGCCAATCGATGGGGGCCAAGTAGAAACAGAACATTCAAGGTCGCCGAAGCGGTCTGGCATGTTTGGATCGGTTGCCATCCGGATCGAGCGACTCACCGGTATGCGGCCGGACGTTTGATGGCTTCAGAGCTGCGGCTAAGGCACCTCAATCTGCGCAGCGTATATGCCTCGCAGTCTGTCTAGGCAGACTTTGCGAGCGAATAGTCTGTGTCGGGACGACTTTGATGTCAACGGCGAAGGCGACAACGGGTGGATGTCGCAAATGATAGGTTTCAGCATACGCCTTCGCCACAGTCCGTTTATTCAGGAGACTATTTTCGTCTCGCGAGAAGCCTCGCCAAGCCATCAACGTGTGCCGGCGGGATGAACTCGCAGTGATCGTCTTGTGCTTCCAAGGGCGTACTTCGTAGTTGAGCCAGACGTCATCCGTGTTGACTCAAACCTGCCGTCGAGACGGAACAAAGGCAGATTAATAATAGTCGAAGCTGAAGCGAGACTGCATGGTGCCCTGCCGGTCGTCGTTTCGTGATGCAACCTCATCGGCCGTGGAGATGGTTGGAATAGACTCCCTGTTACCGTCTGCACAGATGTGGGGTTCTATGCCAAGCCGCGACGGCCCAGCTGGGTTTGAGAGTCCGACCCACTGCATACTCCCCGACTGCCGGGCTCCATGACCTTCCCTTCACACGTGTTACCAGTTACCCAAGGTGCTAAATCTGGACGCGATACGAGATATTATTGACCTCACGCGCAACTTGGAGCACGTCTGCTCTCCAGCTGTCCTTCAGCGTATGAGAGCTCTTGCCGCAGATGACACTCAGTTGCTTTAGAGCCTATCAATGGCCCGAGGTAAATTGCAGTCAAGCCTCCACGCCTATAGCTGTGTCGACGACCCCACGAAGTTGTGTATTTTGGAGATACGGCGAGATCTGGAACATCACCAAGACTTCCTTGCTTCCCAACGCAAGACGATCGGGGTGTCGGACCCCAAAAGGACACACTCGAGTTTCTGTGGTAATTCTATATGAAGAAAGAGCATGAGGTTGCGCCGGATATAGGTATGTATGGGAGGATTATGAGGCTTTTTGACCAGGCTGCAATCAAACAGGCGAAACTGTTATCTAGGCAACCACTCGTGTATACTTGCCCAAAGTTGGCGTTACGATGCAGCTGCGGGAGGCTTTGGGGCGCTCGAATGGGACACGGTGACAGCGACCATGCAGCCCACATCGCACGTTACGGAGAGCTATTGGTGTACCATACCGTTGACGGGGTCGAAAGGAGGCGTAACATTTGGCCTTGGCATAATCAAACTGAGGAAGACGTCCGTCTGTGGCTGCAGCAGCGATGAGCATTTAATTATGGACTGCGGGAGATACCGCCGCTACCGTCCATTATGTACTCCTCGCCTTCGAGAAATTTGGGGCAGCGAGGGTTTGTCTTCATATCGTGTTCGGATCTGCGGCTCGCGTACCCGCACTCCAGGGCTGATATGGGGTGGCTGGGTGTTGAGCTTGTGTACTACACCTGTCGCCCCGACTTTTCTATCCAGCGGAGGTTGTCATCTGCGGCATAGCCTCAATGCCGGTGCTTGTGTGACCGCTGCCCGAACTCGGCCATGGCAGGTAGTTGTGTTTCACACGATTCGATGCGACCTTTTGCAGCCAATTGTTGGTGAACTCCAATTTGGAGCATTGCACATATCCACCATGTGCTTCGTACATGGGTGACAGTTGGACAAACAACGTGTTTTACTTATATATACCACTGACGAGCGCTACATCCACATTTTTACACAGTCTCTTACGAAGTCGAGGCGCCTCGCATACCCTTTACACCGAGCGGGACAGAGAGAGAATCAAAGGTAGTGTAGGCGGGGCTCGCAACACCCACAAACCAGTGGTATAGCATCAAGTCATTAAATTTGAGCCATCGAAGGGCCGATCTGCCTAGGTAAGGTTTAGGAGTATCTATTAGGTACTCCCAGCTTGAAACCTATGCCATAAACTTCACTCATGCTTAGAAGATAACAAGGATGTTCGAACTGGTCAGTCGGAGCCTGGCGGCGCGATGGTGAGTTGCAGTATACATAAGTCAAGGCGTGTATTCGTATCAAAAGTTGTTCTTCGTCTTGGAGCACTGCGCCGAAGTGAGCCTCATACATTAAGCTGGTAGATCTACTTAAAATCCAGCTTTGGTGAGGTTGATCGTTCAACTCATTGTAGCTGTCCTAGTTGACAAGTCTCAGCAAACAACGTAGTACTGTGGATTAGGGTACACAACGAAAATTACGAAGAATTCTTTGAAAACTGTTAACTACCATCTAGGAGCACTCAAAAGTTCTTTTGTTGTACGTGCTAACATGAAGTGTAAAACAGCTGGCACCGCCGCACAATGAGTGCTGCTAGATTACAGTGTTTCCCTGGATTGATACAGGTTTCGAACAATTGCCTGTTGTTCATTCCGTGACATACTGCTCTGGCAGTTGTGCCGCGCGATCTACGCCGACCGTCATTTGCACTCAACCTGACCGCCAACATGCGGCCTATGCGACTAGAAGCTATTTTTTGATCCACCGACTACGTTGCCAGATTCGACGAAACGATATGGTGGGTACTCCGACCGCAAGAGGTTACATTACCCCGCACAACACCATACACTTGGTCGGGGAGGAGTAGTTGAGATCGCACTAAAATGACGTCGCTTGTAAAGTCACGCTACACCAGAGGCACCTAAACAACACAGGAACTCTCTCAAGAATGGCCTTGGCTTCAGGCCTTGGTTTACGCCACGTAAAGCGCCATCGCGACAATGGCGCTCCTCTCTAGCTTCTTGGTGCTCAATCTTCTCGCAACCCATACGCTTGCACGTATCACCGCAAGGCAGACAACCGACTCCAATGTTTTGGACTATGTGGACCCATTGATAGGAAGCCAAAATGGTGGGAATGTATTCGTAGGCGCAACGTTGCCTTACGGCATGGCGAAAGGTATGTCGTATCCGGAGACATGGAAACAATGCACCGGTACTCATCGACATGTAGCTGTCGCCGACGTAGATGGCGAAAATACTGGAGGTTTTTCGACCGATGGCAGCAACATCACTGGCTTCTCAGCTCTGCACGACTCCGGCACTGGAGGCAATCCTAGCTTAGGAAACTTCCCGATATTCCCTGAGATTTGCCCAGGGGACGACATCAACACCTGCAAATTTCCAATTGGTGCGCGGGCTGCGCACTACAAGAATGGTTCGGTCACAGCTCGTCCGGGCTATTTCAGTGTCACGCTGGAAAACGGTATTCGTGCAGACATGACAGTATCCGAGCGCACAGCGTTATTTCGCTTCGACTTCTCTCAGACCCCGAGCGGTAGTGGTAGCACAAACCCTCTGATCATGCTCGACCTTACAGATTTGTGGGCGAGTCGACAGAATGCCTCGATGAGTATCAAAGCAGAAGGCGGAGCAGAGAGTGGTCGAATGAGTGGCAACGGGACATTCTTGCCCAGTTTCGGCGCCGGATCGTATTCGGCCTACTTCTGCGTGGATTTCGTGGGAGGTACGATCAGAGACTCGGGAGTGTGGGTTAATGACAGAGCAGGTACAGATACAAAGGAGCTGCACGTGATCCGTGGCTTCAATCTGTTCTACATCCAAGCAGGAGGCTTCGTACGATTCAAAGGACCTTTTGCTGGACCTATACTGGCGAGGATGGGACTCAGCTTCGTCAGCACCTCACAGGCATGTCAAAATGCGGAGCGGGAAATACCCAATCCCGAGTCCGACTTCGACAGTCTAGTCTCGAATGCTGAAGCACTTTGGCGCTCTAAGCTCGCGCCAATATCCATACCCGATACGACCGGCAATTCGAGTCTGCTGACAAGTTTCTGGAGCGCCATTTATCGCACCATGATATCTCCCCAAAATTACTCTGGCGAGAATCCGCACTGGCAAAGCACTGAGCCTTTCTTCGATAGCTTCTACTGCATTTGGGACATGTGGCGTGTGCAACTACCCTTCCTCACCATAATCGACCCCGCCATGATATCCAACATTATGCGCAGCCTACTCGACACATACAAACATCGTGGCTGGCTCCCGGACTGCATGATGAGCACGTGCAAAGGCTGGACGCAAGGCGGATCGGACGCTGACAACGTGCTTGTTGATGCATACGTCAAAAACATTACGGGTATCGATTGGGGCCTCGCTTATGAAGCCATTGTTAATGACGCGGAGAATGAACCGCTGGAGTGGAGCGTCGAAGGCCGGGGTGGCTTGACGAGCTGGAAGAGCCTCAATTATATCCCGTATCTGGATTTTGATCCGGTGGGCTTTGGTACTGATTCGCGAAGCATTTCACGGACATTGGAGTATAGCTACAACGACTTCAACCTTGCTACATTAGCGAAAGGGATGGGCAAAGATACGTACACGAAGTACTTATCTCGGTCGATGAACTGGCAAAATCTGTTCAGGTCCGAGCAGAGATCTAGCATCAACGGCGTCGATACAAACTTCACAGGGTTCTTCCAGCCTAGATACCAGAACGGAACGTGGGGATATCAGGATCCGATTGCATGCAGTCCACTCGCAAGCTTCTGCTCGCTGACATCGAATCCGTCTGAGACGTTCGAAAGTAGTGCGTGGTAAGAGCTGCATGTACGAACTGAATGTGAGACAAACACTGACTTCGTACCTACATCTCTGCAGGGAGTACATGTTCTTTGTTCCACACGACATTAAGCGCGTGATTGAGTTGCTGGGCGGAGAGGAAACGTTTCTGAAGAGACTCGACTTCTTCCACACCTCAGGGCTGGCAGATATTGGAAACGAGCCGGTCTTTTTGACGGTGTACATGCCCCACTATGCCGGAAGACCAGGGCTGAGCGCCAAAAGAGTACACTCTTGTAGGTCGGTTGAAATGAAATCTCTGAGGTCGGACTAATGATGAACAGACATTCCGTCTCGTTTCAACACGTCGCAAGCCGGTCTTCCAGGTAACGATGACTCCGGCGCCATGGCGTCCTTCACTATCTTCAGTCAGTATATATGTACGAAGTGTGTGTGAGACATACACTGACTTCGTACCTATATCTCTCGCAGGCATGCTCGGCCTCTTCCCAAATCCAGGCCAGAACGTGTATTTTATTACGCCCCCATTCTTCGACTCTGTCAGTACTACAAGCCCGCTCACCAACATGACTGCTACGATCCAGACCGTCAATTTTGATGAGGAATATAAGAACATATACATCCAAAGAGCGAGGCTGAATGGCAAGGCAAGTGTTGGATGTACGAACTACATGTGAGACGAACACTGACTTCGTACATACACCTCTTCAGGCCTATACAAGGAATTGGATAGGGCATGAGTTCTTCACGCAGGGTTGGACGTTGGAATTGGTACTCGGTAATACGGAGAGTGATTGGGGCACGAGTTTAGAGGATCGACCGCCGAGTATGTCTACTGGTACAAGGAGCGACGTTGCTGGGCGATGCGTTGATGCGTAGGCATTCTTCAAGCATCCTGTTGAGGTCTTCCAGGCATCTTGCATTTGATCATCCACGTTGAAGAAAAAGGCGCGATTCAAGTAGTGATCGTGATTTTGATCGTCCTGTGGGACAACTTGTGGCCTTATGTGCCTACCAATTTGAAAGGTTTCGATGTGTGTGCCGATGCGCAGTCGCGGGCTGACTTCTCAGCTTCAATGACAAAGTGAAAGCCATGATGGGTGTTCCAATCGAGGCCTAGCTATAATATAGGTTCGCGGTTCTTCGACGCTGGCGCTCTGCATGGCGTGGTGAATGAGCGAGGGACGAGCCAGGGAAAGAAGCCCACGCCCCACCTGCGCGTCGAACCCCTCCGAATGCCGGAAGTTTCACCACATCGACCGTTACCACCACTCTCCCCACCATGGATACGCGACAAGAGCTCCTCGTCGACGTGCGATCGCCCGCAGAATTTGCGACCGGCCCCCTGACGAGCGATATTGCGCCAACAATAAACATCGAGTACCAAATCATCGACCAACTGCCCGACATATACGCGACGCGGGGAATAAATGTCAGTAAGGATGACCACATAACGCTCTATTGTCGCTCAGGACGGCGTTCGAACATTGCGCTCCACACGTTGAAGAACATGGGATATCTGAATGTGCGCGATATCGGCGGTTTTGAAGCAGCGCGATCGGTGCTGGACAGGGAACAAGTCCAGAGGCAGCTGGATAAGGAGATGGAGATGATGCCGAGAACGACTGGCAAGGAGGGTCCCATTGAACAAGGAGGCAAGATGGAGGATGCGAGGAAGCACACGAGGGCACGGAGCTTTAGTGCGCTAATGGATGGGTTGAAGGCTCTTGAAGAGTGATTTAGCTGAGCGATGGATCGATGCTTGCCTTGAGTTGATGCTGATCAGAGCTTGCACATTCTATCACTGCCTACGAGTCAGGAATGGCGACGTCCACCCCTAGTGCGCATGCGTATAGTGATTGCTCTTCCACGTCATGTGACGATGCTGACTAATCGGCACACCAACGTCCACGGCCATCACATCGACTGTCCACGTTGAAACGTTGGGAAGTATTCTACAACACATCTTCGTGCCCTCAGAGTCCTCGTGCCCTCGCTGTATCTGCTTCGTTGCGTCATTCTGTCGTGTCTTCGCCAGTCCGACCCTACATCGCCATACTGAGTACTGTGGGACGGGAGCCCTACAGCAAAAAGAGAAGCTCAAAAGGCACTCAGGATAACCTTACCAACAGTTGAATCAGGGGTTAAGCTGGATGCTACAGCGTTCGAAGCGTTCATTGCTCGCTCACGTAAGTTTACTCTTGACCAACGACGCCGAGGATGGAAGTCTGAGATTGAGCTGTAGACTCAATATAATACTATGAACCGACACCCAAGTAACGCACACATACTTTAAGCCATGGCTACAAGATTCGACGGGAGATCCTAAAATTCTCACCAAAAATCGTGGTGAAAGTGCATCGCTAGCCATACAGTTCGATGCATGTTTGCCGCTGAAACCGTATTGACTAATTATACTGCCCTTCAATGTCTCTACATGTGTGATCTGTGTTCTTCTAAGCCCTAGTATCCCCAAGTTCTGGCCCATCGTCCTCTTCTCTCACAAGTCTGACTCTCTTTAGTCCCCTCTCAACCTCATCCTCGAAATGCCCAAGCACGTGTCGACACCGCTCGTCCCAGCTACCGCTCTCGGTTCCACAGTATGAACACGCCAAGTCTGCTCTCGGCACGAAAGCCACTTTGCTACTGTCCAGTGCCTTCTCGGTCGTGTAATCCTTGTGCTTATCGTTGACATGCTTGAGAAATTTGTCCTTGCGATTGACGAGGAAGGGATTCTGCATGGTGCATATTGTACATAGCCACAGCTCTTGAGGTTCATGTGTTTCTTCGTGGCGCCGCCAATCAAAAGCACGCTTCGTCCGGTAGCCGCAGCCAAATGTACACTTGTACGGGCCTGTGTTCACGGAGCGGCGGCCATCGTTCTGGGCGCGGCGGCGGCGGCATGCGACAACGTACTTCTCGACGAGACTAAGGGTTGCAAGTGGTAGGTGGCTGTTCGCTTCCACGAGCAAATCGACCTCGGATCTATCGAGCAGCTGCTGTGTACTTCGTGGTGGCTTTCCAGCACCGTCTTCAATGGTCGGGGTTTGTTCTGTGTCATGGCTGTCTCGGTGCCTTTTATTGACAAATGCGAGAACGAGCTGTGGTTGTGACCGTATGATCTTTGCCAAATCTGCCACATACTCAGTCGAGAGTGACGAATCGATATCAATCTCGGCGAAATCTTGATACCACAGCTGCAGAAACCTCTTCTGCTTGGTTGCCAGCTTCTCGTTTCCTCCGTCTAGACATGCTCTTGTTCCCAATGCATCGGTAGTGTCCGATGATGGTGTCGTGTACCTCGTATCTTGGTCGTCTGTCGCAGCGCAATGAGATTTCGGTACGGGCTGAAAAGTGCTAGATTCTCCCGAGGCGCGTTGTGTGCGAGCATGGTAAGCTGGTTGCTCTTCGAGGGGACTATCGCGGGGCTTTTTCCCGGCGGATGCCATTGCGAAACCACCATATATTCCAATGTTCTTATGCGGATGAGCGATTACGGGAGGGGGGGGCGCGGTACTAGTGTGATGTCTGTATCCTCTGTTGGAGGAGGTCGCTTGGCTGAGGATAGGTCTTTACGAGTGCGAGAGGTGCCTCGAGTACACCTTTATAGAAGAGTACTAGATCAGCCGCTGCCTGAAGCAGAGTGTAGGAGTACACCGAGCGTAGTAGTATACAGTCCGTTGTGAGGTAGCCACAGCGTGCTCGCATCTCGAGATGGCCTCTTACGTTGTCTGACAAGCGCGGAACATCAACTTGACGAGACGTGTATCGTATTAAGCTGTGTAGGGCACTGTTGACCGGATAGCTTGAGTGAGGCTGGTATACAGAATTCGCCCAAGGTCAGCCGCATTCGTACAACGACTATCTGGGCCGCGAAGAAGTTAGGATCAATCATTGACGAGAGTGAGAGCTGGAGTATGGAAGGCTTCCCCAAGCCGGTCTAGTGGCGAAACTGTACGCGGCATCCAGTCATTGGCTGCTGCCTGAAATCTGCAGGTCGGCGTCAGCAGCACTGTGGGTGAAGAGTGAAGCATCCACGTGGATGGATTCGACGTGACCCCGCAAGGCTAGGCAAGGCTACACGTGCGTGAACTAGTTGTGTGCTAAACGGTATGATGCGTGGTACAACCTCGATAAACAGGTGGACAAGATTTTAGCATCCTACTCAGGTGATGTGGGTGGCCGGCTTATAAGGGTCGACGACGAACGGGAGGGGCAAAAGCGCTAAGACGCCCCCGTCCCATGTGCCCCTACAAAGATAAAATCTCGGTTGGTCACGGCAGCAGTCTTGTTCCGTGTCACCGAGACCAGTATGTCTGTTCATGTGTCGATACTCAGGTGACTAATGGTCATACAGGCCGACCTAGTCAATGAGGAACTGGTTGGACGCCGAGCCTGGAAAGTACAAAAGTAGGCACAAAGCTGTACGATCGGGTGTCTCCCAAGCTCCATGCCAGGTGGGCGTCGAGAGGTCCCTTGACGACTCGTACAAACTCATAGTACGCCTCTGCCACACGCGAGGTTGATCGCATACTTAAACCTTGCGGATCTCCTACCAGCGATAGGTCACCAGGCGCTTGGAGGCTTGGTGTACGCCAGCCTCTAGAATGAGTCAAAGTCGGAGTTGTCCTGGTACCCATCGATTGGGCACACACGTAGCAGATCGGTTGTCTTGTGGGATCACAAGCCCGATGAGGGCCTTTCATTCCAAGCCGCACCCACAGTTGACCTAAAGACACATCGGTTGCGATCCGACAGCCAGCGCAGAGCGCGTGAAGATTTCTACCAGAGGAAACGCTGCGTCTTGCCTGGCTCACTGGGCCAAGTGAAGCCTCTGTAAACGAAGAGATATATTATCGCAGCATTGATAGCCAGTAGCCAGACGGTCTCGAGTCCAAGACGCACATCGTACCCGTTCACAGCGAAAGACCGGCTCGTCTTAAGTGAAGCAGGCCGGCTTGGGACATGCAAGCGCCAGATGATCCAGGGGACGATGAAGTATCGAGGCTCCACCAGGGGAGCTGTTATGACCGAGAGGCCCGTTGTGATTAGCCAGATGGTAATGAAGCTGATTTGGCAGGGCGAGCATCCGATCTCGTCGCTGGTTGGACGAGCGTTCTCGCGTCTGCGCCTTAGTGCTTCTCCACTATTGGGCGTGCCGGCAATACACTGCCAGGATAACCATGCGCATGTATAGTAAATCGGTACTACCAGATATCTTAATGCTGGGTGTCGTCGGAAAATTGCGAATACATAGAAGACGTAGTGTCTATTGTCCGCCAGCGTGTAAGGATGGATAATGGTGTTGAGATGAACGGCCGCAAAGGCCCCAACCATAAAAACGCACGGTAACAAGAAGCCGTGGTACTTGGGTGTCCTGTTGGAAAAGCCCGTCCTCGTGGGGTGTTCTATGAAGCGGGCCGGCACAAATGTCGCGAGAATCTGAAACAGAGGCCGAAGCATCAACGGACTTGAGAAGAAAGCAATGTAAGGCCACATGTAGAGCATCTGCGGGATATGTATAGTCGCAGTGTGGGCAGATTTGTCGCCTAGAGCATATTAGCCTATGTGCCTGAGGACAGCAAAAGACAAATTTACCGAGAACGACGCTGCCATTCCAAGCCACAAAAGCAGAAAAAAGAAGGATGAGCACGAGATATGGTAGGGCGACTTTCAAGACCAATGCAGGCTTCCTCAGCACTGCTAGTCCCATCGACAATAGCAGAACTACATAATCTAATGAAGTTGCTTCGTTAGCGAGGCAATGGGACACAACGTAATGGGCTTACCTTGGAGATGAGCGTCTTGTATTGGACAGTCATACACTAGACCTTCTTCCCAGCTTTGTCGGAGCAGTGCACCCACATTACTCGAGTCTGAACGCTTCAACAAGATGGAGTTTGACTTCAGTGCATCGACCAGATTGAGACCAGCTGGAAAGACAGCAATCCAGAAAATGTTAGTCTGCCGAAAGAGCAAGGCAATGACGCCAATAACGATGGCATTCAAAACATCATACAGATTGCCATGAGATGATGACTTTCTCAAAAACGTAGAGTAGCTGAAGAGTACTGCAAAAGTGGACATGACATCCGTGTAGAACAACGCCGAGAAGAAGAACAATGGGGGAAATAGAGCGATGTTCAGGGCGGTATTAGCATCTAGTAGAGTAGTGGGATCACCAGTCGCCAGTCTGTGATCCGTAGATCTGCCTTTGTTTGAAGTCTTCGCGGCGGGAGAGCGGAGGACGCGGAGGATGCTGTAGACCAGAGGACACATCAAGCATAGCGCACTGACGTTCAAGAATCGAAGTGAAGACGTATCACAGCCTATGAAAGGTTTCATGAGCTTGGCCACGAGATATCTGTACCCTTTTAGCATTGATCGCTCGTGTTCCATGACAAATGTAGCCAATTACAAGCCTGGTGGTGTCGTGATCTTCGGGTCCCATGTATAGTCGCCCCTACAGTAAGCTTGGGCCTGAGGGACATGGAAGAACTCATCCTGGTATGGTGTGAGTCCTTCCTCTCTTGTTTCCGGGAGTGAACTTACGAGATATGGTTCAGGCACGTTTCTGGAGACAAGCGTATGCCACTGGGTCCCGAGGCTGACAGTTGCTAGCATCGCAGCTGGCAACGCGGATCTCTGCAACAGTCTAGACATCAGATCTTCTGTAAGATATCGCAGAGTGATGGTGAGGGTCGAAACGTGGTGATGTCGCACGTGAGTGGTCAGAAAGCTTCAACAGAGCAGCTGGTTGCTCCAGACCTTTTGATCTAGTTCCGATGTGGTTAGTACCAGCGAAACGCGCCGATATGAATACAACACAACACACGTCTCCAGACCGCATTAACGGTCAAGAGCAGCACCTGACGCTCTACAAAATGGCGCTTCCTCTTCCGCCGGGGCTGAATCCTCCCGAGATAGCTTTTCTGTGCGAAATGGAGCTTGTGACGGTCATACCGCGTCAAAGACTGGAAGGACTCGAGCTTCTGGGGGTATGTATGTCCCACCAACACCGCCACCCCGCCATGTCACTATGCAGTATTACTTCCGCCGTGAAAGTAATGATGAATATGCATCTGGGCCTGAATGCTGACTGAGCAGGGGCGCATTAAAACTCTCAACCCTCCACATAGAACCAACATCCCTCTGTGGCTCGCACTTCTTCTCAAGCGCCAACGGCGCGCCAACATTCTGCCTCCCCCATGGCTCAATACACATTCTCTCAATGCGATTCTGGACCATGAGATTGAACACGAAGAAACATTCTCTCCTCCGCCGCGATTACCTCCACAGCCGTCAAGCAACACCCTACCAACCTCCCCGCCATTCCTCGACAACAACACGGCAGACGCAGCGCCGGATGCGTTACCATACCACTGGCTAGAGCTGGGTGAGATGCTGCTGGAAGTCGCATCGGACGACTTTGAGGAGCCTGATAACGTGAGAAAGCTGTTGAGGGACATGCGCGAGGTCAGAATGGCGAAGCTCAGGAAAGGCGTGGAGGTGCTCGATGCGGGAGGTGGCTTCCAGATGAATGGTGTGGGAGGCATGGAGGTTGGAGAAAGCAGATCGTTTGTCACTGGAGTCATTGATGGGCTAAGGCATGCATGCACTGGAATGGTATTGTGTCGTTCAGCTGCTAACCAAGCACAGGAAAATTTCAGCTTCACGAGAGCAACAACGCAAGGACCGAGACCGAGAAGAGCTGGAGAACGGGTACTCTGGAACAGCTGGAGACTATGATGACGAGGAAATGGACATGCAATGAACACCACGCGCTGGAGACAGTCAGAGACCTGCCGCAGTACAGTACAGCGACTGGATGTCGTCAGTGCAGACCAGCAACCCTCAGCTTCAGAAGAGAAGCGATTCCTTGTCAACATCGATGTCTGCGACGGCAGTTCACACGATATTGGCATAGCGATGGACGTTGCTACCGCAGCATCCTGTCACGCCACACATATTGGAGACCGAGACCGAGTGTGTTTTTGTGCAAACCCGGAGAATGAGTCGAGCCATCAGCTGCTCGCCTGTTGGTGAGCATTATTCTGCAATCTCGTTCGTCGTGGAACGAGGACAAGCACTGAATTAGAGACGTCGATGTCGTTGCGATTGTCACGAGGCTTGGGTATAACAGCGAGATTCCGGAAGGCTTGCAGCTGCAGCATGTCACCCGAAGGGCGCACCACGCATCGCATATCGTAGAAGTATTACCGCTCGCAGCACGCATCATCGTAGAGCTAAGGATGCACGAGTTACGTCAATGGAGAAATCAACATTGTTGCAGGTGACGACAAGCCGCAGCAGCAAAGACATCTAAAAGGTGTAGATGAGGTATCATTGGTTGTTCCTCGACACAATATTGTCCAGTTTTGAGCACATCTGGGCTGATCTACGAGCTCAAAGCCACGTCTAAAACGGGTTCGTCGCTGCACCGTATGTACTCTACAAATGCCGAAGATCTAGAGTTTGCTACTCCTTTAAGTTCGAATACATTCAAGGCATACTGCGGAGTAGATCTCTACTGATACCACAACAACTATCATCTAGATAATCTGCCGTGGCATGGTCTCAAGTCATCGAATAGTAGGCGTGCGACAGCTGACTCGAAGGTCACCTTGGTTGCCGGTCACTCGGTCGCGACTCAGCAGTTCACTCGAAAGACTCTCCCGCATCATCAAGCTATCGCTGCTTCCAGTGGTTGATTCAAGGAGCTTCAAAGTTCACAACATATGCCAAAGTCTAGAGCCATTGTAATACCTCACCTCCCCTCATGCGAGTGCAGACGATATATTGAGAACTGGCAAACCTCCGTCTAGAGCCTTGGGTGACTCGTCCACGCTGCCGACATTGCGCGTTTGGAAGGTGACATCGTCATCGGCTATGCTCGAAGCCCTCATGTCCCATGCCGCATGCGTCCTGGTTTGTGGCTTACCTTCATGCATGGACACCTCCTGTCGTGATGGCGTTTGTGGCCAGACACTTGTCACAGCTCGCCTATCGCATGACAGAAGCGTGTGGGATGTTTCGCAGCTTCCGTCGTTCACCTCAGACCAGTAGGTCGATAGGTGGTGTGTCCTTGGTGTCATCAGGTGGTCATGCGTGGTGATGAGGAATTGTATTCGCCAAAAAAAAAATATTGATGACGATAACAACGTACACTTTCAATGCGCATGATCAGGCGAACGTATAGTCTCAGCGTGCTATCTGTCCCAACTACTAGCTCTTCCTTCAACCCACGCCAACAACCTCACCCGGAGCGCTCATAATCAACACCGACGATCCCCCCAGAATCTCCACCATAACGTTCCTCTCACATATATCCGTTGATATCTTACCAGGGTCCATATAACAGCAATCTATAGCTCAGCTCTGAACTTCCCATTTTCAGTAGTTTCCAGTGGAGATGCTGCAGTGCAGAGACGCCTCTGTAATGATCTGCTACATGCCTCGAGATAAATTTGGAGGAAGGTGGAATTGATTATGGAGACCGTGTGAGATGTGTGATTTTCCGCGAATGGGAGCGTGCGGAATTGCGAGGGCCGGTGTGGTGAAACGGGTCTGCGGGACGTGTAGCGAGAGATGTTGGTTTGAGAACGCTCTGTGTATCGGCTTCGTGCTGTGTGTTTTGGACAATCAGTGGGCATTCGGGATATATAGTGTCTACAGCACTCAAGTGGCGACAGAACATTACTTTAAAGGCTTAAAAGATTGTTGTACTGCAATTTGCATCGACGTCCGAATCTTGGGTTTCCCGGGTTAGGGTTTGGCAAATGCATTTACCTTGCACCTGCATACGAGAACATGCAGGTACGGTTCGGGAAAGCTAGGATTAGAACTGCGTTCAAAGAGATTGCTCATGCTGACACGTAGCGTGGATTGACAAAGAAAAGCTCGAGTCTGCTGTGCGACTGCAATTGATGCCCACAGCGTGAAGTGGCCGCATACTCCTTGCACAATTGCTGTGGCGGTGGCATGCCTTCACGACGAACAAGTCGCTCTGATTGGGACAATTGTGCCGCGAAGGAGGTCCATCCTAGACCTGTAGTCTAATCCGCAGATTCCAGATCTCTGGTTTCGGAAGAAACACGGGAATCAGTCTTCCTAGAAGCATTGCCACGGGATTTGATCGCACAGCTATCGTCATTTACTAGAAGCCAACTTCTCCTCCACTACTCGCGATTGCTGGGTTGAGTGGCTGTCAAGACGCTCGCAGCCGAACCTTGGGCTTGAGAAGCGGTCCGCCACCCTTCACGAGCAACTCCAGCAGCGAATGTGTTCAAATTCGTGCATTTGCAGCGTTCAAACCCCAGTGGATCAAGCGCCTGGAGAGCTCGACGTTAGAGGGATGCAATGTGCGACGTGCATATGACGCAAGACAGCATCCTACAAATCGTACAAGCCAGGAGAGCCCTGCCCGTCGAATGAGGAAGGCGACGCCAGTCGTTACCGGTCACGAGTCGAAAATGGGGTTGCAGAGATCGGTGACGCCGAATTGACAGTTTGACCGCTGCGAAACGTTGATAGACAAGGTTGACAGAATGACAGCTGTCAGTCGGTGTACTGAATCGCTAGACATGTTGTTTTCTGAGTCGTGTGTACCGTAATGTTACCTAGCTTCGGCGGCACTTGGAGCACCGTTGCAGCCTCGAAGTAGGCACGTGCGCTGACGACCACTTCAACCACATTACCACAAGATTTGAGCATGCGCAAAGCCCTCATATCCATCTTCATATCTCTACTACTTACACATTTTACCAGACAGTGAGTTACTCGCACTGATACAGTGTCCTGGCTCTTGACACGTTAGCATGTAGAAGGAGTTGGGGATGGGTCCTCTCCGCAACACGAGCAGGCTGGTTGGTTCTTGTTTGCGACAAAACCTGCGATATGAATACGACTCAGTCAACTGATTTCGAGTCGCGCGGATTGTAAACCCTAAACCGCCCGATTGTTCTCATGGAAATAGTCAAGCACATGGTTGTGTTGTTCGTAGCTGACCTTTTGGTAGGATTATGGCGAATATCGTGTTCTGAACACATGATCTTGGCTTGGACAGTTACTAATGACTGCTAATTTTCCGAGCCTCGGCACACGTGGGTCGGTGATATTCAGTACCAGCCACTTTGCGATACGCTAATAATCATAGTACCGATCCTTTTTGCTGAGAAGACGTACTAGATCAATCGAGATATGTGTATGAGCCAATAATATAGCTAGGAACAACTGATTAGGACCGTTGCAAGGGTCTTACTTCTCAAAACGTGTAGTAGCAAAGCAAAACAACAAAAACAAGGCTGTCGTTAGGTAGCCGGAGCCCACAGTCCGGCGTCTTGAGGACTAGCCCATCTTCAACGCCAAAGAGGATGTGGTGGACCGTGTTGTTGGAACAGGTGGGGTAGGGTTCTCAAGCGCCATCTCTGGCAGAGTCCGGACTGATGAGGCTTCTGTCGACAGGATTATGTCGGACATACACACAAGAGAAGGTACTCAACGCGACTTTGAAGTTTTGGAACACGCGATGTCTAGCGCAGAGCTGCGATCTCATTTCATCGAATGAAGTTGACTCTGGATCGGAGATGTGCGAAGGCGCTGGCTTGTATTTGGTCGGCGATTTAATGTTTTTACGGGAGTCTGTGCTTGTTCCCATACGCGGTCTGAGATCATACAAATATTTTGATGTTTCAGGTGCAACCTAGCCCGGCGAAGATCCAAAAATTAAGCCTGTGGCGTTCGGAGATGCTCCGATATAAACTGGGATCTTTTACATGATGTCGAACGCCTCGAAATAAATTGTTGACTCTAGATGCCGCATTCACAAGGCCCACCGACCGCTTTTGTCAGCAGAACAAAAGACCAATGCGGGAATGTTGGGGTGAAGCTCGCTTTCGTAAAGTTGACCTTACGACGTGCGGAACGCACTTACCACAGACCAATACGCTCCCAGTGTGTTCATCACTTTTTCGTCGACTTTGATATCCGCGGCGGCCGAGGAGAGGATAATTGGCCTGATCTAAGACGATAGAGTTTGTGGTCAGATGCAATTTGTTGGGACCGAGGACGGCAGCAGTCCGTATCATCGCGTGCCTAAGAGTTTCTCTTTCTCGTTCTGCTTCTATCCGGAGTCGGGACGATCACTTTGGCCACTGCTCACAAATGGGGCTGTGCTTAGCAATAATCTGGTAACTAGCAGGCTACTCAGTATCATTACTTCCTCAGGGAACACAAATTCCATGTCGTTGAGCATGTTTTGGCTGAAACCACGCATACGCTTCATTCGGCAACCGTGCAATTACATCCAGAGGTCAATGGTTCGTCGTAAGTGAAGGTGTCGACTGTCGGTGAAACCAGGGACGCCGGAATAGGACATCCCGTCTCTGTGATTTTTGGTAACCAGATGCCAGATGCGATCAGGTGCAGGTTCCCGGGGATACCATGTGCAGATCCGAGGCCTAGTGGCCTACCGTCAGGATCATCCTTCGAGGTAGACATCTTGGCACATGATCGGCGTCCGTCAAAAGCAAAGCGTCTGAACGCCAGCGTCGTTCTCAGACAGACGATAGACTCGTTGTTAGTTCTGACGGGGACCTCGGGAGTTCATGAGCTTATCGAACTTTTCGAGCGGTCGCTCCCGGGGAACAGATCTAGCGCAAAGCTATGTGGAATAACTCCATGTAACATGGCCACATAGGACTGGAGCATGTGCTGAAACGTGTTGAATTATTGACAAACATACACCAGCGACCGCGGCAGTATACGAAGATGGAAGTTATCTCTTAAGAACGCGGCGTATTGTGGATTCATGGTTGCTTGTTGCCTGGCGGCTGGCTGACGAGATGCGGCTGAAAACCTCTCTGCGACGTAAGATGAGTGTTGAGGCAACATACAAGGGGCGTACTGCTAGATGTAAATTGATCTTTGAACGTGGATAGCAGTGTTGATTTACCCGTCTCAAAGGACGAAATGATAAATCTCTAGACAAGCACTGATTGTAGGTGTGTTACTTTGTCGAAGCTGAGTCTGGATAGTTATGCTGCTCTCGTTAGTGTGGCTCGAAGACGCCACACAACTTGATCTATCCTTCTACAAAGACTCATATTGGATGCCCTCATCGTCCCACCAAGCGCAATATCGTCAGTCTTGTTAGGTACATTATTATTAATTGCAGACTATTAGTCCATAAGTTATCCAGGCAAGTCAATGTTCTACAAATGACGTCCGTCTGCATGCAGGGACACTGTGGATGCCCAACCTGCGGAATTTGTCTCTGCGTGTTACATGCAATGTAATTGGTGGCTTGCACGCTCTGAGGTTGGAGAGCTATTCCCACATTTGCCCAATAGGAAGGCATTGTCGAAATGCAGCAGTTGAGCGCAAGAAGTGATTGGAGGCGTCGACCTAGGATCGGGGAGCGTGTGCCGCTCGGTAGGCTGGCTCAAAGTGCGATAGAGCGGCTCCAGGTGATCTTGCCGCAATCCAGACCCAAGCGGAGACCGGGGGTAGGGTTCCTGGCGGAGCTTGCAAGCCTTGCGCTACAGTAGTTTGCGCCCCCTGCTGGTCCCCTTCATGCGACCGAGTGCATTATTCGCGTGCCCGGAAATGTGGAGCGTGGCAGTCGCTGGGATTTGGATCCTTCAAGATTTGGGTTCTTACCGTTGCTGCTCAGAAAGTTGGACTGATTGACAGCCAATGCTCCTCGAATTTGCAGGCGGCGCGCGCTCTGCATGTTGCTCTCGGTTGGATGAAATGCAGGACTTCTTCCCAACGTTTTCGTGGGAACTGTGCAAGGAAGCGTAGCCGGACAGAAGTCACTGGTTCCCTTCCGCAATTCCCTTGCGCACGGCCACAGACGCGCGAATCAAGGCTGCTCCATCGAGGGGGCCAAGCTGCCGTTCATGTTGGTTACGACGCCGCGGCCCACTATCAATGCTCCCTGGCCGTGTATCCCTGTCCGAGGCCCTGACAGTAGCCTGCCGTGAAGCTTTTCCTCATGTTGACGGGTCCGTGGCTTCCTCCGTCGTTGGGAGAAAATAACGGCGTTGGCTGCTATTCTGGCGGAGAGCACGCCTCCTCTTCCTGTTGGCACTCAGGCTGTTGTCGCGTGGGCCATATCCGTACATCAGCGTATTGGGCATTCTATTGCTGAAAAGCGTAAAGTCGCGTGCATTTGTTTTTATCATTTTAGTCGCAGCTCTTCGCTTGGGTCGCGACTACCGGACCGTTTGGAAGGAAGGAACCCCACGCACGCGCTCACCACCCTACCCCAGCCCTTGCGCCTTTCTTCACCTCACGAGAAAGCGCGACAGATTGCTGCATCATCGCCCGCAGCTGCCCCTCCTTTGCCTCCATCACCTCGAGCATCCACGAGAGGCAGACCGTGTCTGAGCTCGTCCGCCCGAGTACTCGATAGCTTGCTGCTTCTTTGCGTAACGGAAACGACGCATGTCCCAGCATCTGCGATTGTTTTCCTCGACTTCACCTCAAGATCTGTCACCCGCTGCAGCTTGTCACAGATACAAGTGGGACTTTCATTGACCAACGCTTTGTCGAACGAATCCTGGCCACGGGTATGTTCTCTCCGTTTGTCGCGTCTTCTTACCTACATTCCTGGAGGCAGGGCTAGATCTGTGGCATCAACGTCATTCCTCACTACTCGAACACAATAATAACATAGCTGCAGGGAAGCAACACCAACACCAGGACCGACAATACCAAGAAAACATAAGACAAGTACAGGCCTAGTCACCACGTGTGCGCTTCCAAGTGCTACTATCTACTATCATCGACCGGTCCCACGGCTCGGTCAGCGTCAGCTATCTTCCGTGTCATAGATGTCCCGAACCTGTACCAGCGGAGCTGCGACCGCTAACTAGCCACCCGCTGCTGCATGTGCAGGATCATTGCGCCAATTGACCCCTCTTTTACCGTTTGCGCTTTGCATCATGGCCGATTGGGCGTTCGACCGGGAAGAGATGAACAAGCATTCGAGCGCAGTCGTTGCACCTCTCAACATTCAGAAGTCGCCAAAGAGGTCGCGAGTCGGCACCCAAAGGCACAGTCGGCAATCATCGAGCCGGTCGCATTCACTCAGATCGCAATCCCAGTCGCAAATATCACCACCGTTGACGCCGACAACATCGAGTGAGGTCATGGCACCGTCAATGGCCCCACAGCCTGTATTCCACAATTATCTACGGGCCTTCTACCATTACAACCCCACTTCCACCGTCTCATCATCGACGGACGAATCCTCCATCACTGTAGCAATCAAACAAGGCGATGTCATTCTCGTTCATTCTGTGCACCCAAACGGCTGGGCAGACGGGACACTCCTGGCATCTGGCGCCCGCGGCTGGCTCCCTACCAACTATTGCGAGCCTTATGACCACCCAGCCGTGCGCAATCTCTTGAATGCTCTGACATACTTGTGGGATCTCGTTCGAGATGGTGAGAACGGAGACTTGGTAGCCTTCATGAAGCAAGACTACGTCCGGGGTATGATTGCGGGCATCAGATTCTTCTTGGTGAGTTCACTCGGTACACTCTCCCACAGCGAAGTAGACTAATTCCTCGCAGGAAAGAACCGAGTGTCTTTCGAGGGATTCGCGTCTTATCGTAGCACACATTGGCCTCCGACGCATGCGCAAAGGTCTATTGGGCGACTTGTCATCGCTCGTCAAGAGTGCCAAGAAGCTGCAAGAGACGTTGCAGAAGCCCGAAGCGCCGGTACCTGTGTATGAGTACATGGATGAGCTGGTACTCAAATCGTTCAAGCTTGTCACCAGGGCAGTGCGCTTCCTCGACATTTGGGCAACAGATGCAGTGTCGCTGTCATCATTCGAATTAGGTGACACAAGTGTCCAGAGACCGCTAACCCCGCCCTCGGACCCTGTTGTGCAAGCGCTGGGGTATCAAGATCAGATTGAAGATGGTCTTGCCGCCAATGGCGAGGAGCCTCACGTCTTGCAAAGACCCTTTTCCCTGCATTGCGTCACCACATCTACTCAACCACGGCGTAGCCTCAATCGTCTCTCTGTTGCCTTTTCAGTGCCGTCGGAGTCAGATGCCCTGCAGTCGCCCATACTTCTCTCAAATCCTCCGCGTCATTCGAAACACGCATCTGTCACTCACCGTCTGTCGTACACCAGCAAATCGCAATGCACTCGCACAGGACACCTAGCATCTGAGCGACTCGTCACTTCGCAAGACGCTTTCCTAGGTTTCATTGGCTCGTTCATTGGTCTGCATCTGCAGTCGCGCTCTTCCGAGGAACTTGCCTACATTACACAACAGTCCGTAATCGCTTGTCGTCAGCTCCTTTCAGTAGTTGAGGAAGTATGGGAACGTGACGGACAGAGATCCAAGGACCTGGAAGAGGCACGCGACACAATGTACACCCGGTTGAGCGAGCTCGTACAGGCGACGAAGGACATGTTCAACGAAGCCGATGCTGATTCAGATGGCGATTTATTTGCCCCGCAACTTGGAAAACAACTGGTGGCCGCCGCTACAAGCTGCGTTCGATCTGCCGGCGAATGCGCCGCTAAAGCTCGAATCGTCATCGAAAGAATAGGAGACTTCGAATTCGAGCCTCTGGATTTAAAGCACAGTGACCAGGAGATCGTCCCCGAGTGGAAGCAGTTGGAGGTACCAGAGACTGACAAACCACTTCCGGCGACTCCAAACGATGAACCCCAGGCGGCGCCACCACTAGTTATCTCTGAATCGAAACCACTACCGCAAGTCCCAGAGCCATCACCCCCTCTAGGCTCCAAGCGATCAAGTCTGTTGCCCATCCTCGCACTTGCGACTGTCGAGAGCCCAGCCGCTTTATCGTTCAGGTCGTTCGGTTCATCAATTTCGCCTCTCAACACTATTGCAACACCGAACCTACCTCAACCGGGACCGACTGAGCCTTCCGAAAGCCCAATTAGTATCGCACCAGAGTCGTCCTGGAATTCCACCAAGACGGATAGCGTCAATGCCTCTGTGGCAGACACAAGCAGTACATTCCATTTCAGTAGGCGTGACACTGGAAGCGTTGTTTCACACACTTCGACTCGAGCTACTACTCCAGATCACTCGCCATTGAAGTCACAGAGCTCCCAGACCATGATGAGCAGCTTTGGTAGCTCCTCAGAACTTCGTTCGCTAGCGAGCGATGACATAGCGGCCGGAGAAGATCACCTGCTGGAGACGACATATGTACACGAGCTTGTGTACAACAAAGAAGGTCAGATCTCTGGTGGATCTCTTCCTGCTCTGGTTGAACAACTCACGACCTACGAGACCACGCCGGATGCCGTCTTCGTCACAACGTTCTACCTCACTTTCCGTCTCTTCTCCACTCCAGAAGAATTGGCGCAATGTCTTATCGATCGTTTCGACTACATTGGCGAAAGTCAGATAGTCGGAGTTCCGGTCAGACTCCGAGTTTACAATGTTTTCAAGGGATGGTTAGAAAGCCATTGGTCCGGCGAAAGTGACTCTGCGGCCTTGGGTATCATCCTGTCTTTTGCGACAGGCAAACTACGGGCATCTATGCCCGCGGCCGGTAAACGTCTTGCGGAGCTCACATCCAAAGTGACCGAAGTACGAGGGGGCGCGCTCGTCCCTCGCCTGATTTCCTCCATCGGCAAGACCGGCGTCGCGAACACCCAATTTACACCAGCGGACAGCAACGTGCCATCATCTACCATCAGCAAGAGTCAGCTCAGTGCCCTCCGGGCGAGCAAAGATGGCAAGTCCCAATGTAGTATCTTGGACTTTGACCCGATGGAACTGGCCAGACAGTTCACAATTATTGAGTCGAAACTCTTCTGCTCCATCCAACCAGAGGAACTGCTGGCTTTGGAATGGACCAAGAAGACGGAGTCTAAGGCTTTCAATGTCAAAGCTATGGCGGCTTTGTCCACGGACTTGGCGAACCTGGTCGCTGACACCATCCTGAATCTCGAAGATCCGAAGAAGCGTGCTGCTCTGATCAAGCAGTGGGTGAAGATCGCCGCGAAATGCCTTGAGCTGCATAACTACGACTCGTTGATGGCCATCATCTGCTCCCTCAACTCGTCCATGGTCTTGCGGTTGAAAAGAACATGGGAGCTGGTGTCTGCGAAGACTAAGACTCGCTTGGAAGAACTGAAGACTATCACCGATGTTGGACGAAACTACGCCGTGTTGCGCCAGCGCCTGCACAACCACATCGCGCCTTGCATTCCCTTCGTGGGCATTTACCTCACGGATCTAACCTTTATCGACGTCGGGAACGGAACCACCCGCCAGCTCCCGGGTGAGTCTGGCCAGAACAGTGTCTCCGTCATCAACTTCGACAAGCACATGAAGACGGCCAAGATCATCGGTCAACTTCAGTCCTTCCAGGTACCCTATCGCCTGGCTGCCATCCCTGAGATGCAGGACTGGATGGAGACCCAGATCCAGCGCGTGCGCGCCAGTCCCAAAGCGACCGTTCAAGAGCAGTATCGTCGCTCACTCGTCCTAGAGCCAAGAGACCCTCAGCACTCCACACGCGGCTCGCCTTCAATTGATCAGGGCTCGTTTGCCCCTGAAAGTCGCATCAATTCGAAGGAGAAGTTCGAGTTTCTCAACTTCAACTTCTCCACCAACAATCTCAAGGGATCCTAGACTTGTAGCTTCATTGCGCATTTACCTTTCTTCTGTCCCAGCGGGTCGGAGACTATGGCTACCATCCAGCGGGACTTGGCACATCACATATCCATTTCATATGGCACGCGGCTGCCTTGCACATACGTTAATGTTTGTCTTTTTACTGGCATCTAGTTTTCCTTCCATCTTACGGCCGGCCACTACGATACCAATGTTCGAATCTCGTTCTTTTCCTTGTTTTTGATACCACATCAGCGTTTTCTTTTGTGCGAACGGCATTCTTCGGAACCACTATTTCATTGCGAAGGAATCTACCATCACTGTACAAACATCTCATCTGGGCGGGTTTTGGCATTGTTGGCATTGTTGGCGTACGAAGGCAAGCGAGAGGCTTCGCTGCCTCGAACATGGGTCGAAAAGTCTTGGGAAAGACCAAAAAGGCGTTTTTGTATAGTGATTAGGTCCCGCGTGCATATGGCCGCGGCAGTCGAAAGTCGAATCGAAGGAGTCAAACAAATGTTGCATCTCTTGTGTGGTGACGTATTATTGCCTCTCAGCTTGATCGTGGAGCAAGTTCGTATACCACCACGTCTCGTTTCCCAGACCACAGTTCTGCTGCCGCTGTGGCAAGTGTCAATGCTATCCACACTCTGTAAGAGAGTCTCGCCAGAATACTGAACTACATTACCTCCTACATATTACAATTCACAATGTTAAAGTGCGCAGATGGCAATGAGTTTGTCTTCAGTATCCTGTCCTCTACATCCATCATGTTCCCAGTCCCACACCCCTTCGACTTAATTCCTCTTCTCGAACCAGTCCCTCTCGTCCTCCCTTCCCGCACGCATCTTCCCCCACCCCTTCCGGACTGCATCCGTAACGCTGAAATCGTTGAAAAGCCACTGATTCCCGTGGCGCCCGTAGTACCTAAATTCCTCGCTTGCACCTTCACTCCTAACGCTCTTGCCACTTCCGCCTGTGTTCCTGCGGCTGCGTTCGTTGATGCGCGGCTTACTGAACTCGCCCACACCCACTTCAGCATACTCGCGGCTCGCCTTTGTGCACGGCGTGCTGCGCGATGTGTCGGTGGAAGACATGGTGGAGGACTTGCTGAAGGTGGGTTTAGTGAAGGAAGAGCTGGAGGTCCTCGATCGTCGGGAGTGAGTGGATATTTTGTCGGTGTTGTCATTTGTCTTTTGTGTTTGGAGTTGTGTGAGTCTTGAAGACAAGTCTCGAGCGTTGACGGTGTTGGTGGTAGAGTTTGTCATCGGCGATGTCTGTGTGTGTGTTGTTTGGCTCGTGTTTGGGTCTTTGGTATGTTCCTTGGTATTGGAAAGTCGATTACGTTCTCGATGTTTTGAGGCTGTGCATCGAGAGGGCCTCGCCCACGATATTTATGCTCATCCTCTCCATCTGCCAAGTACGTTCACCCCAATACGCGTCGTTCAAGCCCACTATTCCCGCGGCAAGCTCGTATCCACACCCAACCACAAGCCACAACCACCTGTCCGAAGCGCAATAGCCTCAACCATATCTAAACGAGCGCCACTTTTTACTAGCACATGACTGTCTTTTATGTCAGCTTTACGCCACAAACGGCTATCCGGCAGTCCGTGCGCGAGCTTTCACTAGCCACATCCAATCCCGATTGAGGATGATCACGCACAATGACATCGAATAGTTTCGTGACTGTGAGTCTCACTCCGTTCGTTCCGGCTAGACTTGGGATGGGAAGAGCATTGCCTAGAGCGGTTGGGCGGTTGCGTTGTGTTGCATGGTGAGTTGAGCCGCATACCCATGGAGATCCTTCGATTTTGTCTTTTCCGGCGACGCAACCGACACCAGAGTTACGTTTGGTTTCAGGTGTATAAGATGAGTGAACGGAGTGATGGAAACGTTACAAACACCACACTGTTCCGAGACAATCAAGACAATGGGAACGATAGTAAGAGCTTGCATAACGCCGCAGGAAGCCGGGGTATATCGATATACAAACGCCTGATACTCCACAACACAACGCGCAACGCGCAACGCTCACGTACCAGGCACGCCCTCTTTCGACCGTATGCGACCCTCTCTTACAGACCCAACAGTGACGCCAGCCTCACCAGTCAACCAGCCCGGCATCTTCTCGCCGTCTATGATTCCCTCTTCGACCAGCTGTCTTATACCAGCAAAAACGTGTGTGCCTTGAAAGCTAACGCGAACGTTTGGCACCCAGCCATCTTCGTTTTGTATATCCTCGAGGTCTTCTGCGGTTCTGTCGAGCACTGACGGACGACCTCTCCGTGCTCGCTGGGCGTCAAGGCTGGAATTGTCGCCGTCCACTTGCGCATCGTCGGCTCCAGTCGCGGAAGGGAATGGGTCGTCGATGCGGACCTCAAAGCGCTCAAGACCTTGCCCGTCGTCTGGTTGCGCGGATGTGCCGAAGCGGCCAGCTGCCACTTCTTTTCTTCGCTTCGCTGCAGGCGTTTCTGTGCCCTCTGCGGCTCGCTTTGGCCGACCAGGCCCAGGTTTTGTACTACCGTTCGTGGCACTCTTGGCCACACCGTTCTTGTCCTGCCCGTCCACTCTCTGCGTTGTGATGAAGTCGAGTGCATTCTGGCTGAAGCTGTGGTCTTGGAAGATACTCCATCCTCCCGTCGCCGCATTGCTCTTGCCGGGTCCGCGGTACGTGAGGAGAGCATCGAGAGACTTGGTGGTGAAGTTTGTGCTGGTCAGTTGGTAGCGCGCAGACGGCCGCGAGAATGCCTTGGGAATTGCCTGCTGTACAATGTCCCTCAGGTGCCTGCCATCATCGCCCACGACCTGACCAGTCAGTGTTGCCAGCGACGAGTATACGAAGGGCGACCCGTTCGGCCACACAAAGAAGACGGCCTTTGCACTGTCCGTACTATTGGTGTCGGCTGCAAGCGAGGCTTCTGTGCTGTATGGCGAGTCGTGTATGTAGACGCGGAGTATGGTCATTGGCGAGGTCTTGATGCGTGTAATGAGGTAGTGCGCCTTCATCAGCGGCGTGAGCTCTCGAGCCAAGTTGGACATGAAGGTCTGCGCCTGGAACCGCGGAAGGTGGTCTGAGTCGTTCGTGACTTCCATGTCTGTCACTGCGGACCGCGCATTCGCGATCTTGGTGAGGCGCTTTGCGGTCCAGCGCAGGGCATTTGGGTGGTCAAGTAGGTACTGTATCTCGGCCGTCGCCAGCTGGTACATGGATATGCCCGTCCGCCAGTCTCCCTCGAGAATGCGGTCGAGCAATTCCCTCCGTCCACCTTTGCGTGCAGCCAGCTCCCGGTACGTCTCCTGAAGCTCCTCGTAGCTCTGCGCGGGCTCGTACAGCTCTTCCTCCTCGTCGTCGTCGGCTTCAATACGGTCGCCGAGGAGGTAGGGTTTGCAGAAGTCACGGTTCTTCTTGCTCAGCCATTGTTGCGCGAGTGCCACGAGCGACTGCCGGGAGAGCTTGGTCAAGGTGCGCTGTACTTCGCGGTGTGTTATTGGGAGGCGATGAGAATGCGGAATGTTCTTGTAGTCTGGCGCGGTAGCCATGGCGGCGGCTGTCTATTGTCTAAGGCGGCGCAACGGGCGCGGGGACATGATGTTGACCATGTTATCGATACAGCGATTGACGCGTGGGGACGCGCCTGCCCGGGGCCAGTGCACGTGACGTGTCTCGGCTCTTGGCGCGCATGCATCTGATCGGCGACGGGATGACAGCTTGCTGTTATCACTCCAGCAGCGAGTTTAGCACTGCTCTACATGCCCCAGACCCATGAGCTTGCTATATCTTGCCTGTACTAGCTGCAAGTCATTGTGAGCCGTCTTCGATGCTAGCCGTGATCCTAACTTTGCTATTCGCTGCACACTCTTGATCAGTGATCGGTACTTACAACATACGTTCACGCACGTCAGCGGAAGAGTCGTCCGTAGCTCTGGCCGCGGCTTCTCTCTCGGCATGTGGTGCTGGACGTGATTGGCCGTAGTCTCCACACACAGCCTTTGATCACAAATTCACCGACAACAATAGTAAGACGCCTGCTGAGATGGCTTGTTGCAGCTGCAACAATAATCGCATCCACACAGCGGGTTTGCCGCGAGGAGCCAGTAACAGGCAACAGAGCCACGTCTCGCAAACCCAATTCGGTCAAAATTCGCGAGCGTTTGCAGGGTGAAGGGCGTGGGAGCGGTTGCTTTGTAATCCGGTAATCACACAGTCGGATCGGTGGTTCATCGGCGGGGCAGGACGGACGGCCGCATTGTCTTGCAATACTCCAACGTCACCACTTTTCCCCGTCTACACACTCCCTCCTACCAACACGGCTCCTGTATTCTGCAAACCCTTCGAGGCTCTGAAACACCATACTGTCACTGAGGACACCCAAGTGACGCCAGCGCGGACCCACGATACTGGACCGTTGCCGCACCCAGGAAAATTCCCCTCCACGGGCCTCACGTCTGTCCCACACCACCCTGAGCAGTCGTCCATGTCGGCTTACAAGGGCGCACGGGGCGTGAACGTGTCCCAGTACGTCCAGCAATTGAACCGGCTCTCTCCAGTGCAGCAGCCGCTCGACGAGGCCGCGCCATCGGGAGACGACTTTTCAGCATTCCTCAACGACGAGTTCTACGACGTCAACAACATCAACGGCGGTCCCCTGCCCGACTTCGACGTGCCGATTCTCGATACGGGCCTGAGCAACATCGCGCAACAGTCACAACAGTCACACTCGCAGCCGGGCCTCGGACATAGCTCGCGCAAACACAGCATCCAAACTAGTGCGGATCCCAACATGGACTTCAACCTGGGGAGTAAGTACACACTGTTGCTCCTTCTTTCCTACGCTCGTCTATGCGCATGTCCTTCGTTACGCGCAGTCTGGCCCGCCGTTGTATGTTGTGTGCAGCTCGTTGGCCAATGACGGCGGCCGTGGGCGCATGCAGACCCCGCCATTGTGCCCTGCCTGCATGCTTCACCCCCACACTTGGTGTACGGGGCCAGTTGCACTGCAGCAGGAAGCGGTCGTGCAGCCGAGCGAACTGCTCGCTCGAAGCACGCCATTGCCGTGGTGGTGCGCGAACACCGCCGCAGGTATCGCATCGTCGTCTCTCGATCGCTTTATCATATTGCATCACTAAACGCAGCCATGGCTAACTTCCATCTCTTCACAGGCGACTTCAACTTCACCGACTTCAGCAGCTACGGTCCCACCCCTCTCCTCGACCCGTCTCTGCAGGGCCTGCCACAGGCCCAGCCTGGCCATTTCCCCCTCCTCCCCAACTACGGCTCGCCCACATCGCCCACATCGCCAGGCTACGATCAGTCCACCAAGAAGCGCAAGCTCGACGATGTCGCCGCCCCCCAGAACATGGACGAGGGCGCGCGCGTCGCCGCAGAGGAGGACAAGCGCCGCCGCAACACCGCCGCCAGCGCCCGCTTCCGCGTCAAGAAGAAGCAGCGTGAGCAGGCCCTCGAGCAGAACGCCAAGGAGATGCAGGACAAGGCCACGAGGCTGGAGCAGAAGGTGCAGCAGCTGGAGACGGAGAACGCCTGGTTGAAGGGCCTCATCACTGAGAAGAGCGGTGGCACCACGAGGGACCTCAAGGCACTATTGAGCAAGCACGAGGAGGCGTCTGGACGGAGTAGTCCTACGCACACTGAGGGTGTAGGCACAAAGGCTTGAGTGCTGAAGGCAGACGCCAAAATTCTTCCCAGTAGCCTGTTTACTTGACTTTGGTCCTTTTATCTTGCGAGGTGATCATAACTCATTGCGTACCTTGACTTTGCGGGAGCAGAGTCGTGAGATTCGTAGTTGAGGGTGACATATCTCTCTAAACACATAATGCAGCCAGTTCCATAATAATCTTGTGCGCTTCGACGGCCGAATCACGCTGTGTTTGATGTCCATGCACTTGACTGCATGCTGGACTAAATAAGACGCCTGTACATTCGTGAAGTCTTGTAAGAAAAAGTATCTTCAGATCGCCAATGGATGTACGGTGAACTGAGACCCATACGTACACCACAACTTGCCAAAATCTCCGAAACACCAGGTATGATTGTCACTTGTCTCGGTTAGGCGAAGGAAGCGCGCGTGCTCAGTCGTCGAAGGAAAAGGCGGAAGAATAGAGGCGTATTATTCCAAAGTATCCTCCATCAGAAAGCGACTCAGCAATCTAGCATATACGAATTGGCTAACGCCGGCTATTCACACCATTCCTTCCCTACCCTTCACTACCCTTCACCACCCTCCACCACACCCAGCTTAGATCGCAATCCACGTAATCGTGATGACGATATCCATGCCCTTCTTCTCCGCCGCCTCCCACTTGTAGCTGTACGTGCCGTCCTTCTCGTTGTTCCAGAAGGCGCCGACCGCGCTGTGCATGCCGCGGCGGCCGTGCTTCTCGGGCTCAGAGGGCACGCCGATGTGCTGGATCACGGTGCTGTTGGCGATGTACTTGTACGAGGGTTGTGTGGGCTCAGAGCTGGTCGTGGAGGTGGTGGTGGTCTTATCGATGAGGGATTTGAGGATGGATTGCTGGGTGGGGTTAGTAGGCTCCAAGGTTGCTGGGTGAAGTATGGGCAGACGAAATGAGGGAGGATGAGTGTCGCGTGTGGGTGTGGTTCACGAATGGTGGATGGCTTACAATGATGGTGGTATTCCAGTCGGCTACCTTGGTGTGGTCGTATACTTCTGCTGCGCCGATGGCGGTCTCGCAGGCCTGTTCGTTACAATTAGGACAAGTTCGCATCTTCGCAGTCCATATACGTACGCTGCTAGCAATGTGCTCCAGATCTGAGGTAGGAAGCGGTGACTGTGCAGTATTGTTAGCTCCCACTCGCACCGCACCGCACTGCATGATAATCGGTCCTTACCGCCATTGTGATGTTGTAAGAATGTGTATTAAGGGTGAATCGTGATGCTGGGCGTACGGGCTGTTCTGTTGGTGTTTACGTCCGTCTCGGTTGTTTGGCACGGCGCCAGAGCCGGGGGACGTGTGCACGATCCAGCGCCGGCCCCACGTCGCAAAGCGGAGCTCTGTCACGTGGGCCTGTGATTGGACGGCAGCTGCGAATGACATGGGTCGGCCGTGTGTATCGCGGACGGGAACGAGCTTGTTTCTTTTCACCAGCAAGCTCTGCGTCTGACCTGAACCTTCTACACACACTGTCGGTTCGTCTGAAGCTACACCGAACGTCTCTGCTGCCAATTGCCTGCCTCGTCACCAGAAATCATCAAAAGCAGAGGGGCTACCACCACCGTCGTCATGTCTACACAACCGCTCCTCCAAACCGCTCCCGGTACGTCACACGCTCTACCACTCTAATACCAAATCCACAACAGCGACTAACACACGCCAGGTAAGCGCATCGCCCTTCCCACGCGCGTCGAGCCCAAAGTCTTCTTCGCCAACGAGCGCACGTTCCTCTCATGGCTCAACTTCACCGTCATCCTTGGTGGCCTTGCAATCGGACTTCTCAACTTCGGCGACAAGATTGGCAAGATCAGCGCCGGCCTGTTCACTTTTGTGGCTATGGCCGCCATGGTGTACGCGCTGTTTACGTTCCATTGGCGCGCGAGGAGTATCCGCATGCGTGGGCAGGGCGGCTTTGACGACAGACTGGGTCCGACTATCTTGACGATTGCCCTGTTTGGTGCGGTGGTGGTCAATTTTGTCTTGAGGTTGACGGTAGATAACAAGAAATGAGCGGGAAATTGGAGAGGAAGAGGAAGGTTGGAGTTGGGGTTGGAGTCGGAGAATGTGTGTATATGGAAGAGGAGGGATCGATCGCTGCAGGAGGTGTCGAACTTCAGGAGCCATGTAGGACACATGCCGGGGAAGTCTACCAGGGAAGAGCGTTGCCGACAACGGTTTGGAACAGCTGATGGCCTTGGAGACGGATTGTACAAAAGGACACGGCTGGAAACGTTAGGAGATTATTCATACTCGTGTGTTGTAAGTACTGCTAGGCCCATGGTGGGCGTGTATTTACATTTGCCACAGAATTCATTGTAGGCTATTACAAATCACATTTAACGCAGCAGTGGTCTCGCTAATGTGCGCTCTCATTTTCTCCCCTCGACAGTCCCAACCGATCCACTTCATCCATGGCAGAACGCAAGCGTCTCTTCCGCAAAGACTGCTGTCTCCGAATCTCCTCTTCTGATCCGTTCCTATCATCGAGGTCTTCGAGGAACCGCTTCAGCATCGTGGGTGCTGGATTCTGGACTCGCTTCGGGCTGTACTCTAGTCAGTTCACAGTCATTCAGCCGGCAGTGGAGAACGTGCTCCTTGCCAGTGATGGTCATGGTCCGTTGGTCATTTGACTGGTTTGCATCCGCCATCTCGAGGTTGAGCATCTGTGTCTTTGGGTGCTTGCATTAATTGACTGTGAAGTGATGAACTGTTCGAAAGTGACCGTTGCAGCTTGTGGATGCGTTTCTCTTCGAGTGCAGTTCTTCATGGTCGCATATATACGAGCCATTTTTGCAACGATCGCACTTCATCGAACGATACCATGAAGATTCACCTGACTGAGTATTTCACGAAACTGTATCTTCACGACTGGGCGACAGCACATCTGTGTTGATGGCTGGGCCTCACTTGAGGAAGTGTGGGGGCGAAGGATTACCGTTGGCTCGCTAGATGAGGAGAGTCTGTGGCGCAGTCGATGTGACCGCACATCTGTGCTGTCGAGTGTGTGTGTTCAGCCTTGTCCCCGGAGGCTTGATGTCTGCTGATAATAAAAAAGACGATCGCCAGAGCTCCTTCGCTAACCTCGAAGCCAAATCGACATCCTTCTACTCTTACCAGCAAGCTCTCGCTCACAATGGCCACAAGACACCTCCGCGCTCAGGTAGAAGATTACCACTCAAGCGACAGTGAGGAGTCCAGCTACAGCTATAATCAGCCGCAAAAGGTTCTTACACAGGCCAACGCCAACGCCAGGCGTAGCAAAGAGCTCGTCAAAGGAAACGAGCGCTCTCGGGACTCGGGATACTTTTCAGCTCCAAATGGCAGCCAAAATGACTCATCTTTGCATTCCAGATCAGCAAAACCTATGATGAATAAGGGCCAACTGACTGAGCCGTGGAGCGGAGAGGACGTCCGTCCGATACCATCACGTTTCATCTCCAGTCACCGAGGCAGGCATCTGATATCGATGGAGGGCGAGAGACACCGTGCTCGGAATCACTCTGATTACGAGGCAGCAACGAGTCAGCCCAGGAAGCGGGGCATGACACCGGATGACCCAGAAGCCTTAGATTCTACTCACTTTACGCGTCGCCTGCCATTACAAGAGAGACAGCAAAGATACGGACCTCTAAAAGCTACCTACCGGCCCACCTCGAGCCAAGGCTATCATGGTAATTTGCCATTTCATGACGATACGCCAAATCCCTTCAGCCCGAGGAACTATGCCAATATGCCTTACGAAGTCGAACGATCATACCATGTTCCTACATATTCGTACGGAATGCATGGCATAATGCTGCCAGGGGGCATGTATCCTCCCAATGGCTACTATCCACCGCACGGTCACTACTCATATCCACCACCTTTCTCGCCCTCCCCGCCTCTCCCACCTTTCTATCACTCCCCTTTCGAGCACCATCTCCAGGGGATGCCATCAAGAGAAGAGAGAAGACGCGCGATAAGAGGAAGACGGCACTCTGCCAGATCGTTTGCACGCGGTGCTCCGTCCATCTCATCATCAAGTCACTCCGACTGCTCTGTGACAACTGACGATGAGCTATACGATACAGATCCTGGTTATGGTTCACCACGTATCGAACGCAGACGCCACGTCATGTTCGGGACTCATTGGGCCAACCCAAAAGATTCGAAAGATCTTCGGGACTTGGTGAACGAGATGGTTCGTCGTTACGTCGCAGGCAAAGGACGAGATCAAGGCGATGACACACTGGCACCAAGGAGTTCAAAGATATCTAAATCTGTCAGTGACTCACGAAAGGAGCACCTGGTAGTATTCGATAAGCTTTCTTTCCAGAATGATGCTTTCCTCGTCACAGAAGGGCGTCACGATAGCCAACTAGATATACCCACACCAAAAAGCGGGCCGACCTTCCCTACACTATGTCCAGCGAAACCTAGTCCTGTTCGAAAACAATCATGCATTAGCAATGAGGCGTCAGTATCTGAAACTTATAGCATAGAGCTTGGAATATCTGACGCTACTGGCGACGGGGCTGTCGGAAACAAAAAAGACGAGTCCACGGGGGCCATTCTCGAAGAGAAGAACAGCAACGAGATCTTGAATGGGAACAACACTGGCGTCAAGGATGCACTTGACACGGCGTTGAATGTAATCAAAGGTCTGCTCCTGCATGGTCTCCTAACTTACACCCTATCGGAAGCAAATATCACGGGGCCATTCTCCGTCTCGTCATTTTCTGGCTCGCAGCAAGGAAGTGTCGACACTTCGGGCTCCTCAGGTACCCCTTCAAGCACAACTACTTCGACTTCACATAGGCCACCAGGGCGGAAACGGACACGAAACACTGACCGCTCTCCTGATGAGGGTGACGAAAACGACAACGAATCAGAAAAGGACGGTCGGCCCAAAAAGAAGAATGACAAAGGTACCCCCGACCACCAGCCCCCGCGTCGACTCAAGTGTCCATTCTACCAGCGAGAGCCAGAGAAATATACCAAAGCATCATGTCGGGGCGCAGGATTTGCAGATATGGCGAAACTAAAGGATCACATCAAACGTGTGCACACGCAGCCACCGCGATGCGTTCGATGCTGGATGGTGATGGCGTCTGATGGAGATTTTGATGAGCACATGCAACTAGACAATATATGCGAGAAGAAGCCGGAGCCACATGACGATCGAATTCGACTGCAAGTGCTGAAGCAGCTTGATTTCAAGAAGCCACCTTACGCCAACGCAAAGGACACCGAAGAGAAGTGGAAAATACTATACAAGGTGCTGTTTTCAGGTGAAACGAACATACCTTCTTCGTGTAAGTGATGCATACTATGCGCATCTCTAGTCTCAAGTTGCTGACTGCTAGTAGATGAGCAAAAAGGTATGAGCCTAAGACTAGAGCAAGCGCTTTCCAAAGCACTCGAAGAAGAACTTACCCGCGAACTCGCACACTTGCTGGGCCCAATCATGGACCGCATCAAGGCACTTGTACCCGCTATCATGAAGAGATGTCAGCTAGAATTGCTAAACAGCCCATCGCCCTCTGCAAGTGAAGACACGACAACGTCTTCGATGCAGTCCAGCAGGAGCAGCAGCGATGGCGAGCCCTGGAAGCGGAGCGAACACAGCGACAGCCCTGCTACATCGACAAGCTCGATAAGTAGTCTCCGTACCACTCTCACCACACCAGATGCATTGCCTGCAGCGTCACTCGAAAACCCACAACATATTGCCATGCCATCATCGAAACTTTCTGGGGCAACGGGACTGCGAAACTGTCTTTCCCCTGGATATAATGTAGACCACAGTACAGGGCATAACACGTCTCAGTACGAGATGCCCATGCTCCTTCGGAGCAATGCCTTCAACTCTTCTACGCGTGCCTTGGAAGTCTCTACCAGTGAGTACCAGAACGATCTGTCTTTGGTTCCGAACAGCCTGTTCAGCGACCACGTTCGACTGGGAAACGATGGTAGCTTCGCCATATGTGATGCTGCGCACCACTCTAGCTGCGACCTATTGCCAGATAGTAGCCAGCTGCCGAATGAGATGCTCGCAGACTTTACCTGGAGTGGCGACGTCGCAGATCACAATGTACTAGCAGGGCTGCCGCCTACTGACTCGATGTTCATTGCTGGAAGTCAAGATGCGCTAGCGAATTGGGACACTTTGATGAAAAAGTTTGATATTTCGCTGTTTTCAAGCGAATGATGGATCGAGTCAATTCCCGTAGCGAGGAATTAATAACACTGGGAAAAAGATTACAACAACACAAAAATGTAGTTGAATATGCGTTACCTTGTTTTCGAAATCACTGTCCACTCGCTTCTTTTGCATTTAAATGCCGTATCCCCATTTCTTCCAATCGTAGCTGACCTCATGTACAAGAATCTTAGTATCACCTGGAATCCAAGTCTATCTTCCCATATGCAAAAACCCCATAGATGCTCCGAATAGCTCTACCTCCATTGTCGGTCCTCATACCAGACCCGACCCGCTGCTATCCGTCTCCTCAGGGCGCAAAACCAAGCTAGGCACCTCGCTACTACGAGACTCCTTATCGCGATGCTCGACCACCCACGCCTCGAGATCTGCCACCGCCTTCACAGGATCACCACGGCAGCCTTGCAAATAGTTCTGCACATCTGCCGGTGTGAACGTGTTCTCGGGTACCTTCTCCGCAAATTCTTCTGCGTACTGCTCGATCTGCTCCATGGTGAAGGCAGCATCGTGCGCAATGGCCGAGCGTCCTATGAGGCGCTTGAAAATGCTCTTGCCAGCCGACTTTGTCATGTTGCCAAAGTAGACTTTCTTGTCAACGCGGCCGGGCCGTGTAAGTGCCTTGTCGAGTGCGTCTGGGTTGTTGGAAGTCATGATGAGTAGACGGCCTTCCTGGGAGGCATTACCGTCGATGGCGTTGAGCAGGCCGCTCAGAGTGACGGTGTTGCGCGGACGACCGTCGCTCCCATGGTGGCCAGCCCGGGTAGCGAGTGAGGGTGGGACAGCAAGATCGGCGTCGCTCAGCAGGGCTGATAGTTCAGGAGGCGCGGATTTAGATGCGGACTTTTTCGACGGAGCTTGCTCGCGACCTATACCGGCAGAGTCGATGTCTTCGATAACCACGATGCAGCGGCGCGGTAGGGTGAGGAAGAGGCGGTGGATGCTGCCGTCGTTCATACTACCGGAGGAGAGGTTGATCTACGGATATTCTTCAGTACTGAATGTCGTTGCAATAGCAGATTGGCTTACATGATAGATGTCGCATTGCAGATGACCTGCTAGTGCAGCCGAGAAGGAGGACTTGCCAGTTCCTGGTGGCCCATGGAAGAGATAGCCGCGTCGATACGGGATGCCGCAATCAGCGAAGAACTGACGTCTGTAGAGTGTTAGCGGATGACTTGGGACGTACTGAACACAGACAAATCAACTTACGATTGATCGCTGTAGTAGTACTCAGCGTCCCGGATGATGTCCGACTTGACCTCCTCGTCCATATCGATCGTGTCGAGCCTACGCACGGCCTTCGATACTGACTGCCACCCGTCGGCGTAGGGGTCGTGGCGGTCGCCACCAGCGTAGTACACTGTGGTAGTGCCGTTGAGGTTCTTACGTTTAAACTCGTGGCAATACTCAACGAACTTGTGCAGAGGATCGAGCTGCCAGCCGAGAGTCGTCAACGTAAGTGCGTTCTGTAGTCGTCCTCGCTCGTCGACGAGGTTCCCGGACACAAGCGCATTGCGGTGGTAGCCTTGCCTACCGGATCGGTAGAATAAAAAGGGACGAAAGCCAATCCTGAGAAAGTTAGCATGAGACTAGATGTGTTGAAGGAACCAGCTTACCAGAACAGGCGAGTGCCGAGAGGCGGAACATATACAACATCCTGCCTCTCATTCTTCTCCAATTCAGGAGGCCCACGGAATCCTCGCATGTGTGCATGGCTGTTAGCGTTCGTTTCCAAACCTCTAGTGACCAGCATAGCACTATGCGTGTGACGCTTCTTGACGACTTCAGCGCCCATCCAGGCCAACACTTCTTTGGCGACCGGATCGCTCTCAGGGATGGTTACCTCTACCGTGCATGCCCAGAGGATCAGATCCTTGATGTGACCGTAGATTGGTTTGCACGCCTGGTATAGACCGAGGAGTGCCAAAGCCTTCTCAAGATCGCTTGTGCCGGCTGGGCGAAGACGATACAACAGACGCTGGAGAATCTCAAGCAGTGGAGACGAGGCCGCGGCGGATCGTGTGAGGTGGCGTGGAATGACGCCAGGAGTGTCGAGCGGTTCGGGCCATAGCTCAGTTGGAGATGTCTTGACAGTAGGCTTGGAGGGAACTGCGACAAGGTTGGAGGTTGACATAGTCGTGTCGAGAAGAATTGAGTTGAGAATAGCTGGGGAAAATGCGATGAAGTACTACAAGGAGTTCAGAATCTAAGATTTTCGTTCACACTCATGCGCTCAACAGGCTAGTCGCGACACCTGGTCGCTTCCATGCGTGAATGTCGTACACTAGGCAGCCACGCAGCTGAACGCGGATCAGATCGAGCTGAGGACTGGAACCAGTACACTTCCAGGAACCACGGTCTCTGAATAATGGAGGTCTATGTTTCAGTAGAGCTAGTCGAGGCTGACGGTGAGATAGAAATTGGAAAGCGCACTAGCTTACAACGAGCTAACGCGCTAGGGATCACGCGAATGCAGGGGAGAAACGTCATAGCGATAACCTATTTTCCCAGTACGCCATCGCTGTCAGGTACCTACATATAACATAATTTGCAGTTTCTACTGCACTTACAATAATACACAGAGTGCAAAATAATTCGAAATCGTCTCCCACAGCAACAAATCCTGAGAACCAGTATCTACCATGGCCGACACTCACGATCTCCGTGCTGAGAAGCTCTTCTCAGTCAAAGACTACGTCTGCGTAGTCACAGGTGGAGGCAGTGGCATTGGTCTCATGAGCGCTCAAGCTCTCGCCGCCAACGGTGCCAGTCAGTATATATGTACGAAGTGCATGTGAGACACATACTAACTTTGTGCCTACATCTCTCGCAGAGGTGTACATTACTGGACGCCGTAAGGAAGTTCTCGAAACGGCAGCAAAGTCGCACACCCCCGAACAAGGTGGCCAGATCATTCCCTTAGGACCTTGCGATGTCACCAAGAAAGACGACCTGGAGAACATGTACAAGGAGCTAGCATCAAAGGAGAAGTACATCAACCTTCTGGTCGCAGCTGCTGGTATCAGTGGAGAGAAGGCCGAGCCGGATGAAGAGAGCGCAACAAACCTCAAGGAGAAGCTCTGGAACAACGAGACTTTCGAGGGGTGGGGTGAGACATACAACACCGACGTCACAGCCGTCTACTTCACGACTGTCGCACTCCTCCCGCTTCTTCAAGCCGGCACCGAGTCCCACGGCCATCTCTCTGCGTCCGTCATCGTCATCTCGTCCATGTCAGGCATCATGCGCCACGCCCAAGGCCACTTCAGCTACAACGCTGCCAAGGGCGGAACCGTCCATCTCACCAAGCTCATGTCCGCCGAGTTCCAGAAGATTCGCGTCCGCGTCAACTCGATCGCACCCGGCTACTTCCCGTCCGAGATGACGGCCAAGGAGAGCGACAGCGACCAGAAGAGCAAGCTGCCGGACGAGAAGATCCACGAGAAGGGCCACGTTCCTCAGGGTCGTGCGGGCCAGGACGAGGAGATGGCGCAGGCGGTGTTGTTCTTGACGAAGAACACGTACGTAAATGGCGAGATCATTGCCGTGGATGGCGGCGTCTTGAACATGGTGGCTGGCCGTTAAGCCTAGACACGGATTCGGAGTATGGACTAGCGAGGAGTTCTGGCGAAAGCATGGATGGGACATGGAAAAGTTCGGACATGCTAGAGACGCTCAATAAATAACAAGTCTTCAACAAGATGAGAGTGTGATGCGCGATGTCTTATTTCTTTAGATACTGTAGCCTGCCCAAGATGCTGGGAAACATGGCGTGCCCCCGCATTCCGAATCCGCAACCCCACAAAAGTACTCACGACTCAAGCGTGTGCTGCACTGCTACTGCATGCAGATGTTGCGTGTACGGTGCTGATTCGCGCGCTGCGTGACGATGAGAGTCGTGTCTGGGTTGATGATTGTGCAGCATGCGTGTGATCAAGATTGAGTGCATGCGTTGTTATTGAGTGCACGTGAGCGCGCGTTTGACGCAGATAAACTTTGGGAGTGTCTCGAGTCCTGATCGTGCACATAGAACGATGATGATGATGCTGCGAGCAGATGCAAAAGCATCAAAGGCCGTTTACACGGCCAGAGTCAAGATGGTGGGATGGTCCCTGGAAGCGTGCAGTGTTCGCTTGGAGGTCGGAGGCTATTGCGGAGATTTGGGTAACCACGTTCATCACGATTCACCACCCTTTCCTCTCGACTCACGCCGAACAGAGGACAACCCGCCGCCGTTCACGCATGTTGGAGCGCGACCTCTCCGAAACGAAACTCACGACTTGTAAGAAGAGATTGGACAGGCGGCAGAGAGGCCCCATAACCATTGAGCAATCTGGTCGCCCGTTGCGAGGCCGGGATCCCATCTCATAGCAGCGTCTAGGTACGCAGGCACCCGCCGCATGGGCAAACATCAACACAACACTGGAAGCCCCGACAGCCATCTGGGGGAGAATCGCCCGCCACGAGGGAGGGACATGCGCGCTGCACTGAGCGAACACCCCCGGCGCCCTCTCCTTGCACCCTCTGCCCGCTACGCCGCAGCCCACGACACGCCGCGGCATTAGGGGCGGACAGTGGCTATAGCCCGTCTCAGGCCAGAGAAGAAGGCGAAGATGGTGTCGCACCCGCCGAAAAGCACACCCGCCGCCTCCAATCCGCGCTCCTCGCAAGCACCCACGTCCCAGGCACAGGCACAGTCGAACACGCCCGGCCACGCAAAGAAGTCGTCGACCTCCTCGAACCACAATGGCCAATCACGTGAGCGAGAACAGCGGCCGAGCAGGGAAGGAGCGGCCCAACGGGCGGCGCAGGACGTGGCAGGCCTCAAGGACTTCCAGCTGGGAGACTGTCTGGGCAAGGGCGCCTTTGGCAGCGTGTACCGCGCCCTGAACTGGGGGACCGGCGAGACGGTGGCCATCAAACAGGTCAGACTAGAGAATCTGGGTGTGGCAGACCTCAAGAACATGGAGATGGAGATCGACCTGCTCAAGAACCTGAGCCACGACAACATTGTCAAGTACAACGGCTTCGTGAGGAGCTCCGAGAGCCTGTACATCATCTTGGAGTGAGTATATACATGTTGGGGTGCTGTTGGAGCAAGGGCTAACGGCGCAGGTACTGCGAGAACGGATCGTTGCACAGCATCTGCAAGAACTTCGGCAAGTTCCCGGAAAACCTCGTCGCCCTCTACATGTCCCAGGTCCTGCGCGGTCTCCAGTACCTCCACGAGCAGGGTGTCATCCACAGAGACATCAAGGGCGCCAACATCCTCACCACCAAGGAGGGCAATGTCAAGCTGGCAGACTTCGGTGTGGCTACCAAGCAGTCGGGTCTGGACCAGTCGAGCGTTGTTGGAACACCGTATTGGATGGCGCCTGAGGTCATTGAGCTCTCTGGTGCTACCACGTCTTCGGATATCTGGAGCGTAGGATGCACCGTCATCGAACTGATCGAGGGGAAGCCGCCATATCATAAGCTGCAGCCCATGCAGGCGCTCTTCCGAATCGTAAACGACGAGCATCCTCCGATACCTGGCAGTGCTTCCTCGGTGGGTCTTCGCCAGCGGTGTTCTACACATGCTAACAACGACAGCTCTTGCGCGAGTTTCTCATGGAGTGCTTCCAAAAGAACCCCACCCTCCGTATCTCGGCCAAACGGCTTCTCAAACACCCTTGGATTCTCAGCGCCAAGCGAACGGTACCCGCAGTACCCACCAAGCCTACCGAATACACCGAGGCCGTAAAGTCTGTGCAGGAATGGAATGAAGCCCTCAAGTCGCCGGGCTCACTGCGACGGAGCCGTCTCGCCTCAGGTGCGCCGAAGCCCAGCCCGAAAGCAACAAATGGTGCTGGAGCGCCACCTCGCAAAGCGCCAGTCAACGTCAATCTCAACATACCAAAACAAAGGCCAAACGCAGATTCTTTTCGCTCGCCGGAGCTGGATCACGACGACAATTGGGACGACGACTTCGCAGAGAGCATCTCGCCACGTGCACTTCAGATGCCACACCTCAAGCCTCAGGACAACTTTGCTGGGCTGTTTTCGAGTGACAAGCTCAAGGCTTTTGCTAGCTTTGAGACAGTGACGGAACAGGCCGAGAATGGTGATGGTGAAGTCACAATGAAGAGTCCGCTCAACCTGCGACACTTCCAGAAGATGCCGCAAGGATTCGCTCCAAAAGCAAATGGAAGTGCAAAGGCCAACGACGCGAAGGCGAGGGCAACTATCATATCTTCCCGGAACACGTCACATGCGTCAGAGGTAGATGAGAGGCAAGAGGCACAGCCAAAGACTGCGATTCTGCGTGGGATCCCAAAGGCTGCGCAATTGCCAAAGACCAAGGTGGCAGCTCTGGCTCGGCCCAGTCAATTATTCCGCGAAGACTCGGTCGAAGATTACTCTGACCTGCTACCGACGGATGAGGATGCGTTCGAGAGGAGGCTCGCTGCTATGCAATATGCGCAGCCCCCAGCAATGCTGCCCAAACAGCAATTCGCAAAGCAGGCCTCAAGCTCACCTTCGGACTCCTTCTCGCCACGGCTCTTCCATCCAAGCGATTTAAAGGCGCCACCAAAGGCAACGAGGGATGGAAGGTCGAATGGGAATATAAGACAACGGTCCGCAAGCTCAACTTCCACACGAAAGCTGCAAAGAACGCAGTCCGAGATTGAGATACAAAAGTACGCGGAAGAGGAGAGTGACGACTTCTCGGACGTGTTTGGCGATATTCGCACGCACACCAACCCTAGCAGAGCTGAAAGCGATAGTGGCAGTGAGCACAGCAGTCTGGCTATGATCACTTCGAAGATGGCTAGCTCGTTTGTCATCGCCGACGAAGATGATATGGACCCATTTGCCAATCTAGATGAGGGCCTGGACAACCTCAACCTGGAGAACAACGTGGCGCGAGATCGAGATGACCGACTAACGAAAATGACTGAAGCCCTTGTTGGCGATCTCAAGACGAGCCAGCCTGACAACGAGCTGTTGGATATTGCGGACCAGCTCATACAGATATTGTATGAGTCGCCAGACAAGCGGTCGATCATCCTACGGAGTCATGGTATGTTACCGATCCTGGAAATTCTAGGGACTGATCCATACCCGCCGAATGAGCTTGTGCTGCCGCTGCTCAAGATCATTAACCTCATCATACTGGAGGATGCCGAGGCGCAGGAAAGCCTGTCATTCTTAGGTGGTATCCCTACAATCTGTCACTTCGCGTCCAAAAAATACCCAAGTGACATCCGCAAAGAAGCCGCAGCCTTCGTCCGGCAGATGTACCAGACCAGCACACTCACATTGCAGATGTTCATTGGCTGTGGTGGCATCAATGTGCTCGTTGAGTTTCTCGAGGAAGACATTGACGCTGAGAGAGACCTTGTCTTGATCGGCGTCAATGGTGTGTATGGTGTGTTCGAGCTGCAGGGTCCTACGCCGAAGAATGACTTTTGCCGCATCTTCTCGAGATCGAGTGTGCTTTACCCGCTAAGCTTGGTGCTGAATCGCATGGTAGAGGAGGATGGGGAGGTTGCGCGTCTGATTGTTGGCAGGATTGTGCACATCTTCTTGGTATTTTCGCAGGCTGAGTCTCATGTCAAGGATCTTGTGGCGGATCGTATGATTTTGAAGCGTAAGTATATTCCTCCCGCTGAGCTGCTCCGTTACTCAAAATGTTGCTGGCAAGAATATCTAGCGTTTCTTGCCACCTCCCGAAGCCTTGACCCCTACTGACCGTCCACAGGTGTCCTCAAAGACCTTCGAAAGATGTCTCCGCCGCATCAGATCACTATGCTCAAGTTCATTAAAAATCTCAGCTCCCTTTCCTCGACCCATGAACCGCTGCAGAACTCAAACGCCATCGACATTTTAATCGAACTACTGAAATCGACACGACAGAAGGACGCAATCACCCGTAACATGAACCGATCTGCATCAGATCCCGTGCGACTACCGCCTTTCCATCGGGAGATCTCTAATCAGATTCTAAACACAATGTACAACTTGTGTCGACACGACAAAGGCCGACAAGAAGAGGCCGCACTTTCGGATATCATACCGCTGCTGAAGGACGTGGTGCAAGAAGGTGGACCGCTCAAGGAGTTTGCGCTGCCAGTCCTGCTTGAGATGGTGAACTCTGGCAAGGTTGCGCGGAAGATGCTGTGGGATGCAAAGGGCCTGGCGTTCTACGTCTCGTTGCTCGGCGATCGCAACTGGGCGGTCACCGCCTTGGACGCTATCTTCGTGTGGTACGTATATCCACCTTTTTTCTTTTACCAAAATTGCACGTTGCTGACGAGAGACATAGGCTGCAAGAAGAAACCGCTCGTGTCGAACAGTACCTACTTTCACCACACATCAACTTCACACCCGCCATCATCTCGGCATACACTTCGGCAGCGCTCTCTCAGTCTACTTTTGAAAATATGCTTGAGCCTCTCCAGAAGCTTGTTCGCCTTTCACCACCAATCGCAGCATCCCTCGCTGCACCCGAAATCTTCCAACGTACTGAGCAAAAGCTCGGTCACAAAGATGCCGTGACACGCCTTAATCTGCTCCGTATCTTGCGTACTATCTGCGACGCAAAGGAAGAGGGCTGTTGGCTCATCCGTGCCTTCGGCTGCTACGAACGCATCAGCGGGCTCGTGCAGACCGATGGCGCTGTCCTAGTCCGTCAAATGGCAGAAGAGCTCGTCCGCGCATGCGACGAAGTTGATCTTAACTGTATAGGAACAGGGTCAAACGGCAAGCGCAGTCTCTCCCGCGCATCAGGCGTTGGCATGAACCTCCGCCGCCCAACCTCATCTGCCGGCCGCCGTGACGGCTCAGGCTCCAGCACAGGCTCCACGCTTGTCGGCCTCACACCGCCTACACCAAACAGCACCAAATCCTCCTTCTCGATACCGGCAATGTCGGGCACACCCGTTGGTAGCGGGAGAGATCGTATTACTCGCAGTCAATCGGCAGCGATGTGGGACCTGGCGGAAGACCCGTCCGCGCCAACATCAGCTAGTCGCTCCAAGCCGCCTGTCCTCGCACGCTCGTCCACGTCTTTCGCGGCACTCGGTGCACCGACCTCGTCGGCTACGCGTCATTCATCGCGCCCGCCATCTCGCGATGCAGCATCTTCGCTCGCTAGAATCGACGCAAGTAATCGCGCCGAGCGGTCACGACTACCGAAAGCGCGGCCAGGCCGACTGAGCGAAGCAGTATCGCGCCGCCGACAAAGTAACGTGGGCGGCGAGAACGACGCACCGACGAGTGCGGGTGCAAATGCGAACGCACCGCCTCTTCCGAGGCTACAAATTGTGCGCAGAAGAAGAGAAACGAGCGGCGGAGAAATGAGTTCTGCGGCAGCAAGAAAGGGCTCGAACGCGGATTAGGATGACGCGAAGAGCGAGGGTGGGTGTGATTATGTGGCTACTGTGCGCAGGAGGAGGGGTTGGACGGGTGGGTAGTAGTGTACGATTAGGATGGCATTTCCTATGTTTTTCTCCCTTTGTTTCGGGGTGCATTGGGTGCGTGGTGTTTAGCATTGAAGCTGGGTTTGGGATGGGATGGAAAGCACTGATAGAGGAAGATTATTTGCATAGCACGGCGTTATTGATACTTTGGCCGCAGGTTTTTGGCGGATTGGTTAGTCTGAAGGTGATCGGAATGGAAGATTAATCTGTCCATTCGACGGTTCAGAACACATTGCGCAATATTAAACCACGACTTCTAGCTCATCACGCCTCGCTCTTACGCAATACATCTCGGACCATTCACTTCTGATTGAGCAAGTCGGACATCTGTTTATGAAAGCACAGAGATAGTCAAAGATGATTCAGTGCCGGATTCGGAGAATGAGACAGACATGTAGTAGTTCAGTCGAAGCAATGAGTGCCATTATGGCACCAGATCCACCGCGAAGTCGGCAGAAGGTTCACACAAGAGTCAAATCCTGCTCTTCTAAGTTCTGCATGGCTTCGGTACCCGCAGCAAAAGTGCCCAGCCTTTCCCAAGCCTCTGGGCTCCTTTCCGATACGCCAAGCACCAGACCGGTCACGAGGCTGTCATATCTCGCGACGGTGAGACACCACACTGGCGCGTGGAAAGCTTCAACCGGGTCGTCTGATTGTGCCCGCCGGACTGACTTCCTCTCGCCACCATCCTCATGCTTGACATTTGTATTTACGAGCAGGCAGTCCGGTGCGATTCTTATTGTGCTGGTGCCTTTGATGATCAGCACATACGTCCATTCACCGCGATTTAGCTCCGCGCATAGACTGGCCGTCGTGACTGGGCCGCGGATTGTGATGGACGCGTCTGACAGCGTACCAAGCGGGTTCATACCCTTCGGCTTGATCGCGACCGTCAACAAGGTGATGGTAGCCTTGAAAGTGTCCCGCTCTTCATCGTCCAGCTGGGTATGGGTAACGGCTGTGTCGAGGCTAGCCCACGAGAAAGATGGTGCACGCCAGGTCTCTAATGCGAAACGAGCTGCAGTGGTCGAGACGGGAGACGACGCACTCCACAACAAGTCTGATGCTAGATTGCCTCTCCACAGCCCTGCCATATAGTCGGAATGTGTGGCTTTGCGGATCTTGCTGGCGATGCCAGATATGGCGGGGAGCTTGTCACTGCCGACAGTGAGGTCTCGCGCTGAGTACTTCTCGACAATCCGTTGCCAAACGTCCCATACCGCATTGGTGTCCTTGCTTGCCACAGCTTTGGGTATAAGCGATGGGGTTGTTGGGCAAGCGCGACGGTCTGGTGCACACTCGCAACGGTAGGACGTCTTGCATTCGAAGAGAAGCTCAGTGGCGGTGTAGTGTAACACTCTGGTGCTCAAGACAACCTCTTGAAGCGCCCATGCCCTGTGGCTTAAGGGACCTATAGGCCTAGCAGGGCCACCATCCGGGTTGTCTTTGGGATGATGGTCGAGAATTCTCCTGGCTCGCAACGCAAACTCTTTCTTTAAAGTATTCTCAAATGGAATCTTGACAGGCTTCCTTCGCTCAGCTAAGCACCTTCCGCTTCCGTCACCAGAGTTGGTCGCGGAGATTGTAACGTAGCTGTTCTGGTATATGCTTCCCATCTTCGAGGACTCTGTCTCCCAATCTCGAAGGCTATCTTGTATGATACAGAGACTATCTAGCCATAAAAAACGGAGCCCAAGCTGTCGAGTGATGATCACCGCGTCTTGGAACAGCGGAGGCAATGCATCGAAAGAAATGTTGGCAGCTAACTTAGTCCAATTGGATTTAGTGGTCGTGAACTGAGGCGCAGACCCCCAGCAATGACTCAAAGCAGCATATTGAAATGTTTTGCCTTGAGTATCAATAAGGCGCATTGGCGATGCAGCTCGCCCAACGTCCAGCAGTCGCTTGGGTGCGGAGATTGAGGACTTGCAAGAGAGTCGGCAGGCTTTATGCTTGGGGTTCGCAATACAACCTTGAATACAGCGGCGAATGAAATTGAAAGTCTCATCGGACCCCGAGTTGGTGGGTATGTGATGCGCCGTCCCCAGAGTCGGCCATGGAGTGCGCAATGCTGCATTTTGTCAGGTGCTTTCAAAATGGATGGAGCTACACCGACGTGAGGGTATCATTGCATTGTTGAAAGATGGCTTCCCTACGATCACACATACTGTTGCTAAATGCTGCAAGGGGGACATAACAGACGCGACTTACCAGAACCGGCGTAGATTTCAATAATCTCCCCTTTCCATCGCTCACCATCCAAGCTCACCTTAATCGTACTTTTCTCTTTCATGTCAACGTTCACTCTAGCTCTTGAGCCTCTCCACTTCTCGAAAAACACGTCGAGAGACTGCACGAGGACATTGCAGAATCTGCATCCTCTGCCATTCACGTCTTTGGTTTTGGACAAGGTCAGTGCGTCTACGATCAAGCTCAGAGAGGCTTTTGATTCTTTCCCAGCCTCATCCAGATATATGGAGCTTGTGTGGCCCCGTGGATCGAGGCTGTTACAAATCTGGCATCGCTTACGTTGCGATTGACCAGTGGAGGATGACGGGGTGGGGCGGACCGGGCGTCGCAACGACTTTGGTAAAGGCATCGATGAGGCAGAAGAACCTCAAGTGATATCAGTGATAAGGCTCAGCATCTCCGCGACTGGGAAGCAGCGTTGTCAGGCAAGGCTGAAGGAAGATGTTTGTGAGGTATGAAATGAGGGCAGCGAGGTTGGTGCCTCACACTAAGGACTGCTAAGGTCTCTTTCAGCCTAGTGCAGTGCTAATCTCGTCCGAAACACTATGGCGGCTTGGGGCTGAGACCTCACGAACATCCCTCTTCTTTTCATCGTACAGTTCATTATCTGATTGTTGTTGTGATTCCTCAGAATTGTTGCAATATTCAATATTGTGAGAAGACCTGGACCAGACCAGACCACTCGACAAAGTTATCCATGTGGAGAGGCTGGCCACCATCACAGTTGGTGAGTTTCGCCTCATCTCTCCGATACTCACCGGTCAGCGAACCAATAGTTTGGGGCGACTTCGAAGTTAGCACATCGCTCAGCCAGGTGCTACCAAAAGCTCCCGGAATATCGTTCTCCAGATCTATAAAAATATGCTCTTCACTCAGGACATGCAGGAACGGAAAATGGTAGCAATACAAAGTTTGGACCCCATTCCATGCTTCGCCCCACTGCAGTCTCCGATGATTGGCTCAGGGCTTCGTATTGTGCAGAGCAACGCGATGTACGAGCCCATGGCTTACTATCGACGTTCTTGGCTCGAGGCAAAAGGTGCTGGCAGTGATCGATGCAATGGAAATACCCGGAGCTGCATAAGCCACCGCAGAAGATTGGTGTATTCTTGCAGCACATAGCATGGGATGGGCTGGTTTGTTGAAGTCATCGCACTGTACTTCGGTGAGAATGTGGAGGCTGAGACACTGGGCAAGAGCAACCCCAAATAGAAGGCAGACATCGTGAGGTGTATATAGGACGCCTATCTCAAATACCTCTAGCCTTCTCGCACCTCATTTCTGCAGCCTGCTCTCAGCCCTAAAGTCGGTCGTTCATTCCTCAAGTTCCTTCGCTTTGTGTCATACACTTTGTATTTTTCCTTTTTCCTACGTCTTCAACCAAGATGTACATCACAAGCATTGTCATGGCGCTCTTCGCTACCTCAGCCTTGGCTGCTGATGTATCGGATGTTTGGACCGATGCCACCTCCTTCGGCGCCATGCTCGCGCGCGGCGACGTTATTGCCAAACGGCAAGGATATGTGCCTCAGCAGCGGACTTGTGGGAGTGGTCGCACATGTCAAGAGGCCTGTGGCCCCAACCACGTGCAATGCCCCTCGACAGACAGCAGAACCCATTGCCATGACCCTACCACTGGGACACATTGCTGTTTGGACGGAACTGGCAGTAAGTGGCTCTCCAGAAGAGTCAACGATTGTGTACACTGACATTTGTACAGACGCCTGCAGGGCCGGTTACTACTGCACCACCGATGGGCTTGGACGCACATACTGCTGTCCGGACGGCCTTCAGAATGCTGAATGCGCGAAACTCTACTCGCTCACGATCTCACTCATGCGGGAGACGAGCCGCACGGCTCTTCCCACACCGTCAACAGGAAGGCCGTTTAGCGTGACTGTCCTGTCCACGCCTACTTCCAAGATTCATGTCACAATGACGGCGTCCACGGCTCGTCGTAACGCAACTTCTACCTACAAATCTGCCGTCAAATCTGCCAGCCGTAACGCTACTTCCTCTTTCGTGTTGCCTACGGGCAAATTCAACGTTACAACGAGCACGACGCCACCTTTGTTCACTGGTGCTGCGGGAAAGGCTGCAGCTGGTGGTATGGCTATCTTAGCGGGTGCTGCGGGTTTGCTCTTTTAGTAGAACAGGGCACTGCGTGGGTGCTCATAATGCTCAGCAGAGATGACTAGTTTGTTCGGTGCCGAATTCCATTTTCAAGTATAGTCTATGACGAGTTGCAAGTATAGTGCAGTTGAACTGAACCTGAGGCCTTTCAATTCTGTGTTCCAGCATGCTTGCGTGCGAGAAGACCGAGTGCATGTGATTGTTCGTGCAGTTGAAAAGGTGTGCAGGCGCGACTGAGCACATGCGGCTAGCGCAAAAATGAACATCCGACACGCTGCAGTTTTCCACGCGTAGAACTAACCAATCACCCACGCATCACCATCAACAATTGCCTCTCCAATAGACGACAAATTTCCGTCGTTATGGCGAAAGCGAAGCGCATGAGCGAGGTTTTCGCATCCTCAGCAGAGAAGGACACTATCGCAGCCAGTACGACAGCAACACCGCCATACTCGAGCGAAGGACCAACGCTACCACTTATCGCGGGAGATGGCGAACATGCGACTGATGCCGGCGGCACTATTCTTGAGGCGAAAGCACGAGGAACGAATGGCGAGCCCAGCAAAAGGACAGATAAGCGGGTGCATGGTCGCGAAGGACCGGCTGCGCCTAACAATACAAGCCATCCAGGCCTCTACGAGCCATGGACACTTCTACCTCGAGAGATCACTGGCCCGCTTCTGTCACAATCGCGGCTAGCAGACGCGCAGAATGTTGTCCCGATTGTGTTTACCAAGAATCAGAACGTCAAAGCCGGTGTTGTCCGGCTGAAAACCTACCTTGGGGCACCTTGCGATCAGAAGAACCCATTGGAGATTCCAGAACTGCTGAAGGAGAAATGCTCAGTCATTGCCGTATCATCACAGGGCGAGGGCACAGCGAAACTCGTCACCATCGTTGATATGGTGAAACGCGTTGTCAAGCCCAACCCAGCACTTCCAACTGACGACAAGTTGGTGCAAACTTGGTGGATGTACATGTCTCTGACAAGCGTCGACGTTGAGCAGGAGAAGCGAATCAAACGAAAGGCAGATACGACGCAAGAGAGCCAGGAAGAGGAGGCTTTTGAACCCATGGAGATCGACGTTCCCTTCCAGAAGATGGAAGAGACGAAGCTTACACGGAAAGTTCCGGTGCTGACGGTCTGGATGAGCAAGAACGAGATACCAGCGTTCAAGGAAGCATTTGGAGAGCAGACATTCGCAGTTCAGGCTTTGTCTAAGGATGACTGAGGCACACGCTAACCCGTCACAATCTAATGCGCACCCACGATGAGACTGCTCAGACATTACTCTATCGAATGATACCACAAGGTCCCAGCAGCGACACGCTCACGCGCTCGGTCCCATTCTCGCTTGGGTGCTACTGGAATTACTGCCGCGGTAAGATATGGAGAGAAAAACGCTTCCTATTCATCCGTCGAACCGCGTCACCCGACAAGCCTCATGGTGTGATCTTGAACCATTGGCTGAACACGCCAGTAGGGTCATACCTCTTCTTCAGCTCCTTCAATCGCGGTAAGCTCGCTCCATATACAGCTTCCTGTGTCTCGTCTCCGTGTGCAAAGTTGATATACCTAATACCTGTCAGTTCACTCGTCCCAAACGATACGGACCGGAAAGGAAGCACTCACACTGGATTGTTCTTGGGGTCCTCGCTATAGCTCCACAACGCCCTGATACTCTGTGCAAAGTCCTCTGCCTCCGGATCAAGCGTCGCATCATCATACCACGGGATTACAATCGCTTGCGCAAAGGCGCCATGACGTAAGGCTTCGTTCCAAGAAACTGATCCGCTGGATACTTCTCGGGATTTGGCCATGTTGAAGCGCTCGATGAGGATTGCGGAATTCGGCGCCTTGGATTGGAATTGCTTGTATAGATCCCAGATCTCGAGCCACTTTCGGGGCTGCATGTGGTTGATACTTGTACTGTACGCCGGCTTGCGTCCTCCAGGCAGACAGAAGATATCACCAGAATCATTCCATTTGTCGAAAGACTCCACTGAGCACATCTCCATCATCGGCCCGAGGGCGTGAAGCGGTGCGAACGCTGCACGGCCTGTCTCTTCCGTCCCTTTGTGCAAGAAGCAGTTGACCATGATGCACGGCTCGTTTGATGGTGGACCGGAGCTAGCCAAGTAGAAGAACACCCGTTGCTGTTTCGTCAAAGGCAGATCTTGAATTGCTTGCGCAACCTCTTCAATCTTACCTGGACTGAAGATCAGATTGCCGATGTAGGCCAGACAGTCGTCGGACGTCGCTGGCATTGCGTTCACCGTCATGGATATAACGATCCCGAAATTTGGACCAGCGCCACGCATAGCCCAGAACAAGTCCGGAAATGATGTACGTGAGACGGTGACAATATCGCCACTGGCGAGCACCACCCGTAGCGAGATGATGTTGTCGACGCCCATGCCAAACTCACCAACGAGGTTTCCTTCATAACAATGAGTTGAGGTCACACAGCCGAGCGTGTTGACGTACCATAGCCACCCCCAAGATACGCACCGACCATACCAACCACGTTACAGCCTCCGGTCAACAGTATCGCACCGGCCGCGTGTGCCGCGTCGACCGCATTTTTCACGGTCGCTCCACCGCCGATCGTCGCCTGCTTTTTATCCGCGCTGAACGTGACCGCGTTCAAGCCACTTAGATTTACGAGCACACCGCGCTCGCCGAGACCTGTGGTTTTGGCCCATCCACTTCCCCCATTCTGGACGAGGAAAGTTCTGCAGTTGTGCGTGCAGTACTTGACCTGTACGCCGTCAGGATCGCTCGCTTCAATACCTGGAAGCCTCCATACTGTAGCAGCCACCTCATCCTCTGTCGTCACGTTCATGACAGTAGCCGGCTTTGGGGCTTCGTAGTTGCTCCATCTTGCTCGGGGACTCGCATTGAGGTTTCCAGCAGGCAAAGCGATGTCGGCCATGCTCGCTAAATGAATACTGTTAATCCTGTAACGTTAGAGGACACTGTAGAACGGGTTGGCTTCTCCAAGCTCAGAGGACAGTTAATGCTTGTGCTGTGGATTACAAAAGGTGCTCGAGCATATAAGAGTAGAACTTCAGAATATTGGTAAGCGAATGGTCAACCTTGGAAGTCCGCAGTATTAAAGAGCGAGTACATGCAAGTCAGAGCCATAAGAACCAGGGACGTATCTATGCATATGATGCTCGAACCAACAGCTTCAGAGAGCTACATACGCCATTGAGCCATGTCCGCTAGCTCTAAGGGGCTTTCGTATACGACTGGTGCGATTGTTCGGCCTGGATGTTCAAAGTGGACAGTTCCTCGCGATATGGTGCTAGTTTTTGACGTTGGCATAAGCACTGGGAACGCCGTCATCATGCTACTTCTCACAACAAGCTAGTCGGCGGACTTATCGGAACAATCTACTCGCACTTCGCCGCGTGGTGCGTCAGTCTTCAGACGGATTCAACAGTTGCCTAGCCTTGCGCTTTGTGATAGACTACGTACCAGAAGCTAGTTGGTGGTGCCGTGATGCAACGCCAACCTTCTTTGCCTCGAACTGCCACTCTGTCGTGATGAACAAAGATACAACTTCAACTATCGTGCACCCCTTTGAAGTACCAACATATTGATCACCGCACAGGAGAGAGGTAGTACCGCAGTTTGGGAGTTCGAAAAGGACTACATGTTTAGGATAAGGGAGAAGACTCCCAGCGAACGTCAGGGCAAGACACGCTCATGTAACAAAGGTTTCTCTTACACATCAATGAGCCACGCTGAGATCGAAGAAAGAGACTGGCAGCACCCAAAGCAGCGCGGACCAGGGCGAAGAGCTGAAGGAGACGCAGTTGTGTAGACTGAGTACTATTCAAATACAACACCCAACCTAAAGCTTGTAACTCCCCGCCCCCTTCCTGGCCCCTCCACCCTTGACCTCCTTGCCTTCCACATCCGTTAACACACCCTTCCTCCCAATAACCTGAACCCCACCCTTCTTCAAATCGCTAATGACCTGCCTCTTATCCTGCTTGCCACCCTTCTTCGACTCATTCTCCTTGCCATTCCGCGGCTTATTGAGCCCCTCTTTCTTACTACGCTCTTTGGCTCTCCTTCGCCTGCTCGCCTTCTCCTCGCGAGACAGCTCCTCTCGTGCAATGGGCATGCCGCTCTTGGTAACGACTTCGCTCTTGTTGTTCTCGTCGCCGGGCCTGTAGACTTCTTGGGGTGCGAGCATGCTGGCGCCTGCGACATCGCCGCCAGCCGTGGGGCGCGCGTCCTCCATTTCGATGGCGGGTGCGTCGACACGGATCTCAAGATTTGGTGCTGCAGGCTTGGGCTTGAAGTGTGAGGAACTAAGTGAGTCAAGTTTGACGGACAGCTTCTTCCACATGACGGAGATCTCATCGTGTTCCTTCTTGAGCTTCTCGTCCTTGGCCTCGACGAAGTTGGGGTCCGTGTTGCGCAGATGTTCCTCTTCGTACAGCTCAGCAAGGCCCTTGCCAGACTTTGTATCTTCGAGCTCGAGCTTGCCGCGCCGTTTGGGGCCGGTTGCAAGGTCGTCTGGGCGGCGGCGCAGGACCTCGTCGAATTCGTTGGCGATGATGCGCCGCTTGATAAGGGCTTCGATGTCTTCGGAGGTTTCGGCTGTGACGATGGGGACGGGCTTGCCAGCGCGCTCGAATTCGAGATTCTCCTCAAGGAGGGAGTTGAGAGGCCGGTCGGCTGCGCGTGCTTCGCCGGACAACTGCCATTCGCGCTTTGCGACGTTGGCAGATTCTAATTTTCGTATCTCCTCGGCGATCTTTGCTTGTCTTCGCTCATGCGTTGACCTTCGTGACTTGGGGTCTGAAGGGTCGAGATCTGAAAGATCACCGTTGCTCTCCACATCGTCGTCGTCCTCAAACAGGTCGCGGTGCACTCTTGCCATTGTGCCCTCGACGTCTGCCTCCTCTTCGACTTCGCCTTCCTTCTTCTCGGGAAAATTGTGAGGATTCGGCCGCCCTCGCTTCTTCTTGTTCTTGTTCTTGCCGGCTTTCTGCGGGGGCGGCGCAAAGAAGTCGGCGTACATGACATTGTTCGCGTTCATGTCGTCGTCGACTACGTCTAGGTCGCCTTCCTCGTACTCTTCGTCGTCACTCTCCCCTTCTGGTGCGTTCAGATCGACATTGCCAAAGGTTGGGCCGCCGGCGTCCGAGTCGTCGTCTGAAGCGCCCCCACCACCCAGTCGTGTGCTCTTCCCAGGGCCTTCTGCCATAGGGTCTGCTGCCCAGTTGATGTCCTCGTCCTCGCTGTCTGCCGCTTCGCCCCGCTGGTCCTGCTGCTCGAGGAAGTCGGACTGCTTGTTGAAGTCGTCGATGGAGAAGAAGCCGTCGTTGAGGCCGTTGGGGTCGGGCTTGTAGGTTTCGGCAGGCTCGTCGTCGGATGCGTCTGCGTCGAATCCATCTTCCATGCCCTCTACGTCCATGTCCATGTCCTCGTCGTCCTCGCCAGCCATCAGTCCGTCATCTTCCGAGGGCACAGCGTCTTCGTCGTCGTCCACGCCGTCGAACTCCCAATCCTGGCCCTCCTCGCCAAGATCCGATCCTTCCATGTCGTCTGCATCCTCGGCCAAATCGTCCTGGCCGTCATCCTCACTGTCCCCATCTGCACTGCCGCCGTCCACGGGGAGTGACAGCTCAATCTCCTCGGCCGCCGCCTCGACAATCTTGCGGGTCTGCTCGAAGACCTGGTTGACGCCAAAGCCCTCGAGGTGCACCTTCTTCAGATGCAGCACTCTGACGTCGCTGTCGTAGCCGTGGCCCCGCTTCCGCTTCTTGCGCAGCTCTTGCTGGCGCTGCGCTTGTGATTCGCTGACACCGGCGGCCACTGGGTCGAGGTACTGTTTTGCGGCGGCCAGGAATGCGGCATTGAGCTGCATTGTCGGCTGCAGGAAGGCGAGCGGGTTCGCGGCGAGACTGGATGAGGAGTCCATGGCGGCGGGCTGCAGCGTCATTGGCGGCGGGTGGGTGGAGCCCACAGAGAGGGTGTGCGATGATATGGAGGTGTCGGGCGAGAAGGAGAGAGGCGCCATGCTACTTGTCGGGCAGTGGCAGTGTGCGTGGCTGGTGAAGGTCAAGCTGCCTGTGCGTAGCCTGCGAAGCCGACGAGAAAGTTTTTGGTGGAGGCGTCAGATCCGCCTTTCCTCATTGGGTTGGCTCGTGCAGACGCGCTCCGATCTCATTCACCCCATGGCTTCCCATCACTTGTTCAACTAAACTCTATCCCTGCCCACATAGCCACGGCTTCCTTCGTGCACGCCAATTCCTCCACCAGCCCAGATTGGACTCGCCGTCGTCTCGCTGTATGAACACACGAACAGCATCCAAGTACCACCAGATGATCGCACAACACAGCAGAAAGTGCAGCACAAGTGCCGCACACACGATCCCCGGAGCCACGTGCCGAATGAAGTGCATCAGCTCGTCCTTTACTTCTGGAATCTGCGGTAAATGTACCCACGTGGAGCCCCACCTAGACCAACACGAGCAGCTGTTCATGATGCCCCATTGTATCACCATGATGATGGCAATGTTGCTCAGGGCGCATACCATGTCTTTCCAAAAAACTACCCAAAACAGCGCTTCCTTCCTCAGCGTGCTCTCACAGGCACATTCAATCATGAAGCTCAGCAACCAGATACTAAACCTGTAGTCATGTCAGCGTATAGCTCGCCATCGAAAAGAGCTACTTACACAATCGACTCTGGAATATGGCGGCATGAGAAACCTTGAGGTGAGACCAGGTACGACAGGGTTGCTGATATGAAGAAGCTGCATCCAACGAACATGGTACCAACCGAGCAGTACAGGAATAGATCGCTGTTCTTTGTCTCGCATCGAGAACCTCCCCGCTTCCATTTGGTCGGACGCCAGGAGTAGACTCCGCCGTTCATCGCTCGCTCTCTGGATCCCTTGCACCACTTCATTGCTGCTCGTTGTGCAAGCGACGGCCGTCTTGCTGGCTCATCTTGCAACGTATCGAGCTTGAACTCAAGATCATGCAAGATGCGGGGGATCGAGTCTTCTGTCTGCGACGCCCCGATCAGCGATGCGATCACTACGGTGGAAGTGACCCAGAGATACAAGGCCGAAATCGCAATGCTCTGCGCTTCGACATTGACCCAATTCGTTGGACCTGGCTCGGATGCAGCTGCTTTGATGAGCGATATCACCCAGCCGCCAATGAAGAACAATTCGGCAAGCACGACAGGTAAGCTCCGAGTCTGTCGATCAGCTGCCAGCGAGCCTGCAGTCTCCTCGTAGATGTGGCGAATCTCGTCGTTGAAATCTCGCCTACGAGACATCTCAAGACTTCGGCTGGTCAGTAGCGGTTCTTCAAAGGAAACTTGCAGGCTTACTACGTTTTACAAAAGCCGTCTATCTTCTCAGACGCCCCACATTCATCATACGACACCATGATAATCGCCAGTCCCTTCGACCTCTGGTCATAAAAAACTTGGCCCTTGCCCCGTCCAGCCCTCCGACACAAGTCCCTTGCATCTTTCGCTCTCCTCTGGCACATCGCGAGAGTCAACAGAATACATGAGACGGAGTCGATCGGGTCGCCAAGCAGATGCAGCATGACACCGGTCTCTACACTCGGTCCGAGAGGCGGCCTCGGGAACTGCGAAAGCAGCTGCAGCAATGGCAGCTTCCATACCACGATCCGGTTCCACACGTCTGAGATTGGATAAGGTGTCCAGTCCTTCCAGATGGAGCCGACGCCGCCCGTGATATGCTCGCACACAGCATTTGTTAGCATGCGAGTTTTGTTGAAAAAGATCTCGCTGCCTGCCGCGCAGGTCTCGTTGAGGTTCGTGTACACGTTGTAGAGGGCGCCAAATTCAAATTTCGTTTGGTTGCGGACCAAGGTGCAATTCATGCTTGCCTCTCTTCTCTCGATGTTTTACAAACGTTGTGCTGCTGCAACATACAAGTACTTATCTACGCACCCACGAGGCTCTAGACAGCCACAATCGGGTTCATCTTCCTTGCTGCCTGCTTTCGCGACCGCCAGTCGTGGCTATACACGAGGCTGCCCAGAGTCAGCCAATGGCATTCGTCCGATACAGCCAACCACCCTACACAAGCGCCCGCATGCCAAGCCACAGATAGTCTTATGACTTACACCTTCGTTTGGAGTCAGAGTAATCGCTTCTCCGGCCTCGAAGTGAATGAGGCTGTGCGATACGGCGTGGGATGTGTTGCAGCCTCGTGTCGTTCCGGCCTTGCATCACGATCAGAAGGTGCGTCGAAGCGCCGGGTCGCTGGGCTGAGATTCTTGCATAGAGCTGGGCTGGGCTGGGCGAGAAAGATCGAGGAACCACTGATGATTGCCAGGTGCGCTTCGGAGATGATGGCTTGATATTTCGCGGCCTGGGACTACCGATGTCAGCGTCGCAAGCTAGCACTGGACGACTTGCATTGGGATGATAAAACGCACTCTCATCCATTCTGAACATGATAACTAGACTTCATTGTCCAGACAAACAAAAGGCCGGATGTAACAACATCAAGGCACTGCTCGGCAGTCTTGCAGCAACGCTTGACTCCCTTAGGCATACAAGCATGGCACTGGAAGTCCTCCGTCACATTTCGCACACGCTCATGGCTTGCAACCGCACGTAGTACGACGTACTACGGTTACGCCCTACGTCGTAGTGGGTCGTACGTACTTGGCAGTGAATTGAAACGTAGCGTAGGCGTAGTGGTGACATTTTGGGAGCCGTAGTACGGCGGTACGGCGGAATCTCGGGTGGTGCGGAAGGAGTGCTTGGAGGTCACCAGGTGGTCTGTTCTGGTCTGATTTGCACGCAAATTTGTTAGCGGATACGACGCGACGGGGTGCGGCCATGCTAAGGGAAGTAAGGAGGTGGTTGGGGTGAATATCCTGGGTACATAGCAGCCGCTGTACGCACCCAAATCATCACCAGCTACACCAAAAATGAGTCGCTCTCAACGCTCACAAGCACCTGTTGCTCCTGCCTTAATATTCCATCAAGCCGCGTCGCGACGCCTTGCTGCCGTCCAGCCTACGCCAAGTCCCTCATCCTCACGCTCATCTTCTACTTTTGATGAGCGCCCTCAAGTATATCCCAGCGGCGATTTTGGTGTACTCGGCACCTATTTCGAGGTGGGTTTCAACCGCGTTTCTGACGCCAAGGGTCGCCTCGTTGCGGGTCGTTTGGGGTGTCGTGTGAGGCATATGAGCCAGCTTGGAGGCGCTCCTGAGGCCGCGTCGATATAGGAGCATGGGTTGGAGTTGGAGTACTTGGAGGACAATATGAAAAAGTCAAGACTGTGGCTTTGCAAGCTTTGCGATCTTGATCGAATGACTAATAACGTCAGACGCGTTGATGATACTCGGTTTATCAAGAAGCACATAGAGAAGGTCCATGGGATTGATCTAGATCGGGGAGGTTATCTACCAGAAGTTCCACCGCGGCCAGCCTTCGCGAGTCCATTCGAAGCTGCTGCTGTTGCTGGCAGTAACTCAGTTGTATCTTGTTGGACCAAAAAGGCCGACCTTCTTGCTGTTGTAGCTTGAAGGTTTGATATAGTGGATAGGCTGACATATCCCACACTCCATGGCAGGAGGACGCACTGCCAAGCACGTCTTTCAGCCAATGAGAAGCTCTACGGGCCGCACTACGGTGCTTTACGGCGTATTTACGGCTACGGAGCGTACTCCATACCTTTTTCTTCACCACTGTACGTACTGGGCCTTAGCGCAGGCCGTACGTACTGCGATTGGGCCGCCAAGGACCGTAGTACGTACGGCTGCAAGCCTTGCACACGCTCTACCATCCGACACCTCGACCCCTCAGCGTCTTGCATAATCGCAAGCTGCTTCTCGCGCAGCAAGCATGCCACTGCCACGAACTCCAATTGGAAGGACTCCACACCCAAGAATACCTGCGGGTTGCCTGATTAAGGGTCGAATGTGTCCTGCGGAGGAATTGATAGAGCTACTGCAGCACCATCATGATCGGAAACATCCATCGCAAGAATTACGTTTCTACTATGTCACTTACCTCATATTAACAAGCCTTCACTACACTGACGAACCATAGAACCCAAGTTAGCGCACATGATAGTGGCCGTTGAGGAAAGCCATGTTCACTGGCTCAACCTTTCGACCTCCTGAATATTCCTCACCAACGCATCGTAGTTCCCTCCTGGACCATCGTTATACATGAGTACACTACCCGGACTCGCCCTCCTTGCCACGTTCACCGCTTTCTCGAACAGCGCTGTCTGCTCGGGTATCAATCTACAGATCGGACATTAGCACCTGCTTTACTGGCATGATTCAAACTGGAATGTCACCGTAGTCCGCTTCCGACCATAATGCCCGCAAAGTTATCCTTTCTCAACTTTGCATCAAGCCAATCGAGTCCAGCCTGCGGGTTGGAATCGTCGAAGAAAAGCGTAGTGACTTCGTAGCCAGCGTTCATGAGGCGTTGGTCGTCGGCCTTGATCTTCGCGAGGATCTCCGGGCCCGTGCCGTAGAGATCGCGGAAGTACTGAGGAACGGGGCGATTGGTATCGAGACCAGTTACGAGGAGCTTGGGCTTGGCTGTTGTGTTGTTGTTGGACTTGTTGCAATTGTGGGACTTTTGGTGGGAGTCTTGGTGAATTAGGCAAATATGTGTGGAGGAGCGGGTTGAGGATATGTCTAAATACTAACACTAGAGCTAGTGCGATAGTTCATACACACGCCGTCTACCGGTCGTCTCTACCGTCGACCAGCAACGTCTTCATGACATTTCCAACCCCACAGCAAAAGACCTCTCGTGGGTGTCTTCCAGACCGCGAAGTGCGAGAGGTCTTACTCACAACTCGGTGCTTCGGTCTCGGTGTTGCGGATTCCAAGTGTCAGATGGGAGATCGTCACGTTGGCGTCGCGCCTGATTTGACATCGTTGTTGTACCAAGCTCTTGGGCTTACCAACGCAGTCTTGGCGATGGCGGGATTGCTTCCATCACAGAGCTAAAACTCGCATTTGTAAGATTGAGCTCAAAAGCTGGTTATGTCATTACTGTAGGTCTACAGCTCGTCGTGTGCGTTTTCTTTCCCTTCCTCTAGATCGGCGGCATCCTTTCCAAAGACATCTCCACTCTTCGCTTTGCCCTGTAATATCGTCTTCAACATACTCTCAACGTCGTCTCTCTCCATCTTCTTCCCATGCGCCCACATGAATACATTGTTATTCAGCGGTGCATGCACCACAATGCTCGTTTCCATTTCTTGATCCTTGTTGTGCTCATCAATCCTCGAGAGCAATTTCGATGCCATTTCTGCGTGCTTGACGGCATCTGCCATGGCAAAGGTGGCGTACTTCTCGTACTTCTTAGCTAGCGGCGTGAGTAGCTGAAGTAGTGATGTGGCACGCGAGCTACCTGGCGACGTGAAGATGTAGAGTGTGAGCTTGTCCCGTTGCATAAAGTTTTCCAGGTCTTTCTCGCGGAAGGTGCGGATTGTAGATGGAATCGCTATGGCCAGGAAGCTGGACAGGGAGGCGGATGTGTAAGCACCAGAGAGAGTGCGGTGATCGTTGTCGATGTTCTTGAAGAGCTTGACTGACGGGACCGCGAGGCCTTGATCCTTGGCAATTAGTGGGTCTGTAGTGTAGCCAAAGACGTAGTCCTGATGCTGCTGCGCCGCCACAGCTGTGAAGCAGTCCAGGAGTGTCTTGTCATCCGATGGCAGCTGCGCGACGACCACGATCTCGTCGATTTCCTTGAACGCCTCCATTCCCATCTCATCGATGTTCGTAATCACCCCCAACTCTTTCCTCTTCACCCACCCGCTGATGGCCTGCATTGTCCTTGGACCCCGGTACCTCGTCTCGTGCCTGTTGCTCCCTTCTTTGCTAGGCTCAAAAAGACGAAATGTTGGATAGGAGTTGACATCGTGCTCATTGCATAAGTCGCCCTCACGGTCGCAGTCGACGGTCAGGAAAGATATGCCGCTATTTGTGTTTGCACGCTCGAACACGCTGGTGTAGGATTGCAGAAACTGCGTAGTCTGTGATGTAAAGAGCACAAAGGATGCGTCCTTGGAAGCGATTGCTTCCTGAAAGACCTGATAGGACGCATTCTCGGTGGTTCTGGCGACTGCGAAGGAGGCCGCGAGGCATGCAATGAAAAACATCGTGATAATTTTCGAAGTGTGGTCGTTGCATGGGAGTAGAAATGGTCTGTCAAGTCGATTTGTTCTGTTTCCGGGTTGGTTAACAGTTGGATGTTGCCTGCAGGTGTCGAACGCATCTCGAACTGAGCGTGTTTCAGGAATAACTCCTTCACCCTTGTCAGATCGGTCTGACAGTTTCGCCCCTAGCTTCAGCGAAAGCTTGGCCCCGAGACATGAGTACATCAAACCAACGACCACTTCTTCGTGGTTCCTAAAGATTGACGAGCCCGATTCCAGGGAAATCACTCGCAATGCTCATCGCCAGCCTTACCATCCTCGCTCTCGCGCCCGCCACCATTGCGCACAGTTTTCCGAATTGTTCACCTCATAACTACACAACGCACATACTCTCCATATCTCCTCTTGTGATATACATCCCATCATTTATCACCCCCGTCGAGTCTGCGCACCTACAAGCCATCTCCAAAGGCAAATTCTCGTCTTCGCAGATCGCCGATGATTCCGGGCAGCAACTCCTTACCAACACGAGAACGTCGCAGTCGACGTCTCTTGAAAGCGACGACATTGTGCGCTGTATCGAACAACGCGCCCTCGATTTTCAAGGTTTCGACACTAAGCGAGAGTCCTTGGAGCCCCTCCAACTCGTCCAATACGCCCAGAATCAAGAGTACCACGCGCACACTGATTGGTTCACATCACCCGCTCAAACGACGTCCGAATTTGGAGGCAACCGCCTCTCTAGTTTCTTCGTATATGTGTACGCCTCTTCAGATATCATGGGCGGAGGCACACAGTTTCCACTGTTAGACGTTCCACAGAATGAACGGTGGTGCGATTGGCTCAATTGCGATGCTGAACTTGAGGACGGGGTGGTATTCAGACCGGTGCAGGGAAACGCGGTGTTTTGGCGGAACCTGGTAGAGGTGACAAAGGGGACATATGCAGGAGATCGAAGGACACGTAAGAGAGTTCCGTGTACGAACTGCATGCGAGACATACACTGACTTCGTACATCCAACTCTAGTGCATGCCGGGTTGCCCGTGCAGCGCGGCGGAAAGATAGGAATGAATGTCTGGACAAGAGAGAGGGTACTGGACAAGAAGTATAGGAGCGGTCAGCAAAGATGATAGGCTTGCGTCCAGCAGCGGTGCTCAGTCCAACCCATCTTCCGCATTCCCTGGCGACCATTTTGCGAACACGCAGGAAAACTTGCATTTGCCTGTAGCTTGAAACTTTCGGATAGTTAACCTGCGGCAAATATAAGTCAGTAAGTCACGTCACGTCATGTCGGCCTTCGATTTGCCGCTTGTGACGCTTGAGATGGGAAAATGTTGGTGACGCGCTTGATCATTCTGATCCGCAACACAAGTATGCATGAACGAAGTAGGACAGGTACGAGACCTACGACAAGCAAAGACCAGGGAGCATTGTTGTGAGTCGTCATGCGGTGATCGACCGCGGATCAAAAAGCCAATCCATGATGAAGCTAGTATGTGGGGCAGGGTAAAGCAGGAATGCGCGGCTGAGCCCACCTTCTTGGATCCACACTAGATGACGCACCCTGAGCAATTATGTTCCACGTGCTGTACCGCCACTACCTGATACAGGCAGTTGCTAACCTCATATCACCAAGAGTCTCTCACAAAGGTCTAGTAGCTACCCCGCTGCTGTGGCTGGTGCAGCAGCAGGTATTTTCGCGACCCATGAAAGTGGGGAGATCAAAGAAAAGAACCGCGAGGCGTCGCGGGTTGAACGGTTATAGCGGAGTATGACGATGCCACCAAGTGTCGGCCTTCACCATTGGCATGTTTGATTGCTGCACTAGCTGTATGCGGAGACTGCATTTACCTGCCTCGCGAGCTGGCCAGATGTCATCGTACTACGCAGGGCAATTGCGCAATTGCCCTGGAAATTACGTACTGAGGTAGGTCTCAATGCATGCCTTTCCAGTGTGGATATAAGAAGGCTCTCCCTGCTCGAACAGATCTCATTATCAACATCTTCGCTCTTCAATAAAGCAATTCCACAATCATCAAACACCTTCTTCAACCGAAACAACAACACTTCAAATCGCAATCATGGCAGGAATCGTTAACAAGGTCAAGGATATGATGCACAAGGACAAGGACACGACAGACAGTAAGAGCTTGAGATATACACACTGGACATCCCGCTAACACGGAACAGCCGACCCAACACATAGCTCATCACACAACACGGGAGTTCAGGGAGGTTCAAACACCACTGGACATGGCACCACTGGCGGAATCGGTAACCACACCTGGACTGGCCCTGCTGCTGGTACTTCGAATCCGGCCGACCGCAACAACGACGGCAAAGTCGATGCTCGCGACGTAACGGGCCAGCACTCTACTGGAGGTGGCCTGACGGGACACAGTTCTACTGGCGGCGGACTCACAGGCCACAGCGCCACTACACATGGCACTGCAAACCCGGCAGACCGTAATAACGACGGTAGAGTCGATGCCAGGGATTTGACAGGCCAGCACTCTTCTGGTGGTGGCCTCACAGGCCATTCGGGCGCATCGCATGGCACGACTGGAGTATTGGGCTCCAGCGGACACGGCACACACGGCACCATGAACCCGGCTGACCGTAATAACGACGGAAGGGTGGATGCTCGCGATTTGACCGGGCAGCACGCTGGCTCAGGTGGCTTGACAGGCCATTCGACTACAGGGCATGGCACATCTCACCACGGCACGTCCGGCGACCCATTCGCTGTACCCTTGGGCGCCTCCGCCGCTGTCGGCCCACACGCCACGCATACTGCCAATATCTTGGATCCTCACGTCGGCTCAACTGGACACTCCTCTACTGGCAGCGGTCTGACTGGCCATGGCACCACCGGCCACTCAGCTGGCGGACTTGGACACACTGCAAACCCAGCTGACCGTAATAACGATGGACGTGTCGATGCCCGGGACTTGACTGGCCAAGGTCACTCTTCTGCAGGTGGTTACGGTCACAACACCGCGGGAGCTGGACTTGCAGGCCAGGGTCTTACTGGACACTCGACCACTGGTGGTCTTGGACACACAGCAAACCCAGCCGATCGCAACAACGATGGTCGTGTTGATGCGCGCGATCTGACCGGCCAGGGCCATTCGTCAACCGGAGGACTTGGTTCTACTGGAGGATACGGTCAGACAGCCAACCCGCTTGACCGCAACAACGACGGCCGCGTAGATGCACACGACGCAACAGGGCGTAGCAATGTCAGTCACTCGACGACTGGAGGGCTTGGCCACACCGCGAATCCGGCTGATCGCAATAATGACGGACGCGTTGATGCTCGCGATCTGACCGGCTCTTCAAGGACAACTGGCACGGGTGGTCTTGACCATCGCCCAGGAGAGTCTGGTGATCTGCCCTATGCCCTGAAGGAGGATGTGTCCAGAGCCGAGCATCATCACCAGGGTACTGGAAGTCACCACCACGCAGGTGCTGGTGCTGTTGGTCATGATGGCAAGCCCTCCTTGAAGGACAAGCTCAACCCCAAGATTGACGCCGACGGTGATGGCAAGGCTGGGTTCATGAAGTGAACGTGCAGCAGCTGACTTCATGCTGGTAACAGCATGTCATGATACCCATGTCACTAGATAGCTCAAATGCCAATGTTCATCTATGTTGTAATAAATCTGCTTGCTGAGATGATGATTTGGAAAGTAGACAACGCCAGCGCAGTTGTGGAGCAAGAGCAGACTGTCGAGGGTGTTGTTGGTGCGTGGGTGGCGGGCGGACAGGATAGATGGTGAAAATAACCAGATGAGACGACTTCGATTGTAGGTGAGGTTGCTATGTAGCTTGCAAATGACAAAGAGGGATGCGCCATGACGGGAACGACGTGAAACGAATAGATTTCGTGAAACATGTCGACATAGACTCAAAGAACAATCATCGCGAGACCGACGGCCAACGACGTCAAGAGCGAGGACCACACAGCCCATATTGAGACGAAAGACGCTGTACTGGGGGGGAGCTTCTGCTGGATGCCAGACTGCCCCGAAGCAGTCGCCGTGCATTGCTGGCCGCACTCGTAGCCGTTCGGACAGCAATTACCGCCACGATCCGCAGGGCAGCTGTACCAAGCGCTCGGGCACGATCCACCACTTCGCGGCGCAGTCGAAGCAACGCCTAGTCCCGTAGGCGCAACAATGACTACGCCGTTAGAATTGATGAGGGTCTCGGAAGGAAGACGGCAGCTTCCAGTTGTCTGGCAATCGCGGCCAACCCTGCAGCATCCAGACGGGTAGTATGCGCTACACACATAGAAGCCAGTCGGGCACACGTCGCTCGAGGATGATGCCGATGTCGTTGTGACCGAGCCGCTGGTGGGCCGCACTGGCGCAGAAGGTGCCTGGGTACTGCTGGGAGCACCGCCGAGGCAGGACGCGCCGTTCGCGCATGTTCGCCCGTTCTCACAGCAGCCGCCTCCAAGACTGGCGGGGCACGAGAAGTAGCCTGTTTTGCAAGTAGGCTGTGCTGCCGATGACGAGGGCGTCGGCGTCGCAGAGGCCGGAGCAGACGTCGTGGTGGGGACGATGATTACGGCGGTCGAGGACGGCGGTGGTGGGGGCGGCGACGAGGAAGGTTGGACGTAGGTTGTGGATGTGCCTACGGCAGCGCCTAAGACAATCAGTATGCGGTCCTTCGTTTCTTGAGAGACGTGTACGTACATCCGATACCAGCACAGCGGAACCCAGGCAAGCAACATCCTCCGTTGGGCGCATCTGGGCACGAAGAGTAGCCGCTGCTCGTGTCACACCGGATGCTTCCAGCGCACGTCTGCCCTTGGGGACAGCAGCCGACTGAGCCAATGCCTGGGCTGTCACTGACGCTGATGCATGCGCTTCCAGTGCCACAGCACACATCTGGCGCGCCGATTGAAGAGCAGCTGCGCGTCCCTGCTGGGCATGCAAACTGCCGTTTGGACAGTGCCGCTCGTATGCGCATCCGAGAGAAGAAGTCGTCTTCTGCAAGCGGTCGGAGTGGTGATTGTGCTTCGCATGTCTCGTTTCCAGTCCCGTATCCTGACCTCTTTTCAACATCGGACGCAAAAATGTAGTCGTCCAGCATGAACATGGCGCTCTCATCAAGGCTCATTTTCTTCACGCCAATGGGCCGTTCATGTCGAAGCTTCTCTGCGATGTCGAGCGCTCGCTTCGCGTGCACCTCGTCTTCTGGGTAGTACTTCAGATGCTTTGGGACGTTATGAGGCCATTGCGGTTCGGCGTGTGTTGCGGTCGAACACAGGAGTAGTAGAACTGTCGGCGGCAGTGCAAGCAGGCTTGGTAAAAGCATTGTGCGTATTCGAGTATGCGCGCTCCATTCAATCACGGGTCGAAGTCAGTATGGAGACATCTCGCAGCTAAAACACGCCGTTGCTGAGGTGGCTGGTGGACCTCGAGGACACCACGAACCAGGGCAGAAATGGCGAGGCTGGGTTGTGCTGGCGCCTCACCGCCAGTGTAGCCAGGGACATCCTGCCACGCAACCAACTGGTAAGATTGGTGCTTTTGCTAATATCAGACTAAAGTCGAACAGCATTCGAGGTCAAGTGCGGTTCGAGGTTTGGGCTTCGGCTTCGGCATGGGCCCAATCATTCCGAGGCCGCTTGGCACGGGGAACGACTGTTCTCCTCGTACGCATACATTCGCCCAGCTCAATCTGAAGATAGTGAGGACTCACCATGTCGGGAAGGCGTGCACTCGTGGTTATTATTCGCGATAACTATGGTGATTTCGCTGATCGGACATCATCCGATGTACATAGGCGAACGCCTAGCGCATCTGCAGATAGGAAATCACCCATCGCAAATGCCCGATCAACCATGTCATGAACATTGGACGCATGGAAGCATTCCAGAACTCATGTAGGTACAAAAGTCATTCTTGTCGGGCATTTCCAGTTGCAACAGGCACATTAAACATTACTTTCGCAAAACATCATCAACCCTTTTCAGCATATTGTGTCCACAATCTTCCTCAATAGATCACAACACCTTCTTCCAACTATGCAGCCATTCCGCCTCACAGCCACTGGCTACAATTTGAATTATCTGCCCGAATACATTGCTCTCCGACATGCCTTCTTCCGTGAACAAGGGCTCGACGTCACCGTCAACATTCCTACACCTTGGGATGGTGTGCTAGATGCTCTTGCCGACAATTCAGCTGACATGGCTCTCGGCGGAATCTGGGTCCCATCAATGTATCGTGGCCGTGTTCAAGACTACACTGTCTTCGCCCAAATCGCCAACCGCTGTCCTCTGGCGCTTCTTACCCACGGTGACCCCAAGGCTTTCAAGCTCTCCGACGTGGCCGGCAAGACTGTACTCATGAAGTCCGGAGGCGGCGCCAGTGTCGGCCTCTTCTTCAAGATGCTGCTTCGCGAAAACAAGATCGATGAGAGGTCTGTCGACTACATCCAGGATCTTGACGGCAAAATGCTTGGGGACTTGTTTCAAGGCGGCATGGGCGACTATTTCGTCACTGACAACCTCTCTGCACTTGCGATGGTGGACAAAAACCCCAAAGTTTCGATCGCGATGGAGATGGTATCACAGGGTGATATTCCCTGGAGTGTGTACTACCGCGAAACTGCGACTATCACTCCAGAGATTCTGGATGCGCAGAAGCGCTTCTGCATTGGGCTGGCGAAGGGTATCCAATGGGTTCTTGAGCACGACGCTGAAGAATTCCGAGAAGAGTTGGCGGAGCTGTTTCCTAATGTGCCAGTCGACGTTGCTGTTAGCGTCACGAATGGCTTCCGCAAAGAAGGGATGTGGACGTCGACTTCAGTGTCGCAGAATGGCTTCGATAGGTGGCAGGTGGGGCTTTCGGGTGCACGCTTGGTTGACACACCTCTCAAATACAATGAGATTGTCGATGATGGGCCTGCGAGTGCGGCGCAGACAGCAGTGGGTACTCCGTAGATACCGAATGTTACAACTCTCCCAGCTGGCTTGCTGAGATTCTCTCATTGTTGATCTTTGACAGTCCTCTAAATTATAGATAGGGCACTGTAAAGGTCCACTTCGTGAAAGAGTTGTAGTTTGGCCACCAATTTGGGTAAGCCTGATGAGTGCACTGTCGTGTATAGATCGTTTCGCATTCCGCATGTAATGGCGCTTGATGTTGGCTGGAAAACTTAACATGACTCGACTTGCAATTGTAGGGACTAAAGTATGGAAACAGGATCAAGGCCTACTGAGGAAGAGGTTGCCATTCATCGCATGACTCAAAACGTATCCAAGGTCACCTCCATACCTGAAAATGGTCGATCAAACTCCATATTCCCAAAGTCCAATTCTGAATATTCCGGCCATTGAGCAGCTGAGCTCAACATTTCTCCGAACGAGAAGATGTTGGTTGACAGCATGTCTGACATGTCCATGCCACTAGTGTCATTCATGTACACGGCTTCTTTTAAGGGGTTTAGCTGCTGCAGTAAATCCTCTACCTGCTTCTCGAACTCAACGCGAGATTGAAGAGTCTGCTCAGCATCATTAGTGACCAACCAGTCGACGGTCACTGCAGACAGTGTGTCAAAGACATCCCGGCAGCCCGAGGCTCCGGCAAACGTCTCTGACATGGCGGACAGTGTTGAAGCGCATGACTGGAGTACTGAAATACTGCTGCTGACTGGCTGTCGGTCGCGAACTTCTTTCGATTGCCAGAGGCCGTGGACGATCGTGAGGCCAGCCATGAAAAGCTGGTGGACTGATCGCCAGAGTACGTCGAGTTTCCCCTCCCGTTGGAGGATTCTGATACTTGCAATCAGATTTCGCGCCGCTTCGTGTGAGACGATCAGGGTCTCCGTAGGTAGATACTGTGCGCTAGAAGTGGGACGATGAAGTAAGAGTATGCAGTTGTTGAAGATGGCGTCCCAGTAAGCCTGATTGGCGAAGATGGAGGATGGATGAGCTTTGTGTGGGGTCGGAATTGTACTCCGCCATTCTTGTATCCTGGGCTGAATGTCCTGCAGCCAAGAAGTGAAGTTTGGTTTTGGGTACGCAAGCTTCGTCGGCCATGTACGGCTCTGTTGCACATGCTTGATCTCCGACTCCAGCCGCGCCATGCTGAAGAGATGGTTGTGAGCACGTTGGTGGTGAATGTCGATGTCATTTTGACCTGGTGCAAGTGGCAGACGAAGCGTGGCCCATGGATTTGGAAGTGGAACTTGCATGCTCTCGTCTGTAATGCCGAAGGGGCGGCCGAGCGTGATTCCGAGTACACGATCGAATTGGTAGGCAGAATACCACAAGCGCCGGCGCTCGTACAGTGATTCGAGTGTTATATCGAGCGGTTGTCCTTCGTTCTCCCAGTGTAGACCCATGTCAATACACAAGCGTAATGCGATACCAGTCAGGTGCCATAGACTACCTTGCCAGGGACACATTGACACAAACTGGGCAAGTAGCAGAACAGCTCGGAGAGTTTCCAGGTCGCTTTTCGAGTACGAAATGACTTTTTCGACCCAGGCAATGGCGGAACGAAAGCAGCCTTCGCTTTGCATTACACGATTTGTCCCGCCCGACGGGTTCGGTATGTTGCAGAGGGCAATGGCGAATACCATGTAGGTTGTGAACATGTCTTTCTCATATCCTACTTCCGACTGCCGCTGAGACTTGGCGGTGTATGCGCTTTGCAGGGCCTTTTGCACTTGCGGTCGCTCGACGATAGGAAGATGAGGTGTGCGATACTGGAAATACACTTCGACAAGGTGATCGGCAGCGTGGCGTGGTGGAAGAGACGATTCAGGTGCAGATACAAGGGCAGTCACTGACGTCGATACATCTTGAGTCTCTGAAGCGCGTTGAGGGAATATCGTTGGCAATTGATCGGTGCGAATGGAGGCCATGACCATCCTGGCAAGCGTCAAGCCACTGCTTTGTCCTAGGAACTTGGGTTGTTTCGAAGGCTCTACCACGATACTTCGGACGCTCTTCTTGACTAGGTCTTGGAAATGGTTGCCAGTCGGGGTCGCTGGCTCATCTGACGGTGCGGTACTATCTACGCGTGTAGGAGAAAATGAGTACTCATTCGAAGTCGCGGCGTTTTCTTCCCCCGCGATGGAAAGACTTCGTGCTCGTAATTGCTGATTCTCTTGTCGGAGTTTCTCAACTTGCGCTTCGAGATTGGTGACGTAGTTTCGAGGTAGCTGTGTGATACGTAAGTTAAACTGTGGACAATGTCGACTTACTGCCTGTTGCCATCTACGAGCGAAATGGTGAGGGTCAAGATTCGACAAGTCGTCGCACAAAAGCACTTTGAATCCTTTCAGGACTCCGGTTTGCAAAGAAAGCCTGCTGTACTGCGAACCCGCGATTTATGCCAATTTCGCTCGTTGGAGACGACAGATAGTACAAGAACATACCTCTGCCTCTTTCCCGGAATGATAAGTCAAGCACCGTACGCTTGCGCTTTCGCAATTCGAGCAATTCGGATGCTTTAGATCGCACTGTCATGACCCATCTATCAGCAACTAGATAGCTCAGACGCGGCTATCATCACCTTCTGCTTCCTCCTCCGACATCTGTGCAACCTCAGCATCATATCTTCGGCCTGGGCCATATCTGGACCCCATGATCAACGCACCTCTGGCACGCAGTCACTCGTCTCGCAGCCCTCGGGCTGTGCGCTGATGAAGAATCCATTGTATCGACTTCGGGCTTCGATATCGGCGTTCGCCTTGCGATTGATGACGGCCAAAGGAAGTAGATAAGGCATTGGTCGTCATTATGTGGTGCGTCAATTGTACGTGGTTGCGATAAGACTAGCTGTTAGCGCTGTGAATAAGTTATCGATTGGCCACAACCCCATGCATCTTCTCTTGCATCTACAACGCCACACGGATGCTGATACCCCAATCTTTTCTCCGCACTATCTAGCCTCAGCACATTGGATCCGCCGGTTTTAAACTATCTCGGCTTGAACCGGTTGCTACAGCACATACCAAGAACCATGTCTCCGTCGTGCATCGCTTATCAACAAAGCTATCATGGGAACGACAACATGAAAGCTACAACAAGCCATGTATGATCAGGTATATAGCAGTGTCGGAAGCACATAGAGAATACAGACATCACGCAACTCATCTCAGCTATCGCATCGAGTCCCATTGTCGACCTATTTGATTTCAAATTGCAGCCATGGCTTCTGAACAGACCACGGAAACCAAGAAGCCAATCGTGGCCGACAGCAGCTCTATCGAGTACGGTTCTGGAGAGGTTAGACCCGTCATCTACATCGACCCCGCGAGAGAAGCCGCGTGCCGCAAAAAGTTCGACACATACGTTGTGCCCGTATCTGTGATCTTTCTCGTGCTAGCCACACTGGACAGGAACAATGTAAGTGGGCTTGAAGTTCTTGTACATTGATCGTTGTTAATGGTCGCAGCTTGGTAACGCTCGCGTGTTTGGCTTCGACGAAGACATCGGGCTTGTCGGCGGCCAATTCGGCAACATTATAACCTTGTCGAGCGTCTGCACCATCATATTCGAAATCCCATGGGTCCTAGCCGTCAAGCGTTGGGGTGCCAACAAGACCATCGGAAGCGCTTTCGTAATGTGGAGCGCTTGCACGCTCGGCACTGCGTTCATCACCAGTTATGGCCAGGCTATCGCTGTTCGAATGATACTCCATGCCGCTGAAGCCGGTTTAGCTCAGGCTTTTGCCTACCTATTCTCCACCATATACCCTCGGGAGCTGGCAGGAAAGCGTATCATGACAACGAACCTTGCGCAGTGCATCTCAGGCGCGTTCGGAGGATTGTTCGCATACGCTATCCAAACAATGGGAGAGCGCAACGGGTTGGCCGCATGGAGATGGTTGTTTATCATTGAGTTCCTCATCACTATTGTGATCTGTGGCGTTGGTTGGGTGTTCTTGCCGACTGCTCCGGAGACGGCTTGGTTCTTGAACGAAGAAGAGAAGGAGACGATGCGTATGAAGAAGGAGCGCGACTACATGATCCGAGGCAAAGACGAGTTCGAACGCAAGTGGATCAAAATTGCGCTTCTGGACCCGTTTGTCTGGCTCCTCGGTATTGCCTTCTTTACATCGTCTGTCGCCATCAATGGTTTTGGTGTCTTTCTGCCGACGATCATCTCTGGCCTTGGGTAAGACCATCGGATTGCCAAATTTACTGGATAAGTTGCTAACCATGCTCAGGTATGCTTCTCTCAAAGTCAATTACATGACGATTCCTGTCTATATCGTCGGCGCTGTGTCTCTCGTCATACAGGTCACGTACTCCGATAAGTTGAAGCGACGAGGTGTATTCATCATCAGTTGCTGTATTCCCGTCGCAGTGGGATATCTCATCTGTGTTGGAACCTCGAAACCAGGAGCTGGTTATGCTGGCATGTTTATCCTCGTTTTAGGTGAGTCGAGTTCCGCTCATTCCAGTCTTGACGTCGACTGACTTGGATAGGTCTCTACCCAATCTCGACTCTGGCCGTGACTTGGATTGCGACAAACCTGTCGCCGGATTCCAAGCGTGCATTTGGAATGCCGTTCGCATACTCGATCGCGAATATATCCAGCGTGGTATCGTCGCAGCTTTACCCAAGCCAGCAAGGTCCACGATACATCCAAGGAAACGCTGTCTCCGCTGGCTTGACAGTCGTCGCCGGATTTCTATACGGTGCATGCTGGTTCTTACTGAAACGTAGGAACGCGAAGAAAGCGAAGCTCATCGCGGAGGGCGCGACCACCAATGGTCTTGAGGGCGATATGAGCCTCGAGACTATGTACATTCTTTGAATCTCGTATCCCATGGCGTTGTGGAAGATTCCATACTCGAATATGTCCTAGGCTAGCTTCAACATGATCATTGTTATATATTACTTGAACTTGACAAACGTCAAAAACTGGTTTCTGAACTCACCTGCTCTCTCACTCCCGCGCCTCACTTAAACACCGCCACTCCCCGATCTCTTGTTTCCACTACCAGCTTCATCGACCGCCTGCGATTAAACACACTACCCGTACTCAACGTCACAGCGATCAGTATGTTATACTCATTCAAGACCACGTCGCTTATAGAGTGCAAATGAGTGACTAATTAGATGAATTTGAGATGTCTCATCCGTTGACGTTACGCTAGCTTCCCACAAACCCACCAGCGCTCGCCTCTTCTGCGCCTACCGGCTGAGCTCAGAAATAAGATATACCACCTGGTGTTCTCAGGCGGCATCGTCACGGTCAAGCCGCGTACGACACGGCGCAAAGCATGGTAAAGTCAATTTGAACGCAAGCTTCCGTGGGACGGTGACCTCGCCCTGCTAGGGTCTTGCCGACAGGTCAGTCAGGAAGCCCTACAGATCGCCTACGCGGAGGTTGTGTTCAACGTCCAATCGTTTCCCTGGATATTCGATGAGAGACAAATTCCGTTGCCGAAGAATCAGCACCTCGTCAAGGTCGTGCGATACTACCACGGCAAGGGCTTGGTGATGGACATGATGGGTGGTGCGGATGAAAGCGGGGACACTACGGAGAAGGCTCTCGGGCGTTATTTCCCGTCTACTCGTCGAGTTAATCGGACACCAGTCCAACTACCAAGGATGTTTCAAGGATGAAATTGCCTGGAAGGTCTTTCTATGGACGAACAATCGCTGCGTATTAGTCAGTACCACGGACACATTGACTGGAGTTTTGGCTGATCCCTACAGTGCTGCTTTTGGTCAAGCGAAACGGGGCTGGTCAGGTCGAAACCAAAGAAGGGCTGGCCTAGATAATGATATTCTCAAGAGGGCGATATTAGACGACGGAGAGAGAGGCCAGTTTAGCGACTTACTACAACCCGTGTAATGATCTGGGATGGAAGTGAAGAATTACCCTGTAGACGTGTTCATACCGCGGTTGCCTCTTTCACCTTACTACCAATGCCTCGTCCCTTCCCTCATCGAGTCAGAAATCTACCACTTCCTTCCGAAATTAAGTTTAATACTGTTGACTGCGCCAAGCCCACCGTTTGCGTCTCCTGCGCTCGCCTAGTTTACAATTTCTTTGCATCAATTTTGCCCGACCTGCCTTGCACCTCAGATCGCCAGCAGAGCTCGCAACACAGAACAGCATGGAGGTACTCAGGTACACATCCACGGCCAGCACAGCTGCATTCCCAGACCCAAAGCGAGAGCTTAGGCGTGGGCGCATGTAAGTCTGATCAACATCGGCGACACTGCCAGCCCTCACGGTATTGCAGCACCGCACGCAACCAAAAACGCTCTGCTTTAATTCGCCTCCCCGCCGAGCTGCGCAACCGCATACATGCGCTTGTGTGGGCAAACACTGAGGTCGAAATAAGTCGCCGCTTGCCATGCCAGGTCAAGTACGGGCTGCGCTGTACGGCGAATATCCCACTGGCGCTCCTCGCAACCTGTCGCCAAATCAAGCACGAAGTTACGCCTATCGCTTACGCTACCTGTGTATTTTGTACGGCTGAGGCTCTCGCTGTGATGAGACCGACTGCAGAGAAGCGGGCCTTCGTTCGCGTCATCACCCTTCAGCAACGTTGGCTATGGGAAGATGTTGAATTCCTCGATAAGATTCGCAGCCTGGGGGGATTCTTTCCAGTCCTGCAGCTGGTGAATGTGCAGTGCGATCGGCCTGATCATATCATGATGACGTATTATTCGACACTGGCCCAACTGAGTCGCGCGTACCGTCGATCGGATCTGACCGTACGTCTCTTCGACGGTGGCAGCGGGGAATCCTTGACTTCTGTGAGTGGGAAGCTGTGTGTCAAAGGTGGGATACGAACCGACTATGGCGGTAGATCCATGACGATGAGAATGTGGATTGGGAGTTGGGCCGTGTTGCGCCAAGGTGATCAGGTATCGCAACAAAGCAGGTGGTGGATTTGCAAGGCGAGAGCACATGGAAGCCTAGGGACTACATGGTCATGAATCTTGCTGGCTTCAACTCAAGGACGGAAAAGGTGAGATGGCAACTTAGCTCACGCACTCTCACACATTTGAAAAGCCATGCGCGTTACCTCCCCCTTCTCCTCTCTCCAAACCTCCCCAAACTATCCTTTACCCCCCACCCTTCCCTAAGTAAACCCCCAACATCCTCCAGCCCCAGCCCCGCCGTCTCCGGATAGATTTTCCACACCGTGCCCCAAGAACCCACGCAAACAAGTGCATACACCGCAAACGTGCCTGTCGGAGTCAAGAACTCCATCATCGGCAGAAACGTCAACCCCACAACGGTATTCGAGCCCCAATTCGTCGCCGTAGCGATCGCGCTGCCCAATGAGCGTACCGACAAAGGGAACAGCTCGGATTGTTGCCAGGGAACGTTACCCAGACCGATGGCGTAGCCAGCGACGTAGATTACCATGGACATGAGGATGACTAGGGGCCATGTCTTCGTTTCTGAAGGTAAGGAAGAGGCGCCTTCTTCGGCGGAGAGGTCTACGAAGCCAAATGCGACGGCGCAGAGTGCGAGGCCGAGAACCATGATAGGGATGGAGAAGAGCAGGATGCGCCGGCGACCGATACGATCGATTGAGTGGAAGGCTACCAGGGTGAAGGCGAAGTTTGTGAGGGCGATGGAAAGGGAGGTCAGGGTGGGGGAGCGGAAGCCAACGAGGCGGAAGATTGTGGCGGAGAAGTACATGAGGGAGTTCTGGGTCGATGTCAGTAAGAGGACAATAAATTGAGCTCAGAGCTATTCGAAGTGTCAAGCAGGGCATACGTACGAAGCCACACAGCTGCTGGAAGCCCTGCAACATACACGCAATAATCAGCGCTCTCCGATTTCCACCCACAGCCACCAGCTGCGTGAAGTTGTCGTTGACTCGTGCAAATTTCGCTTTCCACCCACTCTTAGTAGCTTCAGGCACATTCCGGTCGCCAGCCGCATCCTCCTCTTCTAGAATCTCCTTCTCCACCCTCCTCAACACACCCTCAGCCACCCCATACATGCCCTCGCCCGCACCATAGACCTTCTTTAATACCAGCCTCGCGTGCGCCTTTCTCCCAACCTTGACCAGATAGCGTGGCGTCTCCGGCAAGTAGAACAGCGTGAAGAACTGCAGCAATGCTGGCGCAGCACCCAGACCCACCATCCAGCGCCATCCATTCGGCTGTGTCGAGTACAGCCAGCCAATGATGTACGCAACGACCTGTCCGCCCGTGATGAAGAGACTGCTCACAGTCACGAGTCTTCCCCTCGATGCGCTTGGCGCAAGTTCACTAATGTACATGGGCACCACGAAGCTCGCGCTGCCCACTGCAGCGCCCACGACGCTTCTGCCGAGTATCATTCCCCATACCGTGGTCGAGAAAGCTTGGACCAGCGCACCCGCCACGAACAAGACGTCTGCGATGAGTATGATGCTCCGCCGACCCAGCGCATCGGCGAGTACACCCGTGAGCGGCGAAGCGAGCAGCGCGAAGAAGGATGTCGAGGACGTGATGAGCGACTTATCGAGGGTGGTGAGGGGACGCTGGGAGAGGGACGTGCCGATTGATATGAGTGTCGAGGAGATGACGCCGGTGCTGTACTACACTGTCAGCCCTACATGGTCCTACCGTACGGATATGAAAGACTGTACATACTCATATCCAAACAGCAACCCGCTGACCCCCGCGCACACGGTCAACGTCCATAAAAACCACCCCGGCGACACCAGCGCGCTCTCGTCCATCTCAACGCCCTCGGCATCGTCGTCGCTGTGGCGCTCATCGTTCGGGTACTCGCGGGTGCTGGGTATGAGTGGTTGCGCGGCGGCGTCGGTCATGCTATGCAGTTCTACGTCTTCGGTGTCCGCCAGCGTGAGGCTCGAGAGGGCATTGGAGTGCAGCAGATCGGATGGGAAGGTGGAGCGAGAACATGGGTGCGTGCGTTGGAAGAGACAACGTCTGGGGTAGTTTCCGATCGGCTTCGGAACGGCGCGCTACCCACATGGTGGAGTGTCATGACATGGTCGCGTGCTCATGTCAGTTTCTTGACACAGACTACGAGCTTGCAGCAGGGAATAAGTGGGATTTGATTGAGTAGATTGTGTTATCAGGCCTGCAAAGCTGCTTTGCTTCGAGTGCCTAGCTACCAAGTTACGATGCTTCTGTACCCCACCATGAAGCTTGCCTTGCTGTTGTTGCTACTGTGGCAGTACAGGCGCCTCTTTTCGAGTCCAGCAAATATCACTGACTAACAGAGCCCGGCATGCTCTGCCCTCTTCTCCTGTTCCTTGCCATCCTACATGTCTGCCGGTCCCACCAGTAGCCCTTGAATGCCATATCTTCCCTTCCAATGCCAGTCGCTCATGCTTGAATCCGTCTCTGAGTAGATGATGTGTGGCAAATCCGTGTTGAGATGCGAGGCGCAGAGCCGTTCTGCGTAACCACTCTGGTAGCAACCGACAGTGGCGCGGCCTCCAATACTCATGCACGACGCACGTCGACTACCATGCAAAGTCTTTTCATTTCGGCTCTTCGCTATTCTCAGAGCCCTGATTGACCGGGCCTGTTGGGGGACCTTTAGGCGGCATCGAGTGCTGCTGCGAGTGCTGCTGCGAGTGCTGCTGCATCATGGGCTGGGAATAGCTACCACTTGGTGTGCCACGATGCTGATGTGGGAACTGGTGGTTCTGCGCTGGCGAGCCGTAATGAGGCTGATGTTGCTGTGGATATGGTCCGCCTCTCATAGGTGTCACTAGATCCGTGTTAGTGTTCATAGCGGGCAACATCTGCCCGAGGTACATACTGGATCCAGCTGGTACTGGGAACATCTGTGGTCCTTGTGCGCCGGCTTGCATGTACATCATTGGCGGTTGTTGATGGCCTTGCTGCGAGCCTTGGTGACTCATCATCGGCGCATTAGGCCGCGGGCTGTTGGGGTAGCCATTGGCACCAGGGGGGCCGGGCATGTGGCCAGAATAATGCGGGTACGCTTGAGCGGGTGCTGGGGAATACATCTGCATTTGAGGATTACCGGGCATACCCATGAACGGTCCGTTAGATGGCTGGTTTGTCATCATATGTCCTCCCATCGCCGGTCCAGGGGGACTGATGAAATGTCCGGGTTGCGCGCGAAGACCAACGTGCTGCATGCCCGGGCTGACACCGTACTGTTGCATCTGCACTTGTTGTGGATATCCTGGCATGTGCTGTGGCTGAGACCCATATGCGTATGGCTGCATGGGCCGAGGCGAGGCATGCACAGATTGATTGGAGTGAGAGAATTGCATGTGTTGTGCTTCGAAGTGAGGGGGCCCTTGACCGTGGTGCGGCTGCCCCTGTGCTCCACGGGGCGTGTGGTGTGGACCCTGACCTTGCTGTCCCTGTAAGTGAGGAGGAAGCTGGTTGTGATGAGGAATGGAGCCATTTCCCATGGCACTGTGAGGAGCTGAAAGTGGGGCAGATGCGGAGACGTGCTCGAACATTTGGGCATAGGTTTTTGAGGCGTTCGCTGTGGGAAAGTCCCAGGTCGGGGGGGTTCTGTAAGCAAAGGGAATGCCCATGTTCGGTTTCTTGTCCTTGAAGTCTTTCTCTTCGCCTTCCTTTTGCATCCGCGAGGTCGCATTGAAACTATCTTTGGACTCTTGCTGTTTTGCTGGCGGACGATGTCCACCAAAGAAGCTAGTAACGCTCAAAGACTTGCGAGGCTCTGGTTTGACAGCCGAGTTTGGCCCGGGGCTGGAATTTGCACTCGGGTTGCCGCCGGGCTGGAAGGAAGGCGCAGCTGCGTTAGGCTTAAACTCATTGGCACGGACGTTGAACCTTGTAGATGCGCCCGAATTGGGTGTTTGGACACCACTGGAAGACTGAGACGGTCCTGTGGGTGGCATGCGCATGTCTTGAGATGGAATGGGCTGAGGGATATTGTTGTAAGGCGTGCCGCCGTGCTGCTTGTGCTGCTGCTGGCTCAAGGCCAACCGATTGCTCAGGAGAGGTGTGCCACGAGACTGGCCTTGATTATTGTATTGCTGTGAACGGTCACGCACACCGTTGGACGGGTAGGGTTGAACTGGACGAGATCGCTGATTTGCTTGGCGATCGACAACTGCACTAGGAGAGGCATGAGCTGAGTCTGGCTTGGCTGGGGCGGGCCGAGATGCTGCTTTCGGATCTGCAACAGCGCTGACAGCCTTGGGAGGCGTGCTCTTCGTCTCCTGTGCCTGCTTGAGAGCCCTCTCCACAATGGCTGCCTGCTTGTTCTCGTCCTTGGCGAGAATGGGAACCAAGTCAGAGGGAACGGGAGTGCTCAACTTGAAGTTCTGTGCAAATTTCTTCAAATCGTTTAGCTTCACAGCCTTGTTCTCGCGGGCGATGGTCCGTTGTCGTTCAGACATGCGCAGCTTCTCCGCGGCAGAAAACTGCTTGAAAGAGTCGAGAAGATCATGCTCTACATTCGAAGTCGCATCGTGTGGTCGGCCAGTCTTGCGCGGAGGAATGGCGGCAACAGTCGGCTTGATGGCGCTGCTGGGTTTCTGTGGCAGCTCTGCAACAGGCTTGGGTACGGCAGGCGTTTTATTCTCGGTCTTTCCTGCAGCCACAGCAGATGCAGCATTGGCTTTGTGGGTTTCGGCCTTCGCTGGTTCGATGGTGTCAGCTTTTTGCGCCGCAGGGCTGGCTGTTCGTGCGACAGAGGACGAAATAATGGCGGGGTCTACTGGCGCGCCCTGAACAGTAGCCTGCGCAGACGGTGGTCGGCGGGCAGGAGGTGTGTATTTATTGGGGTGACCACTCGAGAGTTGGGAATAGTCCCGGCGTACACCGCTGTACTTGTCCTCCTCGTCGCCGATATCGTCCTGAGCTCCGTGTCCTCCACGTTCTTCACGAACATGCGAGTTTGTTGCACTACTCGCCTCGATTTCCCTAGCAATTTTCTCTGCGCGGGCGGCTCTTTGCGCATACTGCGGGTCGCTTCGGTCGATGGTGGTGGTGTAGTAGGTTTCGTCGTAATTGCTCTTGACGCCAAACAAGCGTTCGTTGGTGGAGAATTGATCCCATTCTGAAGACCGCCCGGAAGGCTCGAGCGTCATGCTTGGATCAATTTCAGTGGGCTCCCATTTCTGCAAGTTGCGCTCGCGGAGGGCCATGTTGCCTGATATGTCGGCATCCGTGCGGAAAGCAGCAGCTCCGTTGGGACCCTTTGCAGCGGTCTTGTCGAGCACCACGTTGTTGACGTGGAAGTCGGCGACGTCACTCATGTCGAAGGACATGACGTGATAGTCCCCAGTACCGACATAGTCGTCCGAGGACTGGGTGTTGCCATTCGTCTGGGCATTGGCAGCTGGCAGCAGCCGCTTCACCATTTTGAAGACGTAGCGCAGCTCGTGTGGTTCGAGCGAGGTGCCGGACAGTACGCCCGAGTACTTCTCGCCGTTCTTTAGCGTGATGGTGCCCGGAAGACCCTGACAACATACGTCAGTAAGGTATGTATCAAACAAACAGTGCGTTCAGACTCACAGTCAAGTTGGCCAAAAGGTACATCATGCGGTCGCTGAGATGCCTCATTGGGAAAGCAGTCTCGCCGGACGCAGTGGACGAGCTCTGGGCAGGCTTAGGGGCGTTCGCGACGCCGTTGGAGGCGGGAGGGTTCGAGGGTCGCTGGGTGACGGGGTTGGTGCCCTGGGTCCAGGCCTTTTGAGGCGGAGGTTTCCTGTGACGGCCACCGAGTCAGCATTGCGCCCATGGCGGGGGACGAAGGGCTGGTGAGGGCAGCAGCAGAGTAGTGAGATTGGTCAAGCAATGGGCGAGAGGAGTGCAGCGATTGGGAAGCAGTGTTGTCGCACTGGGTCTCCTTGTGACTGCCCGCCCGTCGCACGACCAGATGCCGCTGGGCGCATGTGCAGTCCAACGAGCTTGGATAGCATGGCCGGGCAGGACAGTGCAGGCTACCAGTTGACAGAGAGCACTGTGGGAGTAAAACACACGGGAGGCTTACCTCTGACCACCAGCGTCGAGTACCTTGCCGGAGGTGCTCATCTTCGGTTGTCGGCCAGGGTTGGGAGCATTCGCGTTCAGAGCATTGGAAGTGTTGGTCGCGGCCGTGGCAATGGACATGAGGGAGCGGCGGTGCGCGTTTGGCTGTGGCTGTGGCTGTGGAGGGGGTGAGGGCGAGCGGCTTGCAGGTGATGCTGGAGAGAGGGCCGAGTGTGTGAGGCTGTGCGAAGTGCAAGTGGTTCTGGGCAAGGAGATCGGCAACGGAAGCTAATGAAGTAGAGGAGCCGCAGGGTGCATATGTAGTTGTATGTGCAGGTGTAGGTCGCTGTGCAGCGCAGCGCAGATTATTGGCAAGATAATAGAGTCGACAGTATCGCCTGCGGTGGAACTGCGAGGTGGATCAATTGATGCGGAGAAGGCTTGAAGGGGACTCTGAGACGGCTAACTCTATTGTCCAGACTCCAGTGTCGGCCGCCTCACTCTCCAGTCTGGTCAGGCAGATGCAATTCGACTATTGTGCAGAGCAGAAAATAACCACGTTGTTTCCAAGGTTGTTGCCTGTGATGACGGGCAAACAGCTGTTCAGCGCCTCAAGCTGTTAAGCAGCAGAGACGTGCCATTGCCATTGTTTTCTGGCGCCGCTAACAGTCGGAGCAGATGGAGCATCCGACTGGCCGTTGTCCAAACACTCGTAACAAAGCTGTGTTATGGTGTTTGCTCTCGCCTGTAGCTGGACATACACGAACAAGTCATGGAAAGAAGAGATGCTAGCATGTCCAGATGTCGTATTCCGAGCATGAATGGTAGTCACCTGACCGTGCCTGGCAACGGCACCTGGGACGTCCAGCGATGTCCTCCATGCCAACACTAACAGTACCGAATGTCTTCGCCCTCTCCACTCACGTCGCACGCATTCACTTCCCCGTAGCACGCCGCGCACTGGACCGGAATCGCCATGACCGAGGAGGCCTCTGCCTCGATCCGCTCGCAGGGGTCTCACAGACGCACTCCAAAGAATGTGAGCATCGCGGGTTTGGGGGGGGGGGGGGGGGGGGGGGGGGGGGGGGGGGGGGGGGGGGGGGGGGGGGGGGGGGGGGGGGGGGGGGGGGGGGGGGGGGGGGGGGGGGGGG